>Ga0126362_10000098_pt1 | contig 95537 bp, 93 predicted proteins | sample ANMtaG_FD_126269 | JGI IMG/M metagenome (GOLD analysis project Ga0126362, IMG submission 126269) | Continental margin sediment microbial communities from North Pacific Ocean - ANME2c_DSS_Sorted | ecosystem: Environmental > Aquatic > Marine > Continental margin > Sediment | place: Pacific Ocean... | reverse complement strand
GTCTCGTCGGCATGGTCCTCGACCAGTTGCTCGCCCGGGCGCAACGCCTCGTCACCTTCCCGGAGTGAGGCACCCGATGAGCAAGCTCCTCCCCTTCGTGCGGCGCATCGCGCGCGCCGCCCCCGACCACGATGCCCGGACCGGCCGTATGCCCAATGCGGAAAAATTCATCTCGATCGAGGGGATCGCCCGGCGCTACCCGGCGCCTGCGGGGAAAGCCACCACGATCTTCGAGAACCTGTGGCTGCCCATGCGCCGCGGCGAGTTCGTCTGCATGATCGGCCATTCGGGCTGCGGCAAGACCACGGTGCTGAACATCCTGGCGGGGCTCGAGGCGCCCTCCGAGGGAGCCGTGATCGTCGACGGGCAGGCCATTCAGGGCACGAGCCTCGACCGGGCCGTGATCTTCCAGGGCCACGCCCTGCTGCCCTGGCGCAGCGTGCTCGGCAACGTCGCCTACGCGGTCTCGTCGCGTTGGCGGAAGGCGCCGAAGGCCGAGATCGAGGCGCGGGCGAAGCGCGCCATCGCCACGGTGGGCCTCGCCGGGTCAGAGCATAAGCGACCCTCCGAGCTGTCGGGCGGCATGAAGCAGCGCGTCGGCATCGCCCGGGCCCTGTCGATCGATCCGAAGATCCTGCTGATGGACGAGCCGTTCTCGGCGCTCGACGCGCTCACCCGCGGCACGCTGCAGGACGAGGTGCGCCGGATCTGCGTCGAGACCGGGCAGACCGTGTTCATGATCACCCACGACGTGGACGAGGCGATCTACCTCGCCGACCGGATCGTCCTGATGACGAACGGGCCGGAGGCGAAGGTCGCCGAGATCGTTGAGAACCCGCTGCCGAAAGACCGGGACCGCACGCAGCTCCACCACGCGCCTGGCTACTATGCCCTGCGCAACCACCTGATCGATTTCCTCGTCACACGCTCCAAGACCCTGCGAGACGCGATGCCCGAGGACTACGACCCGCGCCACCCGCCCATCGTCCGTCCCGCGCTGAGCGAGGCCGACGCCGCGGCGATCGCGGCCGAGGCGCCTGCCCGGCGCGCCTGATCCCGCGCCGGCAGCCCCCGTCCGGCCCCTCGGGCACGCCCCCAGGCCGCCTCTCGGTGGCCAGGGCCCGAGACCGCGCCCCGCCAGGGGCGGGACAGAGACAGGCGCATCCCCGTCGCCCATCCCTGCCCGATACGACCCTTGGAAACCCGCCGCCCCGCCGGGGCGGCCGCCACCCGGAGAGTACCGATGAAGCGCGAAGACCTCACCGAGAAGCTGCTCGACATCAAGCGCGAGAAGGGCTGGACCTGGAAGTACATCCAGGAGGAGATCGGCGGGATCTCGCCGATCCTGATCACCGCGGCCTGCATGGGCCAGATGAAGCTGCCCAAGGCCCAGGCCCGGAAGGCGGCCGAGCTGTTCGGCCTGTCGGTCGCCGAGGAGCGCATGCTCAACGAGGCGCCCTATCGCGGCTCGATCCCGCAGATGCCGCCGACCGACCCGCTGATCTACCGCTTCTACGAGCTGGTGATGGTCTACGGCACCACCTGGAAGGAGCTGATCCAGGAGGAGTTCGGCGACGGCATCATGTCGGCGATCGACTTCAACATGACCATGGAGCGCGAGGCCAACAACAAGGGCGACCGGGTGAAGATGAACCTCTCGGGCAAGTTCCTGCCCTACAAATACTACGGCAATGAGGAAGGCGTGCCCGATTACGGCTTCAAGGAAGGTTAGAGCGCTCTCCGCCGAAGTGGATGCCGGTTCGGCGCAAGAGAGCGCGTCACAACAAAGGCTTGGAGCCGTGCCCCGTCGCAACGCGATCGGGCGCGGCTCTAGCCCATTGGTCAGGCCGGCGGCGTGCACGCCGCCGGCTGCGCATCATTAACGATCCACAGCCTCGCCCATCCTGCAGAGATCCGAACGACAGCCGATGCCGGCTTCGGCGCGGATCGCGGCACGGGGCGCAGAACCCGTGTCGCCGCATGCGGAATGCCGCCCATTAAACGCTGGGCCCGCGCACCGCGGCGTCCAGGCCCCAGAGTTCCGGCGCGCTCTGGAAATGCTCGATCAGCAACTCGGTCAGCTCCCGCACCTTGCGGGCGGCCTGTGGGCCGGGTGGCCGAACGACGGAGGCCGCCGCTGCCGGCGACGGCATCGCCTATCTCTGGGAGCAGCAGCTCCTCGACACGCCCGCTCCGGCAGCCGCCGATGGTGTCCGGAACCGGTTGCGGCGCGCGGGCAGGCCGCGGCCTCCGAAGCGCACGGCCGGGCGTGCCGTCAGGCGGCCGATCCCTCCATCAGGCCGAGAAACTGGCGCAGCTCCGGGGTCCGCGGAGCACCGAAGATCGTCTCGGGCGGGCCCATCTCGTGGACGAGCCCCTGGTGCATGAAGATGACCCGGTCGGCCACCTTGCGGGCGAAGCTCATCTCGTGGGTGACCATCAGCAGGGTCATGCCCTCGTCCGCCAGGGACTCGACCACGCGCAGCACCTCGCCGACGAGCTCGGGATCGAGGGCGCTGGTGATCTCGTCGCACAGCATGATGGCCGGATCCATCGCCAGCGCCCGGGCGATGGCGACGCGCTGCTGCTGGCCGCCCGAGAGCTTGTCGGGCATCGCATCGAACTTCTCCGCCAGCCCCACCCGCGCCAGCAGGGCACGCGCCCGCTCCGCATTCTGCTGGCGGGCGCGCTTCTTCACCAGCTGGGGAGCCAGCATCACGTTCTGGCCGACCGTGAGGTGCGGGAACAGGTTGAAGCTCTGGAAGATCATGCCGACGCCCTGCCGCAATTCGCGCATGGCCTTCGGGTTGTCGCGGAGCAGGTGCCGCCCATCGACGATCAGCGAGCCCTCCTGGAAGACCTCGAGGCCGTTGATGCAGCGCAGGAGCGTGCTCTTGCCCGAGCCGCTCTTGCCGATGATCGCCACCACCTCGCCGCGGGCGACGTCGAGGTCGATGCCCTTCAGCACCGCGTGCGTGCCGTAGGACTTGCGCAGGGCGGTGATGCGCAGGATCGGCGCGCCGACCTGGGTATGCGGCTCCGGGGGCGCCGCGGTCCGGTGGGTGGCGCTCATCGCTGGGTCCTTTCGAGCAGACGGGCGACCTGGCTGATGGGGAAGCAGATCGCGAAATAGAGAAGCGCCACGCAGCCATAGGTCAGCAGCGGTTCGTAGCTGACATTGGCGATGAGGCCGCCGGCCTTGGTCAGCTCGACGAAGCCGATCACCGAGGCGAGCGCGGTCGCTTTGACGACCTGCACCAGGAAGCCCACGGTCGGCGCGATCGCGATCCGCCGGGCCTGGGGCAGAATGACGTAGCGGAACTGCTGGCCGAAGCTCAGCGCGAGGCTCGCCGAGGCCTCCCACTGCCCGCGCGGGATCGCGGCCACGCAGCCGCGCCAGATCTCGGTGAGGTAGGCGGAGGCGTAGAGGGTGAGCGCCACCGCCGCGGCGATCCAGGCCGAGGTGTTCAGACCCGCCAGCGCCAGCCCGAAATAGAGCAGGAAGAGCTGCATCAGCAGCGGCGTGCCCTGGAAGAGCTGGACATAGGCCGCCACCAGCCGGTCCGCGCCGTAGCGGCCGGTCAGGCGCAGCACGAGCAGCCCGAGACCGACGACGCTGCCGCCCACGAAGGCCACGAGCGACAGGACGAGGGTCCAGCGCGCGGCGAGCAGCAGGTTGCGCAGGATGTCCCAGAGGGTGAACTCGACCATTGAACGACGATCCCGAAAGCTGGGGATGCCCGGGCCCTACCGCCCGAACAGGAAGCGCGGGCCCGCCCAATTGAGCAGGTGGCGCAGGAGGATCGCGAGGCTCAGATAGCCGAGCGTGCCGACGATGTAGGCCTCGAAGGCGCGGAAGTTCCGGCTCTGGATCAGGTTGGTGGCGTAGCTCAGCTCCTCGGTGGAGATCTGGCCGCAGACCGCCGAGCCCAGCATCACGATGACGATCTGGCTGACGAAGGCGGGCCAGACCGTCTTGAGGGCCGGCGGCAGCACGACGTGCAGGAAGATCTGTGCCCGCGACAGGGCGAGGCTCTCGGCTGCCTCGATCTGGCCCCGGGGTGTCGCCTCGATGCCCGCCCGCAGGATCTCGGCGGCGTAGGCGCCGAGATTGATCGTCATCGCGGTCACGGCGGCGATGCCCGGCGAGAGCCGGATGCCGAGCTGGGGCAGGCCGAAGAAGATGAAGAACAGCTGCACGATGAAGGGCGTGTTGCGGATCACCTCCACATAGGCGCCGACGAGCCAGCCGAGCGGCCGGGGCCCCTGCGTGCGCGCCCACGCGCCCGCCACGGCGAGCCCGGCGCCGAGCAGAGTCGCCGTGGCGGTGAGGCCGATCGTCCAGGCCGCCCCGCGCAGGAGGAGCGGCCACTGGACGAGAATGCTCCAGAAATCGAACTGCATGGGGTCGCGGGAGCCTGGGATGCGCGGTGAGGAGGCGCGGGGACGGGCCGCCTGGGCGGCGGAGCGCCGGGGCGGCCCGTCGGAGGGGAGATCAGAGCGGCAGGTCGCCGATGCCGCGCTTCAGCCACTTCTGGGCCAGGGCCTCGAGCGTGCCGTCGGCCTTGGCGGCGAGCAGGATCTCGTTGATCTTGCCGCGCAGCGCCTCCTCGCCCTTGGCGATGCCGACGAAGCAGGGGCTGTCGCGCAGGAGCAGCTTGTACTCGGCGCCGAGGCTCGGGTTCTTGCGGCTGAGGATGCCGATGTTCGACACGCTGGTGGCGATCACCTGGGTCTGGCCGGCGGCGAAGGCGGCGGTGGTGGCCGCCTGGTCCTCGAAGCGCTGCACCTGGGTGCCGGGCGGGGCGACCTTGGCGAGCATCTCGTCCTCCATCGCGCCGCGGGTCACCGCGACGGTCTTGCCGGCGAGATCGTCGAAGCTTTTGACGCTCGTCGCCTTGGGGGCGAAGATGCCCTGGTAGAACGGCGCGTAGGCGACGCTGAAGTCGATGATCTTCTGCCGTTCCTCGTTCTTGCCCAGCGTCGAGACGACCAGATCGATCTTCCGGGTCTGGAGGTAGGGGATGCGGTTCGCGCTCACCACCGGTACGAGCTCGACCTTCGCGCCGAGCTTGGCGCCGATGAGGTTGGCGACGTCCACGTCGAGCCCCATCGGCTGCAGGTCCACGCCGACGAAGCCGTAGGGCGGGTAATCGGTCGGGATGCCGATCTTGACGACCTTGGTCTCGGTGATCGTCGCGAGCTGGTTCTGCGCCGCGGCGGGGCCTGCGAGGAGCGGGGTGAGGGCGAGGGCGAGCAGAAGGCCGCGTTTGGACAGACGCATCGTCGATAACTCGTTCGTGAGGGACGGCACGGTTAAGCAAGGCCCGTGCGACGGAGGACGGCCGAGACGGCCGGCGGGTGGATCGGAGCGCCGGGGAGGGGACCCTGTGGCGCGGGGGCGACACGGGCCCGGACCGGGATCGGTCGGCCTCAGCCGGGACCGCGGGTCAGCGCCCCGACCAGCAGCTCGACGCCGTCGAGCAGGTCGCCGCGCTCCATCGCCTCGTGCGGGTTGTGCGAGCCGTTGGCGTTGCGCACGAAGACCATGGCGGAGGGGATGCCGGCGCCCGCGAAGACCGCGGCATCGTGGCCGGCCCCGCTCGGGATCCGCTCGACGGGCGTGCCCCGGGCCTGGCCCGCCGCCTCGATCCGGGCAATCCAGCCCTCGTCCATCGCCGCGGGCGCGGTGTGCAGGGCCGGGTCGAAGGCGAAGGTGACGCCGCGCGCGGCCGCGATCTGCTGGCAGGAATCCTGGAACAGCCCGTAGAAGCGCTCCAGCGTCTCGGGGTCCTGACTGCGGATCTCGAAGCTGAAGGCGACCTCGCCCGGGATGACCGAGACCGCGTGCGATTCGGCTGCCGTGGTGCAGATGCCCGCCGTCATCACGAGGTCGACGCCCATCTGGAGCAGGACGCGCCAGTGCTCGTCCATGCCGGACAGAAGCTCGGCCACCGCCAGCACCGCGTCGCGGCGCAGCCAGCGCGGCACCGCTCCGGAATGCCCGGCCTCGCCGAGGCAGCGGATCCGGGTGTGGCGGATATTGCCGCGGATGCCCGTGACGACGGCCGACGGCCAGCCCCGCGCCACCATCACCGGGCCCTGCTCGATGTGGAGCTCGAGATAGGCCGCGATCTCGCCCGGCGCCAGCAGAGCCTCGCCGCGGGAGACCGCGTCGACGTCGACGCCCGAGCGCGCCATCGCCTCCCCGAGGGTGCCGGCTCCGGAGCGGTGGCGCAGGGCCAGGGCGCTCGCCGGCAGGCGTCCGAGGAGGGCCAGCGAGCCGGTATAGGCCTTGCCGTACCACGCGCTCTCCTCGCCGCGCAGCGCCAGCACGCGCAGGGGCGGGGCGGTCTCGGCACGCTCGCGCAGGCGGTCCAGCACGAGGAGCCCTGCGAGCACCCCCGCGAGCCCGTCGAAGTTGCCGCCCTGAGGCACCGAGTCGAGATGCGAGCCGATCACGACGGGGGGCGCGGTGCGGGCATCCTCGGGCAGGCGCAGCCAGAGGTTCTGGAAACGGTCGCGCTCGGAGACGAGGCCGAGACCGGCGGCGTGCCGCTCGATCGCCTGCATGGCCTGTTCCTCGCCCGGCCCGTAGGCCTCGCGGGTGACGCCCGCGGTGTCCCGCGACAGCTCCGCCACCTCGTCGAGGATGCGGGCCGCGATCCGATCCTGCCGGGTCACGCGCCGACTCCGCCGTTGGCCACCGACCAGGCGACCGGATCGGCAGTGAAGGCATCGAGATTCGCGAGGGCTTCGGGAGCGACCGCCGCACGCGTGCGCAGCGCGGCGGAGAGGGCTGGCCAGCCGGTGAGCGCGTGCAGCGTCAGGCCCTGCTCGGCCAGGCGCTCGGCGCTGCCCGGGTAGATGCCGTAATCGAGGATCACCAGCACGTCCGCGATCCGCGTGCCGCTCTGCCGCAGCGCCGCCGCCGCCGCGATCTTCGAGCGGCCGTCGGTGGTGACGTCGTCCACGAAGAGCGCGCGGGCCCCCTCCGGCAGGCGCCCCTCCAGCCGGGCCGCGCTGCCCCAGCCCATCGGCTTCTTGCGCAGGTACAGGAAGGGCAGGCCGAGCCGCTCGGCGATCCAGGCCCCGAAGGCGATTCCGGTGCTCTCGGCGCCCACCACGGCGTCGAGTTCGGCGACGCGCGCCTGCAGGTGCCGGGCGGCGATGTCCATCACGCGGGTGCGGGCGTCCACGTCCGACATCAGCAGGCGCGTGTCGACATAGACCGGGCTCGCCCAGCCCGAGGTGTAGATGAAGGGCTGGCCGCCCGCGACGCGCACGGCGCCGAGATCGGTGAGGGCCTCGGCGACCACGGCCGACGTGGCCGCCGAGAGGATCGTCGTCTGCATGAGAGTCGCGCTCGTGGAACCTGGGCTGTCTGAACGGGCGGGGCAGCCTTAAGGGCCGAGGCGGCGGGCCGAGAAGTTCAAAAAACGCGCCGAGCCGTCGCAAAATGCGATGGCTCGGCGCGTCTTGGCATTAGCCTTGCTGAAGGGCGGTCCGTCCGCAACGCTCCGATTCCGCCCGTGCTGTCTCCCCGCCACTTCCTCCGCCGGCTCGATCTCGGCACCCTCGAACTCTTCGAACTGATCTGCGAGACCGGCAGCATCGCGCGCGCGGCCGAGCGCGGGCAGATCGCGACCTCCGCCCTCAGCCGCCGCGTCGCCGAGCTCGAATCGGCGGTCGGCGGCAGCCTGCTCGAACGGCATGCCCGCGGGGTCCGACCGACCTTCCTCGGCGAGCAGCTGCGCCACCATGCCCTCAACATCCTGGTCGAGGTCGAGCAGCTGCGTACCGAACTCGGCGAGTTCGCCAACGGCGTGCGCGGCCGGGTGCGCCTCAGCGCCAGCGCTTCGGCGGTCGAGCAGTTCCTGCCCGCAGACATGGCATCGTTCACCCGCGCGCACCCCGATATCCGCATCGATCTGCGCCAGCGCAGCAGCCAGGACGTCGCTGCCGACGTGGCCAACCGCGCGGCCGATCTCGGCATCTGCGGCGGCGCCGAGCCGGTCGGGGCGCTCCAGGCGCGGCCTTACCGCACGGAGCGGCTGGTTCTGGTGATGCACCCGGACCATCCGCTGGCCGACCGGGACAGCCTCGCCTACGCGGAGGCGCTCGACCACGAGCAGATCGGCATGCGCGGCAGCAGCACGGTGCAGGTGCATCTCGCCCGCGCCGCCCGCGAGGCGCGGCGCGGGCTGCGCCAGCGGGTCGAGGTCGACAGCCTCTCCGCGATGTGCCGGATGATCGAGTGCCGCATGGGGATCGGCGTGATGGCGCTGGGCGCCTTCCAGGCGCTGGGCGAGCGCCGGCTGCACGGCGCGGTCCTGACGGACCCGTGGGCCGTGCAGACCCTCAACATCTACGCGATCGATTTCGAGCGCCTGTCCCAGCCGGCGGGCCGCCTCGTGAGCCTCCTGCTGGCCTCGCACGCGCCGCTCGCCTGAGGCGGATCCGGGGCCGGCCGCATCATCCGGTTCCGGACGGCGACCGCGTCCTGGCCCAACGCGCTCAAGGCGCGCTGCGCTGTGACCCGGGTCGCCTGTGAAGCGCCCCACCGGGTGGATGTCGAAGGCGATGTCCGCCGCCGCGGCTGCACCTCACTGCCCCAAGAACGGCCGAAGATTGTAGCCCGGCGGCTTCGTCCGCTCGACCGCCGCGGCGGCGCGGACCACCTCCGCCTCGCCGAGGCTGCGGCCGACGATCTGGAGCCCGACCGGCATCCCGTCCCCGGCGAGCCCGGCGCAGACGGAGGCCGCGGGCTGGCCCGTCAGATTGAACGGGTAGGTGTAGAAGGCCCAGGAGACGAGGCTGCGGTCCTCCAGGCCCGCCGGAATGTTCCGGCCCGCTTCCAGCGCCGAAATCGGCAGGGTCGGCGAGAGCAGGACGTCGTGATCGGCGAAGAAGCGGGCCATCCGGTCCCGCAGGGCGTAGCGGGCGAAGACGGTCTCGTAATAGGCGCGCATCTCCTGCGCGAGGGCCGCGTCGAGCACGTCGGCGACCGCCGGGTCGAGCAGGTCGCGGCGCGTCTCGAGGACGTCGCGCAGCCGCGTCCCGATCCCGGCATAGAATTCGGCGGTCCAGAGATCGGCCGGATCGGATTCGAACACCGCCTCGACCTCCCGCACGACCGCGCCCTGGTCGGCGAGCGCCATGGCGGCGGCACGCGCGATCGCTGCCACCTCCGGGTCCGGGCGGGCATAGCCGAGGGTCGCGCTCCAGGCGACGCGCAGCCCCGCGACCGAGGCCTTGGCCGCGCCGAGAAGATCTGGCACCGGCCCCGCCACCGCGAAGGGATCGCGCGGATCGTGACCGGCGACCGCCGTCGTCAGAAGGGCGGCGTCGGCGACGTTGCGGGCGAGCGAGCCGACATGGGCGAGCGTCGGCGTCGCCGAGGTCGGCCAGACCGGCACGCGGCCGAACTGGGCCTTGAGCCCGACGAGGCCGGTGAGCGCGGCCGGGATGCGTAAGGAGCCGCCGCCGTCGGTGCCGAGCGCGAAGGGCGTGATCCCCGCCGCCACCGAAGCGGCCGCGCCGGCACTCGAACCGCCCGGCGTCCTGGAGAGGTCCCAGGGGTGGCGGGTGATGCCGGTGAGCGGTGAATCGCCCACGGGCTTGGCCCCGAACTCGCTCGTCGTGGTCTTGCCGACGATGATCGCGCCGGCCGCACGCAGCCGCTCGACCGAGGGCGCGTCGGCTGCGGCGACGTTGCCCGCCATGGCGCGCGAGCCCGAGGCGTAGGGCACGCCGGCGACCGCGATCAGGTCCTTCACCGAGACCGGCAGGCCGTGGAGCAGCCCGAGGGGCTGGCCCCGCATCACGGCGTCCTCGGCGGCCCGGGCGGCGGCGCGGGCCTCCTCCGGCATCAGGTGGCAGAAGGCGTTGAGCGTCGCCTGGCTCGCCTCGGCGCGGGCGAGGGCCCGCTCCGTGAGCTCCACCGGCGAGACCGCGCGCGTCGCGACCAGGCGGCGCAGGTCCAGCGCGGTCATGAAGTCGAGGTCGCTCGTCATCGCTGCGCTCTCCGCATCGGGCTGCGGCGCCCCGCGGGGCGCCGCGACAGGGTCAGTCGTTGACGAGGGCGAAGGCGCGCACCGGCGAGCCGGAGCCGCCCTTGAACTTCAGCGGCACGCCGAAGAACTGCACCTCGCCCTTGCCGAGCAACGCCTCCAGGTTCACCAGCCACTCCCAGTGGCTCATGCCGAGGTCGCGGCAGAGGCGGTGCTGGGCGAAGATGTTGTCGCTCGGCTTGTCGGTGGAGGGACCCTCGACGCCGTGCATCCTCGAGCCGCGCTCGTGCAGCCATTTCGTGGCCTCGGCGGTCAGGAGCGGGTTCTTCCAGACGGAATCGAGGCCCGGATAGTTGCGGGCGTGGAAGCCCGTGCAGAGCAGCACGATGTGCCCGTCGACCCGAACGCCGCTCTTGGCCTCGGCCGCCTCCATGTCGGCGACGGTGATGTCGCCGAGATCGGGGATGTGGCGCAGGTCGAAGCAGACCGCCTTGCCCATGAACAGCTCCAGCGGCATCTGGTCGACGGGCTGGCCGTTCGGGTTCACGTGCAGGAAGGCATCCACGTGGGTGCCGACATGGTCGAGCATCGCGATGAAGTTGGTCTGGAAGGTCATCGCGTCGCCCGGCACGCCGAGGTCGAGGGCGGCCGAGCTCTCGTGGCTGAGATGCGTGGTGATCACCGGCCGCTGGAAGAGCTTGTGAGCCGGCATGTTGTCCTCGATCAGGAGGCTCAGGTCGACGACGCGCTGGGACATGGCGGGTCCTTTTCTTCGGGCATGAGGGAGCGTTCGCGGCGCCGGGGGGCGCCGCGTGGAACCAGGTTCGCGGATCGGCCGCTCAGGCGGCTTTCTTCTTGCCGAGGAAGGTCTCCATGACCTCGGGGTCGCGGGCGATCTGCCCGCTCGGGCCGTCTCGCACCACGCGCCCCTGCGCCACCACGTAGGCGTGGTCGGCGATGGCGAGCGCGTAGGAGGCGAGCTGCTCGACGAGAAGAATGGTGAGGCCCTGGCGGTTGAGGTCGCGCAGGACGCCGATCAATTGCTCGACGACCCGCGGCGCGAGGCCGAGCGAGAGTTCGTCGATGACGAGGAGGTCGGGCTCGGCCATCAGGCCGCGGGCGATGGCGAGCATCTGTTGCTCGCCGCCCGACATGCTGCCGGCGGGCTGGCGCAGCCGCTCGCGCAGGCGCGGGAAGAGGGCGAGCGCCCGCTCCAGGGTCTCCTTCGCCCGCGGCGTCCGGAGGCCGCCATGGGCGTAGGCGCCGAGGATCAGGTTGTCCTCGACGCTCTGGTCGGGGAAGATCAGGCGCCCCTCCGGCACCATGGCGAGGCCGCGGGCGACCTTGGCGTGGGCGGGAAGCCGGGTGACCTCCTCGCCCTTGAACAGGACGCGGCCGGCGCTCGGGCGCACGAGGCCGGTCAGCCCGCGCATCAGCGAGGTCTTGCCCGCGCCGTTGTTGCCGATCACCGCGACGAGCTGGCCGCGCCGCACGGCGAGGCTCGCGCCGCGCAGCGCCGTGGCCGCGCCGTAGCGGACCTCCAGATCCTCGACCGCGAGCAGGGGAGCGTGCGACATCAGGCGGCCTCCTCGGCGAGGATGGCGGAGGGACCGCCGAAATAGGCCTCGATCACCCGCGGGTCGGCCTGCACCGCCTCCGGGCGGTCGCTCGCGATGATCTGGCCGTAATCGAGCACCGTCACCGTATCGGCGACCGCCATGATCAGGTCGACATGGTGCTCGATCAGCAGCACCGAGACCCCGAGCCCGGCGATCCTGCGGATCATCGCCTCGAGCTCGTCGATCTCCTGCGTGGTCAGGCCGGCGGCGGGCTCGTCGAGGAGGAGGAGGCGCGGCCGCGTGGCGAGCGCCCGGGCGATTTCCAGGCGGCGCTGGTGGCCGAAGGGCAGGAAGCGGGCCTGCTCGTTGGCCACGTCGGCGAGGCCGACGAAGTCGAGGAGCCCGATCGCGGCGGCCCGGCAGGCGGCCTCCTCGCGGCGGAAGGCGGGCGTGCGCAGGATCGCGCCGGGCAGGCGGTAGCCGAGATGCGTGAAACCCCCGACCATGACGTTCTCCAGGACCGTCATCTGTCCGAACAGCTCGGTGTTCTGGAAGGTGCGGGCGAGGCCGAGGCGGGCGATGGCATGGACCTTCCGGCCGGCAAGGTCCGTCCCATCGAGGCGGAACGCGCCCGCGCTCGGCCGGTAGAAGCCTGAGATCGTGTTGACGAAGGTCGACTTGCCCGCCCCGTTCGGGCCGATCAGAGCGTGGATCTCCCCGGGGGCGACGCGGATGCCGGCCGCGTTCAGGGCGGTGAGGCCGCCGAAGCGCACGGTCAGGCCGTCCGTCTCCAGAGCGGCGGGGGCGCGGCCCGCCAGGGTCTCGGCGGCGGGCGTGCCCGCGGCCGGCTCGACCCCGCGCGGGCCGGGGCGCAGGCGGGCGTAGAGCTGACCCAGCGTGCCGAGGATGCCGCCGGGCAGGCCGAACATCACCGCCAGCAGCAGCGCGCCGTAGGCGAATTTCTGCCACTCGGCGAAGCGCTGCAGCACCTCGGGCAGGTAGGTGAGGATGAAGGCGCCGAGCACCGGCCCGAAGGTCGAGGCCGCGCCCCCCAGGATCACCATCAGCAGGAAGCGGACGGAATCCGAGAAGGTGAAGATGTCGGGCGAGATATAGGCGTTGAGGAAGGCGTAGAAGCTGCCGGCGATCCCCGCCGTCACCGCCGCGACCGCGAAGGCCAGCGTGCGGATGCCGGTGGCGCCGATGCCGAGACTGCGCGCCGCCGTCTCGCTCTGGGCCACCGCCAGCATCGCCCGGCCGTAGCCCGAATGCTTCAGGTTGTGCGCGGCGAGCGTCGCCAGGAACAGCGTGAGGGCGAGCACCGCGTAGAAGGCGTAGCCCGAGAGCGGATGGCCGAGGAGGTTCGGGCCCGGGATGCTGGTGAGCCCGGTGGTGCCCCCGGTCAGGCCCTGCCACTCGATGGCGACGTTCTCGACGATGAGGCCGAAGGCGATCGTCACCACAGCGAGGTAGACGCCGCGCACCCGCACGCTCGGATAGGCGAGCGCCGCGCCGAACAGGCCCGCGACCACGGCCGCGCCGAGGCTCGCGAGCAGGAGGTCGAGGCCGAGCCGGATCGCCAGGATCGCGCCCGCATAGGCACCGAGCGCGAACAGGCCGGCCTGGCCGAGCGAGACGAGCCCGGTGAGGCCCACGAGGACGTTCAGGCCGACCGCGATCATGCCGTAGATCAGGAACAGCATGAACAGGCGCAGCTCGTACTCGTTGCCGGAGGTCAGCGGCACGGCGACGAGAATGGCGGCGAGGAGCGCGAAGCCGAGGGCGTGGAGGGCCTTCATACCTTGAAGATCTCCCGGCGGCCGAACAGGCCCTGAGGGAAGGCGAGGAGCACCAGGATCATCGCGCTGAAGCCGACGATCTCGCGGGCGGCCGTCGAGACGTAGCCCTCGACGAACTTCTCCATGACGCCGAAGGCGAGGCCGGCGATCACGACGCCCGGCCCGCTGGTGATGCCGCCGATGATGGCGACCGCAAAGCCCTTGAGCCCGAGGAGCACGCCCATGCTGGCCGAGGCCTGGATCACGGGGGCGACGAGCACGCCCGCTCCGGCACCGAACAGGGCCGCGAGGCCGAAGGAGAGCATCACGATCCGGTCGACGTCGATGCCCATCAGAGCCGCCGCCTGCCGGTTATGGGCCACCGCCTGCATGGCCCGCCCGACGAGGGTACGCCGCTGCATCAGGTGGAGGCCCACCATGGCCAGCACGGCCACCGCCGGGATGACGAGCTCCTGCGGATAGACGCCCGCGCCGAGGATCGAGACGGGGCTTCCGACGCCCGGCGAGGGCAGGGGCCGCGAGAAGCCGCCGAACTGCATGGTGGCGAGGGATTCGGCCATGATGCCCACTGCGATGGTGGTGAGCATCCAGCCGATCGAGGCGTTGGCGCCGATGAAGGGCCGCACCGCGAAGCGCTCCAGCGCCACGCCGAACAGGGCGCCGGCCAGGATGGCGAGCAGGCAAGCGAGCGGCAGCGGCAGGCCGGCATCGACGCCCATCACCGCGAGCACGGCGCCGATCATCAGGGTGTCGCCATGGGCGAAGTTCACGGCCTTGGCGGCCGACCACATGACGTGGAAGCCGAGCGCGACCAGGGCGTAGATGCCCCCGATCGCGAGGCCCGAGAGGGTGTATTGCAGAGCGGTCGTCATGACCTCGTCAGGGCCTCGTCATGGCTGTCGCGACGGCTCCCGGCGCGCGGCCGGACGGATCGGCGGAAGCGGGGCGGTCCGGCCCGGGGAGCATCCGGACGGACCGCTCCGGCCCCTCCGGCTGGGGAAGGCCAGGCGGCGCGCGCCGTCAGTTCGTCTTGCCGTAGGGGGTCTGCGCGATCGGAAGCAGCTTGCCGTCGGACCAGACGGTCAGCTTGTAGTAGCTCGGCAGGATCGCATCCTGGCGCTCGGGATCGGCGGCGTCGAAGGCGGGGTCGTACTTGGCGACGAGGCCGTCGTACTTGACCTGGTAGAGGGCCTCGCGGACCTTCTTCCAATCGTAGGCGCCGGCCTTCTCGATCGCCTGCGCCACGATGTGGACGGCATCGTAGGCGTTGGCGATGCCGGATCCCATCTTGATCTGGGACGGGTCCTTGAGGCCGTACTTCGCCTGGATCTTCTGCCAGAGCGCTTGGCCCTTCGGGTCGAGATCGCCCATGAAGCTGTAGGTCTGCACGACCTCGACGCCGTTGGCGAGCGGACCGGCGAGCTCGCCGAGATTGCCGGCGATGCCCCAGGCGCCGATGATGGTGGGCTTGTAGCCGACCTTGTCCATCGAGCGGACGAGCTGGTTGCCCTCGCGGTCGAGCGCCCAGAACAGGGCGACGTCGGCGCCGGCATCCCGCGCCCGGATGGCCTGCGGGGTCATGTCCTGGTCGTTCCAGTTGAAGGTCTCGGCGGCGACGAGTTCCTTGCCGGCCTTGGCGATCGCCGCCTTCACGTCCGGCACCGCGCCGTTGCCCCAGCCGGTATTCTCATAGAAGAACGCGATCTTGCCGGTCTTCGACACTTTCGAGGCCTGCTCGACGAGGAAGCGGGCGACCCATTTGTCCTTGGCCGAGACGCGGAACATGTAATTGGGGCTGCGACCGTTCTCGATCGCCTGGGTGTTGGCCGCGAGCACGCCGACAAAGGGGATCCCGATGGCGTGCACAGGCTCGACCTGCGCCACCGAAACGGTGGAGTGATAGCCGCCAAGCACCACCACGCACTTGTCGGCCAGCGCGATGCGCCGGGTGTTGTCGACGCCCCGCGGCGGCGCGCCGGCATCGTCGTACTGGACGAAGCGCAACGGCTTCCCGAGCACGCCGCCCTTCGCATTGATCTCCTCGATGGCGATCTCGGCGCCCATCTTGATCGCCTGGCCACCAAAGGCTGCGGGGCCCGTGATCGCCGCGGAGTTGCCGATGCAGGGCTCTTGCTGCGCCAGGGCCGAACCAGGGATCGTGAACGCCAGGGGCGCGGCCAGGACGAGGCGGCGCAAATACTTGTGCGCATCCATGCTTTGGGCTCCGATTTCCTGCTGTTGCTCCGGGTCCAGCCCCGATGCTCGATCAATGAACCTCAGGCTACGCAACGAATACAACGAGCATCAAAGACCAATTTCCGATACGAGCCATTGGATTTTCCTATGAGCATAGATCATAGGCGAAACTCCAAGAGACAAACGGCCGGCAAATTATTGCGCTGCCATCATAAATTTTGATGCGATGCACATAGTTTGCGCAGATTGCTGCGCGTTAGAGCAGTTTGACATCGCTGCAGACTTCCACGCCTCCTGCGTAACGCCCAGGGTTAGGATCGCCATGGATCTTCGTCAGCTTCGGTACTTCGCGCAGATTGCGGAGAGCGGGAACGTCTCGCGGGCGGCCGAGGTGCTGCGAATCGCCCAGCCCTCGCTCAGCCAACAGATGCGCAATCTCGAGGACGAACTCGGCGTCGAACTGCTCTTCCGGCATGCCCGAGGGGTCACGCCCACGGAACTCGGGCTCAAGTTCTACGAGCACGCGCGACGCATCCTGCAGGAGGTCGAGCGGGCCAAGGAGGTGGTGCGCTCCCAGGCGACGAGCCCGAGCGGGCGCATCTCGGTCGGGCTGCCGACCTCGGCCTGCCGGGGCCTGTCGCTTCCGCTCCACCGGGCCATGCTGGAGGCGCTTCCCAACATCAGCCTGCATATCGTCGAGGCGATGTCGGGTACGCTGGACGAGTGGATCCAGTCCGGACGCCTGGACGTCGCGCTGCTCTACGACCACAAGGCCTTCGAGCACGTGGCCTGGACCGAGATGATGGTCGAGGACCTGATGTTCGTCGTCCCTGCCGCCCATCCGTTGGCCGCACGGCGCGAGATCGGGTTCGGCCAGGTCTTCCAGCAGGCCCTTCCGGTCATCCTTCCCGGGCGTCCGAACGTCCTACGCTCGGTGATCGAGCAGCTCGCGGCCCGTCACGACATCACACCGACCGCAACGGATTGCGAGAGCCTGCCCGCGATCGCGGAACTCGTGCGCGCGCAAGCCTTCGCGGCCATCATGCCGCATTTCGCTCTGTCCGCGGAGATCGAGCGCGGTGAGATGGTCGCGATACCGATCGTCGATCCGACACCGTCCTGGCGGCTCTCGGTCGTGGTGTCCCAGCGGACCCTGAATGCCCGCGGCAGCGAGGCCGTCGCCGAAGTCCTGGCGGGCGTGATCGGCGATCTGGTCGAGCGCTCCGTCTGGCGGGCACGCCTCAAGCCGACGGAGCGTCCCGCCCCCATGCGCGCCCGCGCCTGAACCGGGTCGCCTGCTTCGCGCACCGGCTCCGATCCCGGGCATCGCCCGCATCGCGCAGCGACACTGAGCCTCGACGCTGAGCCTCCAGGACCTGAGGGGCCCTCACAAGCGTCAGGCGTCAGGTCAGGGACGCGTCGCGGCATCCCCCACGCGGGGGGCCCCGCCAGCAACCCCGTGACAGGCTGGCGGCCCCCGGGAGGCCGATCCAGGCCCTGGGCAAAGCCCCCCGGACCGCTGGCACCCGAGCGGCTCAGACGTCCTGAGAGGCTGACGAGCGAGCCGGCAGGGTCCAATTCGGACGGACGAAGTGGCAGGTATATCCATCGGGCCGGCGTTCCAGGTAGTCCTGGTGCTCCGGTTCGGCCTCCCAGAACGGACCGGCCGGCGCCACCTCGGTCACGACCTTCCCCGGCCACAGCCCGGAGGCGTCGACATCGGCGATCGTGTCCTCCGCGACGCGGCGCTGATCCTCGTCGACGTAGAAGATGGCCGAGCGGTAGCTGAGGCCCCGGTCGTTACCCTGGCGGTTCAGGGTCGAGGGATCGTGGATCTGGAAGAAGAACTCCAGCATGCGCCGAAAGCTTGTGCGGGCCGGGTCGTAGATGATCTCGATGGCTTCGGCGTGGGTGCCGTGGTTGCGATATGTGGCGTTCGGCACGTCGCCGCCGGTGTATCCGACCCGCGTCGACACCACCCCCTCCTGACGGCGGATCAGGTCCTGCATGCCCCAGAAGCACCCGCCCGCCAGCACCGCTCTCTCCGTCCTCATCGTCATTCCCTGTCCGTTGTCGCCCACGTCGTCCGTATATGGGGGCGCCGATGGCGCTTTGCCTCCCTTCCAGGGCCGCCGCGAACGCTTGGAGCGCGCCTGAGTCGCACGGGATGCCCGCTCTCGGGCATGCGGGAGCCGGCAGCGGAGCCCTGAGCCCCGCTCGGCCTTGGCCCGCTTGGTTCCTTCCATCCATGAAAGGATGCGTTCCGGCGACACCCCTGAACTCAGCCGACCGAAGTAAGATCTCAGAAAGCCGGAATGGCCGAGCATCCACCCATAAACGAAACATGCGGAGGATCGAGATTTGTACGCCAAGACGGCTTTCGAATTCGATCGGCGCCCAACAACCGTGCAAATCCGATTGAAAGATCCCTCCCACGGATTTGGATGCCACGCGATCAAGATTTCCAGATCGAGCCTGCTGATCATGACGGATCAGGTCGGTCATCTTCCCGATGCGTTCCTGGTGGCACTCCATCCAGACGCGGAGCCTCGGCCCTGCGCCGTGGCATGGCGCAGGGGCTCGATGGCGCGGCTCCTGATGCTGGACTGAGTCTCCTGCCGGGAAGGCAGCGGTTATCCCTCAGGCCGACGCGATCATTGCGACCGCGCATGAGGATCAGGCCGAGAATCTGTCAGGGGCGCAAGCATGGCCGAGCAATGCCGCGGGGGCACTGACTGCAAGGACGATCCCGGTATCATCACGATCGACGAACACACGACGGTCGATTGCCTGGTCTTCGATCTGTCCGAGAGCTGGGTCCGTCTGACGATGATGAGCTCGGCGAACGTTCCCGACACCTTCCTGCTCGACGCGCAATGTTTCGGGTCGGGCATCTGCGAGGTGGAATGGCGCACCGACGAAGCGATCGGTGCGCGCCTGCGGCGACTGGGCTGACGAGCCCCCAAGCCGCGGCTCCACGCGACCGGGCGCCCGATTCGGGTCGTACGGCCACGGACGGCCCGCTCGGCCCAGTGCCGCCGGTCGGCGCCGGGGCGATGGCTGCTCCGGATGCTTCACAAACTCAAGATTGAGTTTTCAGGAAATTAATAACTCTTAGGTGAAATCGCTGCGGTGGCTTCACGCTGTGGGGGGACGAGCGACGATGCGAGAGGCGATCGACTGGTCCGGCTTTCCGGAGGAGGCCCGCGAGAAACTCGTGCCTCTCGTGAAGATGGTCGACGCCGACGACGTGATCGTCACACCGCGCCTGCGGGAGGAGGCGCGATCCGCGCTGGCAGAGGTCCGCGCCATCGCAGCCGGAGACCCCGCGATCGTCAAGGCGCTGCGCTGTGTGCGGGATGCAGCCCTCGTGCTGGCCGGCGTGTCGTCCATCGGCGCCGACTCGGAGTTGGCGCGACGCAACTGCATCGAGGCGCTGCAGATCCTCACCGAGGCGTTCCGCGTCGCGTCGACGCGCGGTGCGATCGATGTCCCGGAATAGGCACGGGCGAATCCGGCTCAGGCCTCCCGGCCCGATCCGGTCCCGTTCGCCTCGCAGGGGGAAGCGAACCGGCCCGCCCTCGCAACCGGCGGGCCAGGCGTCGCGAGGCAGTTCGGACGCCTCCCGTCGCTTCGCTCACTGGTTGAGAATGGGCACTCCAGGAATCTCCATCCCGTACCGTCCAGACCAGCCGAGCATCCCCTGCCGGACCGACCTCTCCGCATCGTGAGATGACGGCCGACGATCCGAGGCGCAGCGTGGCCGCTCGATCCCTCTCCCGCCAGAGATCGAGACCCACCTTCAGCCCGCCCGGCCTCGCCGTGGCGGGCGCTTTTGTTCGCGGCGGCCGGGCCGCGATCATTGTCGATATGGTGAAGGCATCCCTAAGAGACGTGGACAAGTGCACCGCTGCGTACATGCTGCGGTTGTCGATCCAGCCGTGAGCGCAGATGAAGGCCTTGGCGGTAAGCAGAGGTTCTGATGAGCGCAAACGACAACGAAGCTGATACCGTTGATGCACAGCCCTCCTACATCGCGTTGACTGCCGAGATTGTATCGGCCTATGTCGCAAACAATCGACTGCAGCCTTCCGAGCTGGAAGCCTTGATCGCGAGTGTGCATGCGATACTTGGCGGCCTCGGCAAGAGTACGGAGCCGGCGGAGCCAGCTTTCGAGAAGCCGACGCCGGCTCAGATCCGCAAGTCCATCACGCCGGACGCGCTGATCTCCTTCATCGACGGCAAAGCCTACAAGACGCTGAAGCGGCATCTCACGAAGCACGGGCTCGATCCGGTCAGCTACAGGCAGCGCTACGGCCTGCCGGCCGACTATCCAGCCACTGCGTCGAGCTATTCGGCGGCGCGCTCCGCATTGGCGCGCGACCTCGGCCTGGGCCGCAAGCCGAAATCCGCTGTGGCCGAGGCGGCCGTTGCCTCGGCGCCGGAGGAGCCTGCAGTCGCTCCAAAGCCGCGCGGGCGCCGCAAGAAGGCCGGCCCAGCCGCGTGAGCCGGAGCCGATGAAGCCCCGGCCAGCGCGTGCCGCCGGAGCTTCTCGCGCTGACGGCGGTGTCCTGCCGTCGCGTTACGCGACCTTCCGGCGGCGCCCGCCGGGCTGAGCCGGCTCCTCTTGGTCCTGGCGCTCCGCCAGGGCGCCGGGCCGGCCGAGGCCGATCTGCTTGGCCAGCGCCGAGCGCTGGGCGGCATAGTTCGGCGCCACCATCGGATAGTCGGCCGGCAGACCGAAGCGCTCGCGATAGGCCCGCGGCTCCAGGCCGTGGCTGGTCAGGTGCCGCTTCAGGGTCTTGTAGGTCTTGCCGTCAAGGAAGCTCACCAGCCCGTCCGGCGTGATGCTCTTCCGGATCTGGGCCGCCGAGGGCTTCTCCACCTCCTCGACCACAGGCGCGGCAGCCGCGCCGGTCGCGAGGCCGACGAGGGCCGCGTGGATGTTCGCGATGAGTGCGCCGAGCTCCGCGGCCGGGACCGAGTTATTCGAGATGTAGGCGGCGACGAGGGCGCCGGTGAGCTCAATGAGTTCGGGCGAACCGCCCGCAGCGTCTTCTGACATCAGCATTTCCCAAGATGCGCCCCGTATGGGGTCGTTCTGTCCCGTTGACCAAGCATCAAGCGAGATGATCCTTAGTTCCATGAAAAACTGACTGCATCAACTGTGGCGCGGCCATGTTTCCGCTTAGCATTATCTCAGTCGACCTATTCCCTGGCGCGTGGGAAACCGTGCATCTGCACCAGCCAGCACCGCATCTGGGAGTGCCAGCGCAACCAGTACGGTAGCGTCGAACGCCGAGGTCGATGCGGCCCATCCGGCGGCGATGCCGGTCGCCATGACGACGGCCGAGAGCGAAGCATGCCTGTCAGCGCCCCGGTCGGAGGCGAAGGCGCTTCAGCGCCGACATGCCGGATAGAGGCCGGGCCTCGTCGCGCGGTGCTCGCCATGACGGCGACGGATCGCTCAACAGACCGAGCGATCCGTATCCTGAACGGACACATGTGCGCGTTCCCGGTGGCTTACCGTTCAGGGTTTGCGCCGGACGCTCAGAGAGAGACGAGGGCTGGAAGCGAACTTCCGCACGCGCCCATCAGGCAACGAACTGACGCTCAGAGGTGCATTGAAACGACGCATTCACGGGCGGAAGGCTCGAGAGGGCCGGTTTGGCAAACAGGTAGCCTTGAAAAAGCTGAATCCCGGCTGCGCGGAGGGCGATCATCTCGCCTACGGTCTCCACCCCTTCTGCGAGAACCGTGATGCCGAGTTCCCGTGCCATCGCAGTCACACAGGCGATGATGGTCTGCCGCGCGGGAGAGCTCGCGATGCCCCGGATCAGTTCCATGTCGAGCTTGATCAGATCCGGCTGAAAACTCGCCAGCAGGTTGAGCCCGGCATAGCCGGCACCAAAGTCGTCGAGTGCTGTCAGAAAGCCCTGCTTGCGGTACTCCTCAATGATCCGCTGCACGTGAGCGACGTCGATCATGCGCTCATTCTCGGTGAATTCGAACATGATCTGCCGCTGCGCGAACCCAACTCGCTGTGCAGCTTGGAGTGTTGCTCGGATGCATGCCGCCGGCTCGTAGACCGCGTTCGGCATGAAATTGATCGAGAGACGCGTGTCGGCATCTGGGAACAGGCTGCCGGCCAGCTCGATGGCTCGGACGCGGCAGGCCTGATCGAATTTGTAGCGGTTGGCCTCGTTCACTTGGCCGAGCACCCAGCCCGCGCCTTGTCCGTCCATGCCTCGCACCAGGGCCTCGTAGCCCCAGACACGTTGCCTTTCGACATCGACGATCGGCTGGAAGGCCATCGTAAAGGAGAATGCGAGTTCAGCACCTCCTTGGCAGCCTTGGCACTTGACGCGCATCAGAGATCCCTTCCTCAAGAAACAACCTAAGTTGGATCTGTGAAGAGCTCGTTAATCATGGACGTAATCGGTATTTTCGGCGGAACCAACATAAGATGTACGAGCGGTGATTTTTAAGATCGGCACGTTGGCTGGCAATTCGGACGTGATGGTTGTTCGGAGCAGCTGCAGGCGATCGCGGGCCGGGTGATCGCGCCAGCAGTGCATCATCACGGTAGACAGGCTCCCCTCGGAAGGCGCCTGCGATGGTGACGGCGTAGCGGTCCCGAGAGGTCTCGACGTTCTCGCCCATCGTTATGTTCGCCCTGCTGATGAAGCTCAGCGCCCACGGCGCGAGGACGATGCGCGCGAGCGGTTCGTCGAACCGGGCGGGCAGTTCCGGGCGGAGCAGCGCGCCCGAGCCGGCAAGCCAGCAGTCCGAGCGCGCCGGCGCGACAGGCGGCGAGCGTCAGGGCAAGGCGAGGGCGTGCCATGTCAGGCGCTTGCCCGCGCGGTGGCCGCTCGCCGCTTGGCAAGCGCGGAGGGCCGAAGAGCGGAGAGAGCGCGGCAGGAGCCATGTCGCGGCCGGTCCGCCGGTGCAGGGATCAGGAGATTTGCCGTTCGACTCCGCTGTCCTAGGTGAGTATCGAGGCAGCCAGAGGAGAGCATATGGCCGATCTGCTGAGCAACACCCAGCTTCGCCGTACCGTTTCAGCGGTGCGGCAGGATGATCGGCAGGTGAAGGCAGCGGCTGTATGGGACGAAGTCGCGGAAGAGCGGCAAGCTCTGGAGGACCGCACATCGCGACTGAGAGCATTGCGGCTCGCGCGGGAGGCGAACGGCCGATCGTGACGAGCTAGGCCGCACCCGACAGCCGAGCGCGTCAGCAGGGGGCAGGCGGCCCGAGTGTCCGGACCGCCTGATCGACCTGCATCAGCACGTCGAGCGCGCGCCAGGGCTTGTCGAGATAGACGGCCCTGCCGGGAAGTTCGGCGAGACGCTCGCCCGCACCGCCTGATGTGACGACGAGACGAATGTTGGGCCAGGAGCGGCTCGCAAGGCTTGCGAGTTGCACACCGTCCATGGCGCCGGCGAGCCGGACGTCCGTGAAGAGCATGGCGACCTCGTCCGGCTGCTCGCCGATCGCACGGATTGCCTCCTCGGCGCTGGCGCAGGCGACGACATCGAGGACCGTTTCCTCCAGCATCGCCACGGCAAGGTCCCGCAGGACCGGATCCGCTTCCGCGACGACGACGATCCGCGTCGGCTGTGACGAGTTCGGCGGAAGGCTGCGATCCCTCCGTCCGAGTGCGTCGCGCTCCCGCAGCAGAAGCACGAGTTCGGTCAGCCGGGGCGGAAGCTCGACCTCGACGAGGCTGTCGTAGGTCGGACCCAGCCGGTGCGCAACGCCGTGCGCCGTCGGGTTCGCTCCCCCGTCCCCCGGGAATGGAAGCACGTCGCTCGCACGATGCATGAACTCTCCCTGCCCGGTGACGGCAGATCACGTCCCGGGTCCGCACGTTAATCCATGTGATTACTCATGGTGAATGAGGCCAGACGGAGATGGTTTCAGCGTCGCAGCAACAAATGCTCTTCTCCTGGAAGGCACGTTGGCCATTGAGTTGAGCGCAACTGAGGCTAATCGGGAAAATTCTCCTTGTTCCTGGGCCGATCGGGCATTCGAGATACTTCAGAAGCCCCTGCCGATCGCAGAGCAATCGGGACCGGATCCAAGTCATTGTTTTTGACGTGCTCTCTTTCACCGAACCGACCTGCACGTCGTCGGCGAGGGCTCTCGTTCCTTGTCAGGGCTCACGAGGTCTGCGATCCGGATCGATTGTGCGACACGGGTCAGAATGCGTCCTGCAGCGCAGGGAGCATGGACCAGACCTCGCCTGATCGGCACGACGATGCTCGCGCATGCTGGAACGCGCGCCGATCCTTCATCATCCGACGAGCCTCGGATCGACGGTGTTCAAGATCATCGTCGTTCCTTGGCCGGCGGCTCTCGAAACGGTCCGTCGACTGAACATGTTGCCATGGCGTGCCTGCGGCACCACCTGCCGAACGTCGGCAGAACAAGCAGGAGGCCCGATGGCACGCTTCATCGCGATCGAACGGAAGACCGGACGCGTCTACGGCGACACGGCACGGTTCGGCTCGAACGGCGAGGTCGTTTCGCCCGCCGACGCCGTCTGCCTGTTCGACCGCCATGCCGGCCGGGCCATGCGCGGCTTCGGGTACGTCAAAGCCGACAGCGATGCGGCGCAGTACGATGTCTTCGAGATCCGCCGTCCCGGCGCCCGGAGCGCCTCGGCCACCGATGCGGAGGCGCAGGCCCTGGTCGAGGATCACGGATCCCTGGCCGCCTCCCTCGTCACCTACAATTCCTGAGCCCGCACCGCGCCCGGCACGCCCAGCCCAGGTTCCAACGGCCCGCTCATCATCTTTGGCCAGTGCTGTCGCACCACACCGAAGAGGGAGGTCCGGCCGAGCAGAGAGCACCGCAAGACGCCGGTTCATCACGCCTCGGGATTAACTGGGATCGCACACCGTGGACGACCCGGCTTTACGATGGGCCCAGCGTAGCCTTACTATCACGCTCCCGTGAACCACACAGGAGGAATCATGAAGACGCTGGCTATGACGGCTCTCGCAGCCGCTTTCGCAGGCTCCGTCCTCATCGCACCGGCGGCCGAGGCACGTCCCGGCTATCGCGGCGGCCACGGCCATCACGGAGGCTACGGGTACCGCGGCGGATATCGTCACTATGGCCACCGGCGCGGTCCCGGTGTCGGCGGCGCTCTGGCCGCAGGGGCCGCGCTCGGCATCATCGGCGGAGCGATCGCAGCCTCCCAGGCGCCGCGCTACTACGCCCCGGCTCCGGCCTACGGCTATTACGACCCCTATTACGGCTACTGATCCGGTTTCCGCTCGATCCAAGCGGTGGCCGTATCAGCAAGCTCGCGCGGCGCGTCGGCGACGTCGACATCCGCCATCCCGAATGGGCCAACCGGATGTCGGAGGAGGGGGCCTGCGCGGCGCTCCTTCCCGCTCCCTCCGGCACTCGCGGCCCGCAGGCCCGATGCCGGGACGGATCGGGCTGGCAGCCCGGCTCACCGCCAGCCGAGCGCCGGGGCGACATGCTTCAGGATGGTCTCGATGACGTGGGCATTGTAGGCCGCGCCCAGCTGGTTCGGCACGGTGAGCAGGAGGGTATCGGCCTCGGCGATGGCCTCGTCGGCCTTCAGGGCATCGATCAGCCGCTCCGGCTCCGCTGCGTAGGAACGGCCGAACACCGCCCGCATGCTGTCGATGATGCCGATCTGGTCGCTGCTCTCGCCGCGTCCGAAATAGGCGCGGTCGCGATCGTTCACGAGGGCGAAGATCGAGCGGGAGACGGAGACGCGGGGCTCGCGGACGTGTCCCGCCTCCGTCCAGGCCTGCCGGTAGCGGCGGATCTGCCGCGCCTGCTGGATGTGGAACGGCTCGCCGGTCTCGTCGGCCTTGAGCGTCGAGCTCTGCAGGTTCATGCCCTGCCGCGCGGCCCAGGCCGCAGTGGCATCGGATGCCGACCCCCACCAGATCCGCTCGCGCAGCCCGTCCGCATGCGGCTCGAGGCGCAGCAGCCCGGGCGGATTGGGGAACATCGGCCGCGGATGGGGCTGCGCGAAGCCCTCTCCTTTCAGCAGGCGGAGAAACACCTCGGCATGCCGCCGCCCCATATCGGCATCGCTCTCGCCCTCGGCCGGAGCGTAGCCGAAATGCCGCCAGCCATCGACGACCTGCTCGGGCGAGCCGCGGCTGATGCCGAGCTGGAGGCGTCCGCCCGCGATCAGATCCGCCGCGCCGGCATCCTCGGCCATGTAGAACGGATTCTCGTAGCGCATGTCGATGACGCCGGTGCCGATCTCGATGCGCCGGGTCCGGGCCCCGATCGCCGCGAGCAGCGGAAAGGGCGAGGCGAGCTGCCGCGCGAAATGATGGACCCGGAAGTAGGCGCCGTCCGCGCCGAGTTCCTCCGCCGCGACGGCGAGATCGATCGACTGGAGCAGGGTGTCGCCCGCGGAGCGGGTTTCCGAATGCGCCGTCGGCGACCAGTGTCCGAACGACAGGAATCCGATTTTCTTCATCATCACATCCGCTCTGGCGGACCGCTCCGCATGCGGCCCGCTGGGCTGGGTTGGGCGGCGGGCTGGAGGGTCCGGGCCCGCCGTCGGCCGGCTCGTCTCCTCTACGCCGCCTTCGGCAATCCCTCCGCCGCCATCGCGGCCTGGACGGCGGCGCGCGTCGAGACGCGCTGCCTGAACGCGCCGAGGCGCGGCCAGGGGGTGAGATCGATGCCCAGATGCGGCGCCCAGCTCAGGACCACGAAGAGGTAGGCGTCGGCAACGGTGAAATCCGAGCCGGTGAGGAAGGAACGGCCATCGGCCAGCGCGGCTCCGACGATCGCGAGCTTGCGATGGAGGTTCGCGACCGCTGCCTCGCGCGCCTCCGGCGCAAGCGCCGCATTGAAGAGCGGTCCGAACGCCTTGTGCAGCTCGGCCGAGATGAAGTTCAGGTGGCCGTTGAGCCGTGCGCGCTCGACCGTGCCGGCGACGGGGGCCAGGGTGCCGGGAGCGTGCCGGTCGGCCAGGTACTGCACGATGGCCGCGCCCTCGGTCAGGACCTCGCCATCCTCGAGCTGCAGCGCCGGGACGTACCCCTTCGGATTGATGGCCGTGAAATCCGCGCCGGACGCGGTCGTCCTGCTCTTGAGGTCGACGGCTTCGAGCGCGAAGGGCAGGCCGAGCTCGCGCAGGACGATATGCGGCGAGAGCGAGCAGGCGCCAGGAGCATAGAAGAGCTTCATGGGATGTCTCCGCTGGGGAACGGCACGGAGCGGTAGACAGGCTCGTTACCTTTGGAAACCCGGTAACTTCCAGTGACCGACGCTTTCGAGTATCGTCCCGGAAACTAGGTTGCCGGCCGGATCCCGGGTGCATGTCATGGCTCTCAAGCTCAGGAAGACGGTTCCCCCACCGCCGGGCTGCCCGATGTCCGCCTGCATGAGCCTGCTGGGCGGGGCCTGGACGCCGGAGATCATCTGGAACCTGAGCGAGGGTGCGCGCCGCTTCTCCGAGCTGCGCCGGGCGATGCCGAAGATCTCGGCCAAGGTGCTGAGCGCGCGCCTGAAGGATCTCGAGGAGCGCGGCGTGCTCGTCCGGTCCGTGCTGGCGACGACGCCGCCGAGCGTGGACTATGCCCTCACCGACCTCGGCGAGGAGCTGATCCCGGCCATCCGGGCGATCGTCGAGGTCGGCTCCAAGTTGCATCTGCGCATGACGTCGCCGGCAGCGGATCGCGCGGCCTGAGACCGGACCGGGGTCGCAAGCCGCCCTCAGACGGCCGAGAACGCATGCGCGAGCGCGGCGACGGTGGCGTCCTCTCCGGCCCTGCCGATGAAGCAGAGGGCGGAGGGCAGGCCGTCGCTTCGCGCCCGTCCGGGAACCGTCACGGCACAGAGGTCGAGCGGGTTCACGAAGTAGGTATAGGTGCCCATCGCGGTGTTCAGCGCCATCGGCTCGGCCAGCATCGCCGCGATCGTGAAGATCGTCGGCACGGTCGGCACGACGAGGGCCTCCGTTCCGGCGAGCATGGCGGCGGCCTGCCGCTTCAGTTGCCGGAGGGTGTAGAGGGCCGTGAAGGCATCGCGCGCGGAGTAGGCGGCGCCCGCCTCGATCGCGTCGCGCACGGCGGGGTGGATCGCGTCGGGCCGCTCGGCGAGGATCGCTCCGTACTCGACCAACCGCTCGGCGACCATGGCGGACTGGAACACGTGGCGGCCGGCCTCCGCGAACGGGCCGAACGCGACCTCGCGGAAGCGGTGACCCTGCCCGGCCAGCACCGCGAGGTTCGCCTCGTAGGCGCGCCGGCTCACGTCGTCCCCGAAGAACGGCATCTCCTCCGGGCGGAACACGGCCAGGGTCGCCGGCCCCTCCGCCCCCTCCGGCCTCTGCGCGCGCCCGATCGTGTCGGCGTCGTCCCGGCTGAACGGATCGAGCGGATCATGCCCGCGGATGAGGTCGAAGATCTCGTAGGCGTCGGGGCAGGTCAGGGCGAAGACCGGGATGCAGTCGAAGAAGCGGCTGTTGAGCACGAGGCCGCGGGTGCTGACGAGACCGAGGGTCGGCTTCAGCCCGACGATCCCGTTGCAGGCGGCCGGAACCCGGCCCGACCCGCCGGTGTCGCTGCCGAGGGCGAACGCCACGAGACCGCGGGCCACGGCGACGGCCGAACCGGAACTCGACCCGCCGGGGATGTAGTCCGGATCGACCGCGTTGCGGCAGAGCGGCTCCGGGCTGCGGGTGCCGTTCAGCCCCGTGGCGAACTGGTCCATCGTGTTCTTGCCGACGAGGACGGCACCGGCCTGCTCGAGCCGGGCGACCGCGGGCGCGCTCTCCTCCGGGAGGATCGAGAAGGCCGGGCAGTTGCAGGTCGTCTCCAGGCCGGCGACGTGCAGGTTGTCCTTGACGGAGAAGGTGAGACCGAGGAGCGGCAGCGCCTCGCCGGCCGCTGCCCGGGCCTGAAGCGCCTCGGCCTTGGCCAGAGCCGTCTCCCGCGGGACCAGGGCGGTGAAGATGCCGTCGTGGGCGCAGGCCGCCGCGCGCCGCCAGCTCTCGGCGACCAGATCGACCGGGGAGGCGCCGTCCCGGAGGGCCGCACGGACCGATGCGAAGTCGAGGGGAAGCGATTCGAGGGTCATGACCCGTCCTGATTCGGGGTGGCGCAAGCGGCGGAGACGGTCAGCGCTTGCCTTCCCAGTGGACGATCCGGCGTCCGAGGAGAGCGATGGCGCGGTCGCTCGCCAGTCCGATGAGGCCGACGAGGACGATCCCGGCGAAGACGTAGGTGGTGCGGAAGAAGCTCGACGCGTCGAGGATGAGGAAGCCGAGTCCCCGGTCGCCGCCCAGCAGCTCGGCCGCGACGAGGATCGTCAGCGCCGTGCCCATCGCGACGCGCAGGCCGGTCATGATCTGCGGCAGCGCCGAGGGCAGCACGACGAAGCGGAAGGCCTGGACGCGGCTCGCGCCCATCGAGCGGGCGGCGCGCAGGGCATCCAGGCTGCAGGCCCGGGCGCCGGCCTGGGCGTTCACCATCGCGATCAGGAAGACGGACAGGAAGATCAGCAGGATCTTCGAGGCCTCGCCGATCCCGAACCACAGGATGAAGAGCGGGATCAGCCCGAGCGGCGGGATCGGCCGGACGAGTTCGGAGGGAACGAGGAACAGGGCGTCGATCTCGGCCACGCGGCCGCGCAGGAGGCCGAGCACGGTGCCGAGGAGGGCGCCGCCGCAGAAGGCGATGCCGACCCGCCGCAGGCTCGCCAGCACGTGGGTCGCGAGGTCGACCCCGGAATAGCCGTGGCCGACCATGTCTCCCAGGCTCGCCAGTACGGCGAGCGGGGAGGGCAGGATCATCGGCGTCGCCAGACCCTGCGCCGTCACCAGTGCCCAGAGGGCGAGGAGCGTCAGGGGCGAGAGGACGGCGAGGATCCAGTAGCGGCGCCGGGCCGCGGCAGCGTTGGCGCTCATGGTTCCTCCGGTCGGTGGCCTCAGCCGGTGTGGCGCATGCGCCGGTAGATCGTCTCGCGCAGGCGCAGGAAGCCCGGCGCGAGGCGGTTCTCGGGGGCGGCCCGCGGCGCCGGCAGATCGACGTCGAAGGTCTCGAACCGGCCCTCGCGGATATCCTCGAGGAGAAAGATCCGGTCGCCGAGGAAGACGGCCTCGTCGATGCTGTGCGTGACGAAGACGACCGTGCAGCCGGTCCTGTCGCGGATGCGCAGGACTTCCTCCTGGAGCGCCTCGCGGGTCTGCACGTCGAGGGCCGAGAAGGGCTCGTCCATCAGCATCACCCGCGGCCGGGCCGCGAGCACCCGGGCGAGGCCGACGCGCTGGCGCATGCCGCCGGAGAGCGCGTAGGGGTAGGCGTCCTCCCGGCCCGCGAGCCCGACGAGGGCGGCCATCTCCTCCGCGACCCGCCGCCGCTCCCGCTTCGGCCGCCCGGCGCAGCGCAGGCTGAAGGCGATGTTCTCGGCGACGCTCATCCAGTCGAACAGGGCCGCCGCCTGGAAGACGACGCCCCGGTCCGGCCCCGGCCCGGCGATCGCGCGGCCGTCGAGCAGGGCGACGCCCTCGGTGGGCGCGAGGAAGCCGGCGATCATGTTGAGGATCGTGGTCTTGCCGCAGCCCGAGGGACCGAGCAGCGCGACGATCTCGCCCGGAGCGACGCGGAAGGAGACGTCGCGCATCACCCTGCGGCCGTCATAGGCGAAGCCGACCCGGTCGAAGGCGAGGACCGACCGCGCCGCCGCCGACAGGGAAGCGGCCATGGCAGCAGCGACGGGGGCAGCGCTGGAGGCAGGCGAGGGGAGTGCCCCCGGCTCCGGAGGCGGCCGCACCACGCGCAGGGCCGTGCGGATCATTGCGACGGGCCCTTCGAGGTGGCGGCGAGGTAGGTCTGGATCGGCTTGGTGTCGAACAGCCCGGCCCAGTCGGCGGGCGCGGCCTGGATGCGCTTCTCGGCGACGAGGAAGGCCGCAATGCCGTGCAGGTGCTTCATCAGCCGGGACTCGCCCTCCTGGCCGGGCGCGCCGAGGAAATCGGCGGTGAGGGTCTGCCGGAAGCTCGGATGCGCCACGCTCTGGCCGGCCACCAGCGCGTCGAAATCCGGCCCGCTCATGCCGATGCGCTTGGCCTCGGCCGCCCGCACGGCGGCCGGGTCGGCGCCATAGTCCGCCTGTGCCGCGTCCCAGGCCTTGAGGAAGCGCTGCACGGTCTCGGGCGAGCCCGTCACGAAGGGCTTGCGGGCCACCCAGACGCCGCCGGTGATCATGCCGAGGCTCTTCGTCGTGGCGATCGCCTTGGCGCCCTGGCGCTCCATGGCGCCGGCATTCGGCTCCCAGACGAAGGCGGCATCGATCTGGCCCGCCGCGTAGGCGGGCGGCATGTTGGCGGGGGTGAGGTTCACGAGGCGCACGTCCTCGGCCTTGAGCCCGGCCTGTGCGAGGGCGCGCAGCAGGTGGTAATGGCTGGTCGAGCCGATCGCGACGCCGATCCGCTTTCCCTTCAGGTCGGCGGGGCTCGCGATGCCGGCAGCCGGGTTGGCCACGAGCCGCACGTTGGTGGCGTCGGTCCGCTCCATGAACAGGATCTCGATCGGCAGGCCGTTGGCGTAGCCCGTCACCGCCGGGAACTCGCCCATCCAGGCGAGGTCCACCTCACCCGCCGCCAGAGCCGGCAGCATGGCCGGACCGGCCGGGAACTGCGCCAGGGTGACGGCAAGGCCCTCCTTCTCGAACAGGCCGGCGGCGACGGCGTGCGAGAGCAGGACGTTCACCTCGCCCGTCTGGAAGCCGATGCGGATCGGCAGCTTGTCCTGTGCCGTCGCCGGCGGGGTTCCGAACAGCAGGGCGCCGACGAGGGCGAGCCAGAGGGCGAGGCGTGTCATGGGCGGTCTCCGGGCCGGAAGGGGCTTCACGCGGTTCCGAGCAGGTCGAGGATCGTGAGGGCGAGAATGCGGGTGGCGGCCACCGCCTTGTCGATGTCGACGTACTCGTTGATCGGCGGCCAGCCGTCCTCGCCGGGCCCGAAGGTGATCGCGGCGTGGCCGCGCTCGGCGAAGCGGATCGTGTCGTTGAAGGCGTTCTTGCGGTAGATGCGCGGCGCCTCGCCGAGCAGGCGCCCGTAGGCGCGGGCGAGCGCGGCGGTGGGATCGGCCGCCTCGTCCTGTTCCAGGGTCCCGTCGACGAAGAGCGCGCCGGGATAGGGCCGCGCCTCGGCCCGCAGCTCGGGATCGGCCTCCGCTGCGGCCTCGATCACCGCGCGGATGTCGGCCATCACGCTCTCGGGGCTCATGCCGGGCAGGATGCCGACCACCGCGATCACGGCGCGGCAGACGTCGGGGGTGAACTGCATCTCCCGGGGCAGGCCGCCCGAGACGCGCAGGATCGCGGTGCGCGGCGGCGTTCCGCCGGCGAGCCGCGCAGCCCGGTGCGTGAAGCTCATGGTCTCGAGGGAACCGAGCAGGCGCGCCATCGTGGCGACGGCGTTCACGCCGGTATCCGGCCGCCAGAGATGGGTCTTCACCCCCCGCGTCTCGATCTCGACGAGGTAATGGCCGCCATTGGCCACGGCGACGCCCATGCCCCAGGAGCCGTCGGCCCTCGTCCAGCCGGTCGGCTCGCAGACGATGGTGTAGTCGGCCTCGAGCCCCTGCTCGTCGAGGAGGAAGATCGAGCCGTCCGGCCCGTTCTTCTCCTCGTCGACGGTGTAGACGCATTTCAGCGTCCCCTTCAGGCGGATGCCGGCCTCGCGGATCGCCCGCACCGCGAGGAGCGTGCAGGCGAGGTTGCCGCGGGTATCGGAGGTGCCGCGGGCGTAGAGGCGGTTCCCGTGGCGGGTCGGCCGGAAGGGATGGCCGCCGGTCATGGTCCAGGCCGACCATTCGCCCGCCGGGTAGGTGTCGAGATGGTCGTTCAGGATCAGCGCGGGCGCCGCCGGGTCGCTGCCAGGCAGCACGCCCACGACGTTCGGCCGCCCGGGCCGCTTGGCGACGAGATCGACCGGGATGTCCAGGCTCCGCAGGATGTCGGCGATGAACAGGGCCGCGCCCTCCTCGCGGGCGGGCGGCTCGTCCGGATCGAGCGGGTTCTCGGCCTCGGGCTGCCCGGCCGGGATCAGGGCACAGGCGAGGTCGAGCCAGGCCGCCTCGTCGATCCGCTCCAGGACCCGGCGCTCGATCTCGCCGAGATCCGCGCCTGCGCTCGTGTCCGATCCCACGTCGTATCCCACGTCGTGCTTGTCCCGTTCTGTGATGAGCCCCGCGCGCCGCGAATCGTCGCGTGGCTCCGGGCCGGGTTCAGGCTTCGCGAAGACTATCCGCGGCGATCCGGGACCGGGCGGCAATCACACGAAACCTGTCGGATAATTGCCTTCATCGAAGGATGCTGCCCGCCCTATCGCCAGGGATGCGTATTCCTTGATCAGGGATCGCGCAGTTCCTAGGCCGCTCCCGCGAGCGGCAGGCCGAGCGGCGTGAGGCGCGGCAGCGGCGGCCTGCCGTCCCGCGGGCGCAGCAGGTCCAGGCAGCGCCGCTTCAGGGCGACGAAGTCCGGATCGGTGACGAGGTCGCGCCCGCGCGGCCGGGGGAAGGCGAGGGGGATGTCCTCCAGGATGCGCCCCGGCCGGGCCGACATCACCAGCACCCGGTCGCCGAGGAACAGGGCCTCGTCGATGTCGTGGGTGACGAAGACCACCGTGGTCGGCAGGCGCGTCCAGATGTCGAGCAGCACTTCCTGCATCATCAGCCGCGTCTGCGCGTCCAGCGCCCCGAACGGCTCGTCCATCAGGAGCACGCGCGGCTGGTTGATCAGCACCCGCGCGATCTCGACCCGCTGCTGCATGCCGCCCGACAATTCGGACGGGTAACGATCGGCGAAGTCGGCGAGGCCGACGAGCGCCAGGAATTCCCGCGCCTGGGCCAGCCGCTCGGCCCGCGGAACCCCGCGCATCTTGGGACCGAAGGCGACGTTGTCGAGGACACGCCGCCAGGGCAGCAGCGTGTGCTGCTGGAACACGATGCCGCGCTCCGGATGCGGCCCCGCCACCGGCTCGCCGTCGAGGGCGAGGCTGCCGCGGGCGAGGGCGAGATGCCCGGCGAGCGCCCCGAGCAGGGTCGATTTCCCGCAGCCCGAGGGCCCGAGCAGGCAGACGAATTGGCGCGGCGGGATGGCGAGGTCGATGTCCCGCACCACCTCGAAGGCGGCAGCCCCCCCGCCGAGACGGATCGCGCCCCCGGCGATCGCGATGCGGCCCGCGGGCGGCTCCTCCGTGTAGGCCCCCGTCATGACCGTCCTCCCGCGCGCGTCCAGGGCATGGCGAGATGGCCGGCGGCACGCACCGCGACGCTCGAACCCATGCCGAGCAGGCCGATCAGAAGCATGCCGACGACGATGTCGTCGTAGTTCTGCAAGGTGTAGGATTCCCAGGTGAAGTATCCGATCCCGTACTGGCCGGAGATCATCTCGGCGGTGACGAGGCAGAACCAGGCCGTGCCCATGCCGATCGCCGCGCCGGTGACGATGCTGGGCAGTGCCGCCGGGATCACCACCTCGCGCAGGATCGCGGCCCGCCCCGCGCCGAGGCTGCGGGCCGAGGCGACGAGGCGGGGACTCGCGGCCTCCGCCCCGTGCACGGTGTTGAGGAGGATCGGGAACAGCGCGCCCGTGAAGGTGATGAACACCATCGAGGCTTCCGAGGAGGGGAACATCAGGATCGCGAGCGGGATCCAGGCCACCGCCGGGATCGGCCGCAGCACTTCGAGGGGCGGCAGCAGGAGGTCGCCCGCGAGCCGCGAGCGGCCGATGGCGAGGCCGAGGCCGATCCCCGCGGCGAGTGCCGCCAGGAAGCCGCCGAGCACCCGCACCAGGCTCGCCCCCACATGGGCGCCGAGCTTAGGCGAATGCGCCAGCGCCCAGGCCGCCCGCGCCACGTCGGCCGGGGTCGGCAGGGTGCGGAAGGTGACGAGGCCGAGATCGAGCCTGTGACTCGCGGCGAGGTGCCAGGCGAGGAGGCCGAGGCCGAGCGCCGCCGCGCGCGTGGCGAGGCGGCGCAGCGGCAGGCGGGGCCGGTCGCGTCGGCTCTCCGCCCTCGGCGCCGCCAGGGCGGCGCCCGGCGTTTCGAGGGTCGCGGCGCTCATCGGGCGCTCAGCCGCGCCACGCCCGCCCGGGCGGCGGCGAAATCGAGCACCTCGCCGCCATGCGCCCTGGCGAAGTCCTCGGCATCGCCCTTGAGCAGGAAGGCGCTCAGGCGCCGCTCGGCATCCCGCACGTACCACCCTTGCGCCGCGAACAGCTTGATCCCGCTGGTGCGGTCCTGCGCGTAGACGACCCGGGCGCTGCCGCCCTCCCGCTCGAGGGCGGCGAGGGCGGCGAGCGCGCCTTCCGGCGAGGCGTAGTGGCGGACGGTCGCCTCGCCCTTCACCCAGATCTGGGCGACGCGGGAGACGTCGGTGATCGGCTGGCCGGTCGCGGCGTCGGAGGCCGCCAGCGGCGTCTGCGCGTAGTCCCTGAGGCGGGCCTCGTAGTCGATCCCCGCCTGGGCGGCGGCGGCGCGCACGAAGCGATCCTCCACGAAGCGGTCGACGTCGAGGTCGCCCTCCGCCTTCTTGAGCAGCGTCAGGGTCTCGATCGAGGTCTTCAGCGCCTGCCGGTACTCGGGCTTCCAGGTGATGTCGCGGGTCTGCAGGCCGAGCGGCCCGTGGAACAGGTAGGCGACCTCGGCCTCGATCCCGGTCACGCGCTCGATCAGCTCGGCGTAGCGCTCGGGCTCGGCCGCCACCAGCCGGTCCGCCTCGATCGCGGCGCGCAGATAGGCGGTGACGATCTCGGGGTAGCGCTCCGCATAGGCTCCGTCGACGAGGGAGCCGTGGAAGGTCGGGGCGTTGGATTGCGAGCCGTCGTAGATCTTCCGCGCGATGCCGCGCCAGGGGAACAGCTCGGCGAAGGGCACGAAGTCGGCATGGGCGTCGATCTTGTTGGCCTTGAGCGCCGAGCCCGCCACCTCCGGCGCCTGCGTGATGATGGTGACGTCGCGCTCCGGGTCCCAGCCCTGCGCCGTCACGGCCCGCAGCAGCAGGCCGTGGGCGGTCGAGGCGAAGGGCACCGAGATGGTCTTGCCCTTCAGCGCGGCGAAGGACTGCACCGGTGAGGCGACCGGCACCACGACGCCGTTGCCGCTGCCTTTCACGCTGCCCGAGAGCACGCTGAGGAACAGGCTGCGTCGGCCGGCCTTGGCGAAGGCGGCCCCGTTCAGGGCCCCGGGGAAGTCGGCCATGGCGCCGAGGTCGAGCTTTCCGGCGACCATCTCGTTGGTCAGGGGCGCGCCGCTGGTGAAGTTGCGCCACTGGATGTCGTAGGTCGCGTCTTTGTACTTGCCATCCCGCGGCAGGAACTTCTCCAGAAGCTTCAGCTCGCGGATCAGCAGGCCGCCGGTGGCGCAGTTGATCGTGGTGTCCTGCGTGCCCACGGCCACGCGGATGGTCTCGGCCCGCGCCGTCGTGACGAGGGCGGAGGCTGCCAGGACGGCGGCGGCAAGTCGGCGGAGGGAGGACACGCGGGCGGCTCCGGTACGAGGGCGAGAGGTCCGACCGGCGGCGGGCTCACCTCGGGCGAGCCCGCCTCTGCGCCGCAGGACAGGGCGAATGTTCGCGCCTCCCCAGGGCGGCAAACCAGCAATTAATTGCGGAGCGCCAGAAGAGATTTCGTAGAACCGCGATATACGGAAGTTGAAGAAAATGAATCTCCGCGCCGATGCCGGGCAGAGATGAAATTCCACACCTGGGCCAATGTTTGGAATGGTTCGAGACCGCGGCGCACGCATAGTTGTGAGGCCAATTTTGCCCCCAGGACCCTCATGCCATGTCGTCCGCGCTCGTCGCCCTGATCGCCCCGCCGCGCGTGCCCGCGCCGCTGATCTCGAGCGCCCTGTTCCTGAGCGAGAGCACCGAGGGCCTGGACGAGGGCGCCGGCTTCCTCGACGGCCTGGCGCCGGCCGAGACCGCCCGCTTGCGCGCCGCCGGCCGCACGATCGTGCTGGCGCCGGGGCAGAGCGTCTTCGCGCAGGGCGAGCCGCATGCGGGCATCTTCCTGATCGAGGAGGGGCGGGTCCGGGTCTTCTATACGGGGCCGTCGGGCCGGCAGATCACCCTGGCCTACTGGACGCCCGGGCACTTCATCGGCGGCCCGAGCCTGACGGGGGGCGGCCGGCACCAGTGGTCGGGCGAGGCGATCGAAGCCTGCCGCGTCACCGCCCTGTCCGCAGCGACGCTCCGCACCCTGATCCGGCAGATGCCGGACTTCGCCCTGTGCCTGATCGAGGCGCTGGAGGCCAAGGGCCGATGCTACACCGCCATGGCGCAGATGCTGGGCACGCGCTCGGTCATCGAGCGGCTGGCGCAGATCCTCCTGAACCTCGGCGACCTGTATGGCCGGACGGAGGGCGGGACATGCGTGATCGAGCGGCGCATCACGCATGACGAGCTCGCCGCCCTGATCGGATCCACGCGCCAATGGGTGACGATGATGCTGAAGCGCTTCCAGGCGGACGGCATCATCACGATCGACAAGGCCGCCATCCGCCTCGTCCGCGCGGACAGGCTTCAGGCCATCGTCCAGTCCGCGCGTTAGAGCATCGTCCGCGGACCTGGCTGCCGGGTCCGGCCCCGTCAGAGATCGGGGGCCGGGCCCGGATCCGCCGGCACGGCGGCGATCCCGGCGCCCGCGGCCCAGGCGGCGAGATCCTGCTTGCGGATCGCGGCCGCCATCATGTCGGGGAAGAGGTCCGGCGTGCAGGCGAAGGCCGGCACGCCGAGCGCCGCGAGCCGCGCCGCCAGCGCCCGGTCGTAGGCCGGAGCGCCCTCGTCGGAGAGGGCGAGCAGGGCCACCATCTGGACGCCCGAGGCCGCGAGGCGCTGCGCCCGGGCGAGCAGCCCCGCCGCGACGCCGCCCTCGTAGAGGTCGGAGATCAGGACGAGGATCGTGTCCTCCGGCCGCGTGATGCGGGATTCGCAGTAGCCGACCGCGCGGTTGATGTCGGTGCCGCCGCCGAGCTGGACGGAGAACAGCACCTCGACCGGATCGTCGAGGGACTCGGAGAGGTCGACCACCTCGGTGTCGAACACCACGAGCCGGGTCGAGACCGCGGGCAGCGAGGCCATCACCGCGCCGAAGATGCTCGAATAGACCACGGAGTTGGCCATCGAGCCGGACTGGTCGATGCACAGGACCACGTCCTTGAGCGAGCCGCGGCTCTTGCGGCCGTGGCCGAGGCGCGTCTCCGGGATGATGGTGCGGTACTCCGCCTGGTAGTGGCGCAGGTTCGCCCGGATGGTGCGGTTCCAGTCGATCTCGGCGTGGCGTGGGCGGCGGTTGACGCTCGCCCGGTCGATCGCCCCGTTCACCGCCTGCCGCAGGGGCTCCTCGAGCTTGCGCAGGAGCGCCTCGACGACCTTGCGCACCACGAAGCGGGCGGTGTCCTTGGTCCGGCCTCCGAGCAGGCCGCGCATCGCGATCAGCGTCGAGACGAGCGCGACGTCGGGCACGACCGCCTCCAGCATCTCGGGCTCGGTCAGCATGCGCTTGAGGTCGAGCCGCTCGAAGGCGTCGCGCTGCATCACCTGCACGACGGAGGCCGGGAAATAGTCGCGGATGTCGCCGAGCCAGCGCGGCACGGACGGCGCCGAGCTGCCCAGTCCGCCGCGACGGTCGGAATCGTAGAGGGCGCCGAGCGCCCGGTCGAGGCCCTGGTCCCGCTCGGAGAGGGCGCAGCCGGTGCCCTCGGCGGCCCCCCCGCCGAGAACGAGGCGCCAGCGGCGCAGGCGCTCGGTCTGGCTCACGGCCTCGCTCTCGCTCAAGGCGTATCCTCCGTCGTCGCGGGCTCGGGCCCGAGGAGCAGGCGCAGGATCGGCAGCACCCGCGCGGCGCGCGCGGCGTCGAACGCAGGGCCGGCCCCTTCCGTCCGTCCGCCATCCGGCCGGGCCAGGGCCTCGCCGATCGCCCGCCGCTCGGCCGGGGCGATGGTCGCGAAGGTCCGGCGCACCAGCGGCAGCAAGGTGGTGAAGGCCTCCGCGTCGAGGCCGCAGAGCCACGCGTCCACCACCGCGAGCAGGCCCTGCCCGTGGATCAGGGCGGTGCCGCTCGCCTCCAGGAAGCCCTCGATCCAGGCGGCGGCCGCCACGGCGCCCGCCGCGCGCGACAGGGCACGGCGCAGGCGGTCCCCCGCCTCGTCCGTCGAGAGCGCGCGGTCGTCGTAGAGCAGGCGCACGGCACGCCCGACCACGCGGCCATGGACATGCTCCTGGTCGGCCAGGCCCCGCAGGGCCTCCTGCCAGATGTCCTTCAGCGCGGCCTCCTCCAAGAGGGCCACCGCCTGCGCGACGGCGACGATGCGTGCCGTCGCGGCGGCGGCCGCGTCGTCGTCGAGGCTCTGGCAGGCGGCCGCCAGCCCGGCGGCCGCACGCGGCACCAGCCCGCGCAGCACGGCGAGGACCGGCGCGGTGTCGGAGGCGCGCACCGAGCCGTAGCGGGCGAGCTCGGCGAGCGGCGGCAGCGCTTCCATCAGGTCGAACACGTCCGCCGAGCGCGCCGCGCGATCGTCGAGGGCCTGCACCACCGCGGCGCTCGCCGCGGCGAGGTCGGCGTCGAGGAGGGTGCCGATCAATCCGGCGAGCTCGGCGACCCGGGTCGCCCGCTGCGCCGTGGTGCGCACGCGCGCGGCGGCGGCCTCGGCCACCGTGCCACCCTCGGCGGAGGCGGCGACGAGCTCCACCACCCATTCGGGTTGCCAGGCGAGGAACCAGACCTCCTTGAAGGTGCCGCGGCCGCGCGCCTGCCGCCGGTTGCCCCAGGGGATGCCGATGAGCCGGAGCCGGTTGAGGAAATGGCTGCGGGCGAGGTCGGTCTCCTTGCGCAGGTCGAGGGTGATCTCGCCGGCATCCGCGCCCGGCTTGAGGCGCAAGCGCCGGCACTGCGCCTCGAAATCCGCCTCGACCGGGGTGCCGGGGCTGTCGGGCGGCGTGGCGCCGAGGCGCTCGCCGATCACGAGCTTGCGCCGGATCAGCGCCATCGGCGCCGGATCGGCGAAGCAGAGAGTCGCCTGCGCCGCCTCGTCGAGATCCTCGAGCGAGGGCCGCGCCCGGCCGCGGAAGCCCGCCAGCGCCTCGGCGAGGCGGGCCGCCTCGATCACCGAGGCCGGCGAGGCGTCGAGATCGGCCTCGCGCAGGAGCGCGGCGGCCCGGGCGAGCCAGCGGGCGGCGACCCGGCCCTCGTGGTGCCACAGGGTGTCGTACCATTCGGGCGAGAGCACCCCGGCGCGGTAGCCGGAGGCCGTCGCCAGCCGCTCGTAGGACCAGGGCGCCCAGGCGCTGGCGACCTTGGTCCGGGGCAGGCCCTTCAGGGTGGCGGCGTCCAGGCCGGCCTGGCCGCGCGCGTCGTGGCGGGCGAGCGCCGGCACGTGCCAAGCGCCGCAGACCACGGCGATCCGCCCGAACCCGTCCTTGGCCGCCCGGCGGATGGCGCCGCGCATATGCGCCTCGCGGGCCTCCTCGCGAAAACGCTCGGCCGCGTCGGGCTCGGCCTGCTCGCGGAGCGCCGTCATCGCCTCGGCGATCGCCGCGAACACGTCGCCGTCCGCGCCGGCCCGGCTCTCCACCAGCGCGTCCCACCAGCGCTCGCCATCCGGGTAGCCCGCGGCCGCGGCCAGCTCGCCGAGCGGGTCGCGCCGCAGGGCGGCGGGCACGGCCGGCCGGCCCTCGGGCGCATCCCGAGGAGCCCCCTGAACTGCATCCACGGGGGCGGTCCCGGCCGCCGCGGCGGCGGGCTCCGCATCGATCGGCGCGGCGCCCTCCGCGGCGGCGCCGGGCGGCCCGAACCCGTCGGCGAGCTGGACCGCGTGCGGCAGGTCGATGAAGCGCACGGGGACGCCTGCGGCCAGCGCCCCCTGCAGCGCCACCCATTCGGGCGAGAAGGCCGCATAGGGGAAGAAGGCGCAGTCGCGCGGCCGGTCCGGCCGGTAGACGAGGAGCGCCACGGGCGGCACCATGCCCGCCCCGGCCGCGAGCGGGATCAGCGCCTCGGCATCCGGCGGCCCCTCGATCAGCAGGCAGTCGGGCCGGAATGCGTCGAGGGCCGCGCGCAGGGAGCGGGCCGAGCCCGGCCCGTGGTGGCGGATGCCGAAAAGGCGGATCTCGGGCATCGGGGCGCCCCGTCAGGCGGTCTCGCGGGCGGCCCTGTAGAGATCCTTCCAGTCCGATCGCTCCTTGACCACGGTCTCGAGATATTCCCGCCAGACGATGGCGTCCTGGACGGGATCCTTCACCACCGCACCGCTGATCCCGGAGACGAGGTCGTGCGCCGAGAGCCGGCCGTCGCCGAAATGCGCGGCCAGCGCGAGGCCGCTGCCGACGACGCTGATCGCCTCGGCGGTCGAGAGCGTGCCGGAGGGCTGCTTGACCTTGCTCTTGCCGTCCGCCGTCACGCCCTCCCGCAACTCGCGGAAGATCGTGACGACGCGGCGGATCTGGTCGGCGCCCGGGGGCTCGGCCGGGATCTCGAAGGCGCGGCCGAGGGCGGCGACCCGGCTCTCGACGATGGCGATCTCGGCCTCGATGGTGGCGGGCGGCGGCAGCACCACGGTGTTGAAGCGGCGCTTGAGCGCGCTCGACAACTCGTTGACGCCCCGGTCGCGGTTGTTGGCCGTGGCGATCAGGTTGAAGCCCTTCTGGGCCGGCACCTCCGCGTTCAGCTCCGGGATCGGCAGCGTCTTCTCGGAGAGGATGGTGATGAAGCTGTCCTGCGTCTCCGAGGGGATGCGGGTCAGCTCCTCGACGCGGGCGATGCGGCCCTCGTCCATGGCCCGCATCACGGGCGAGCCGACCACCGCCTCGCGGCTCGGGCCCTTGGCCAGCAGCAGCGCGTAGTTCCAGCCGTAGCGGATCGCCTCCTCGCTGGTGCCGGCGGTGCCCTGCACGATGAGCCGCGAAGTGCCGCAGATCGCCGCCGCGAGGTGCTCGCTGACCCAGCTCTTGGCGGTGCCGGGCACGCCGAGCAGCAGGAGCGCCCGGTCGGTGGCGAGCGTCGCCACCGCGATCTCCATGAGCCGCCGGTCGCCGATATATTTCGGGCTGATCTCGAGGCCGGAGGGCAGGCGCCCGCCCATCAGGTAGGTGACCACCGCCTGCGGCGACATCTGCCAGTTCGGCGGCCGGGGCCTGTCATCGGCGGTGCGGAGTGCCGCGATCTCCTCGGCGAAGGCGTCCTCGGCGGCCTGACGCAGCTGCGCGGCCTTGCTCCCGTTCGTCGACGTCATCCTCGGGCGCTCTCCCCTGCGGTGAATGGCGAGCCGAACTCGCGCCGCATGGCGGCGCGCAGCTCCAGGGTCTCTGCGAGGCGGGCGAGCTGGCCACGCAGGCGCTCGTCCGCATCCTCGGGCAGGCGGGTGAGGATGGCTGCGGCGGCCGCGGCGGCGTCCTCGTCCGGGAGGGCGCGCTCGGCGAAGCGGTCGATCAGCCAGGTCTTGGCCAGCGCGTCGCGCTCGGCGCGGGAGCCGCGGGTCACGGCGGCGAGCCAGTCGAGATGGGCGGCTGTGAAACGCGCGGAGAAGGCGGCCGGCCCGTGACCAAGATGGGCGAGGACGGTTTCGGCCTCGCCCGCCCGGAAGGCGTCCTCGACCAGCCCCTCCCATTCCGCCTGGGGCAGGAGCGCCGCGGCGCGGGCCCACAGCGCGCGCAGCGGATTCGTGCGCCGGATCCCGGAGAGGCGGCCGGCATAGGCCTCGCCGAGCACGCCGGCCAGGGCGCGGGCCCAGTCGGCATCGCGCTCGCGGCGGATGGCGGCGAGCAGGCCCTCGAGGATGGGATCGGCCCACTCGCTGCGCAGGGCCAGCTCGATCCAGAGCCGCGGCGGATGCGCGGCCAAGGCGTGGAGGGGGCTTGCGCCCAGGATGTCCTGCAGGAGCCTGGCGCGGGTGCCCCCGCCCGGCCGCGCAGAGGCCTGCGGCTCGACCCCGTCGCGGGCGAGCGTCGGCGATTCCTCCGGCAGCGTCACGGTGAGCGTGTGCGCGGTCCCGCCCAGGAGCTTGCGCTTGCTCGTGACGGCGAGCGCCGCCGTCGCCCGCACCGCCATGCGGGAGGCGAGGAGCGAACGGGTCAGGCAGGGCAGCAGGCGCTGCGCGGCGGCGCGCACGCCGGCGCTGCGATCGTCGAGGCAGGTTTCGAGGAAGGGGGCGTCCGCCTCCGACAGGCCGACCTCCAGGGCGGAGACGAGGCTCTGGCGTATCTCCGCCTTCTCGGCCCGGAATCCCGCCTCCAGCGCGGCGCGCGCGGCCGTGGGGTCCCGCCTCCGGAAGGCCGCGAAGGCCGCGCGCCGCTCGGCCGGCGTGCCCTCCGTCCAATCCGCGGGGCCGGGCCCGTCCGCCTCGGCGGGGCCGTCGCCGCAGGCCCGGTCGAGCCAGGCGAGTTCGGCGCCGGCGATCCGCCCGACCGCCTCGGCGAGGTCGGCGCGATGGGCGGCGAGCGCCGGCAGCAGCCAGGGCGGGGCGCGCGTCCCCGAGGCGGCGGCGAGGTCGCACCATTCCCGCAGCCGGTCGCGCCCGCCGCCCGAGAGCAGCAGGGCGAGGCGCGCCGCCGCCGCGGGCGGACATTCGGGACCTGCCGCCGCGCGGGGCTCGGCCGGCAGCAGCTGCTCGGCCGCGACGGCCAATCCCGCGAGGTGATGGACGCCGTATCCGGCAAGCCGCGCCAGCAGCGCGCCGCCCGCATCCGCCGCGCCGGCCTCGCCCCAGGGTGCAGCGGCGGTGCCGGCCGGCGCCCGGTCGGCGCCGAGCAGGGCGGCGGCGAGCGTCGCCTCCCAAAGGTCGGCACCCCTATCGGCAACGCCCGCCATGCCCGCCATCAGGCCGCCCGCATCAGGATCGGGCGCGCATCCTGCGCCGGCACCGCGTAGAGAGCCCCGTCCGCCTCCAGGGCGAGGACGTCGAGCCCGAACCCGTCATGGAGGCCGAACAGCCCGACCGGGCGGCCGGCCGCCACCGCCATCAGGGCCGGCAGATGCGGGGCGGCCCGCAGGGGCAGGCAGCCGGTCGCGTCGCCGGCCGCCAGGGCGCTGCCATCGGCGAGGCGCCCGAGCCGCACGCCCGCCAGACGCAGCGGCCAGCGTTCCGTCCAGGGCGCGCGGGCGAGCGTCGCGGCGAAGCCGTCGAGCCCCGCGGCGACGGAGCCCGCGCCCGGCAGCACCGCGGTCGGGGACGGCCCGGCGCGGCCCTCGCGGAAGACGGCGCGCAGGGGCGGATCGCCGGGATGGAAGGCGAGGGCGCCGGAGAAGTCCTGGCCCGCGGCCGGGGCCGGCGGCAGGGGCGAGCCCGCCGTGCCGTAATCGATCACCTGCGCCAGGGCGCCCGTGCGGCGGCCAACCAGCCAGACGCTGCGCGCGGTGAGCCTGTCCTCCTCGTCCACCGCGTGCGCGAGCACGGCCCACGCGTCCGTGTGATCGGGCCGGGCGGCCATCTCCTCGGCCGTCACGGGGTAGCCGAGCGCGGCGCGGACAGCCGCCGCCTGTTCAGGCTCCAGGGCGTCGAGACGGCGCGCGGCCCGGACGAGGAGCGCGATCCGGCCGAGCCCGAGCCCCAGGGCCGCCTCCGGCCGCGCCGCACCCGGCCGGGCGCCCGCGGCGACGAGGCCGGGCAGGGCGCGGACCCGGCGGGCGAGGCCCGGGGCCTGCCCGTCCACGAGGCGGCCGGCCATGCGGTCCCAGAAGGCGTAGGGCTCGCCCCGGACGCTCGCGAGGCCGCGCCGCATCAGGTCGCGCAGCCAGAGGTCGAGTTCGTCGAGGGCCGCCGCGACGCGCTCCTCCCGCGCCTGCCGGCGCCTGGCCTGGGCCTTCTCGTCGATGGGCTTGGCCGGCTCGCGGGCCTTCGTCTCGGCCGCGGCACTCCGGCTCGCCCGGCCCTTCGCCCAGGCCGCGACCCAGTCCGGCGGCTCGGCCTCGGGGAGGGGCGCAGCGGCATCGACCAGCATCAGCCCGAGGGCGTGCTTGCAGGGGAACTTCCGGCTCGGGCAGGTGCATTTCGAGGCCGGCCCGGACAGATCCGCGACCGTGCGGTAGGGCGCGGCCCCGCTGCCCTTGATCTCGCCCCAGATCACCGGGCCGCTGCGCCCGAGCCCCGCCCATTTCGCCGGCTTCGCCTGGTCCTGGCCGGCCTTGCGGCTCGACGCGTCCGGCGCGAGATCGAGGATCTGGGCTGCGGTCAGGCTCATGCGGGGGGACGCTGGGCTCCTGATTCGGCTCTCGATGGGAGGGTTTAGAAGATCTGCCCCGCTCTTGGAAGCATCGATCCGCCGTCATGATCCCTATTGCCGCACGACGGCCGGATCTTCCTCAGGTCGAGGACATATCCAGATGGTCCGTCCCGGCGCTGCGACGCGGCTCCACCGCACCGGCCGGGCGGATCTGGCCGCAGATCCCGAACGGATACCGATGAGAGCTTGGTCCGACCGACGGCAAGACCGCGCGGCCCGGTCGCGGCTCCGGGACCGGGCCGCCCCCGGCCGGCGCGCCATTTCCCCTTGCCAATCCCCTTGCCAATCCCCTGCCGCTACCCCCTTGCGAAGCGCGGCCCGCGCGGCATGTTACCGCCCGGAACGGAAGGAAATCCGACGATGAAGACCCTCACCAGAATCGCGGCGCTCGGCTTGGCCCTGGCGGGCGCGCTCAGCCCCGCCTCGGCCCAGTATTACGGCGAACGCGATTACGGCTATCGGGACCGTGGCGACTACCGCGACTACCGCCGCCGCGACGACGACGAGGATCGTCCGCGCTACCGGAACCGCGGCGACTACGCCTTCGACGAGCGCGAGTACCTGCGCTGCAATCCCGACGTGCGTCGCGCCATCGTCAACGGCCAGATGGAATCCGGCCTCGCCCATTACCGGACCTTCGGTCGCCGTGAGGGCCGCCGCCTGAGCTGCTGAGCGACCCGGGCCAAGGGCGCGCATCAGGTCAGGGGCGCTCCCCGCGTCTCCGCGCGGATCGCCAGGATGGCCGCGGCCGCGAGCACCAGGAGGACGGCGAACAGCGCGATCGCCGCCTCGAAGCTCGCAGCGACGACGAGGCCGATGCCGGAGGGCGCGAGCAGCGCCCCGAGGCGGGCGAGCGCCCCCGCCGCGCCCATGCCGCTCGCCCGCAGGCCGGTCGGGTAGAGTTCGGGCGTGAAGGCGTAGAGCGCGCCCCAGGCGCCCAGCATGGCGAAGCTCATGACGAGCGTCGCCGCCGAGATCACCAGGGGATCGGCGGTCGCCACGTAGAGGAAGCAGCCGCCGGCCGCCCCGAGCAGGAAGCCGATCAGCGTGGGCCTGCGCCCCCAGCGCTCGACGCCGTAGGCCGCGAGCGCGTAGCCGGGGATCTGCGCCAGGGCCACGAGCACCAGGAAGCCCTGGCCCCGCAGGAAGCCGAGACCCGCGGCGGAGAGCTGCGCCGGCAGCCAGACGAACAGCCCGTAATAGGCCATCGCCACCAAGAGCCAGGCGGACAGGACCAGGGCCGAGGTCCGCCGCAGCCCTGGCCCGAACAGGCTTCCCCGCCTCGGGCCGCTGCCCGGATCGGCGGCGAGCCGCGCCGCGAAGGGGCGCCCGTTCACCGCCGCCATGCGGGCGAGCACCGCCTCCGCCTCGCCGAGCCGGCCGGTGCGCCAGAGATGGTAGGGCGTCTCCGGCACCCAGAGCCGCAGGGTCACGCCGACGAGGGCCGGCGCAGCGGTGGCCGCGAAGATCCAGCGCCACGCGGCCGGACCGGCCCAGGCCGCCGCCGCGAGGCTCGCGAGCGCCAGGGCGAGCGTCCCCGCCGCCCAGAATCCTTCGAGGACGACGAGCCAGCGCCCGCGCCGGTCGGCGGGCAGGAACTCGGCCATCGCCGCGTAGTCGACCGGGAGGGTGCCCCCGACCGCGACGCCGGTGAGGAAGCGCAGGGCGACGAGGCTCGCGAGTCCCGGCGCCGCCGCCGAGAGCAGGCCGAAGATGGCGTCCGCCAGCACCGTGACGATCAGGATCCTGCGCCGGCCGTAGCGGTCGGCGAGGCGCCCGAAGCCCCAGGCGCCGAGCATCATGCCGAAGAAGAAGGCCGTGCCGACCTGCACCGCCTGCGCGACCGGGATCCCGAACTCCGCGGCCAGCGTCGGCGCGGCGAAGCCGATCGCCAGCACCTGCATCGCGTCCGCCGCCCAGACCAGACCGAAGATCCCGAGGAGCCGGTGCTGGAACCGGCCGACCCCGATCGCGGTGAGGGCCGCGTCCAGGGAGGTCGCCACGCCCGCCATGCCGTGCCCCTTCGCCGTGCCCTTGCTGCGCTCTGCCCTCCGCCGCGCGCACCGGCGATCCGGCGGCACGGGTAAGCGCGGCTGCTTTAGCGGGAACCGACGGCCGCGGGAACGCTCGATCCGGCCGGCCCCGCAAAAGAGCGCGGATCGGACCCGTGGACCGGGAGGCGTCGTTTGACGCGCTCTCCTTCGCCGAACCGGTATCCACTTCGGCGGAGAGCGCGTTAGAGCTGTTCCCGATCGCGCCGCAACCGGGAACAGCTCTAAGTCATTGCTTTTACGCGCTCTCTTTCGCCGAACCGGTATCCACTTCGGCGGAGAGCGCTCTAGCGCAGCAGCCGCTCGATCGCGGCGGCGCCGTCGGCGCGGGCTTTCTGCTCGGTGGGAAAGGAACGCTCGCCGCGCTGATAGGGGCGCCCGTCCCGGCAGATCAGCCAGGAATACCAGCCGGCCGGGCGGAAGGCCGGCGAGACCGTCAGGGTGAAGGGGCTTCGCTCTGCCGGGTCGTGAGGCTCTGGCATCGCAGCAGTGGAACCGGGCCCGGCGACACGGTCGGGGTCACGGTCTCGCCGGGCCGCGGAAACCGTGAGCCGCACCGCCGCGCCCCGGATCCCGTCCGAAACAGGGCGGATCCGGGCTTCGCTCAGCCGACGGAGGCGATCCGTTTCTCCACCTGTCGGACCTGGGACGGGTACCAGCGGTCACCCCGCGCGCTCGGGACGCCGAGTTCGTTCAGGGCATGCGCCACCTCCTCGAACGTGGTGGCGCCCGCGGCCCGGATCTCCGCCAGAACCGGGGCTACGCTGAGCGCGCGCTCCAGCGTCCGCCGCATGGAGGGCCGGCTGTGCGGAGTCCGGGCCACGGCGGGGACGAGGGGTCCCGCGCGGCCGCGGGCCTCCCGGCGCTTCGCGGCATCCCGGCTCTGCCGGTCGATGAGGCGGGCGAAATAGTCCCGCTTGCGCACGAGACGCTCGGCGCTCGCGGCGGGCGCGTCCTCGACCGCGGCGAGGGCGGCCATGATACCGACGGTGACCTCGCTCGCCTCCGGCATGTCCGCCGCAACGAAGCGCAGGCCGCGGCGCAGGAGGTCGCGGCGCAGATCCGCGAGGAAGGCGGGATCCCGGGCCAGCCGCTCCAGCTTCGCCACGAGGAGCGTCGCCCCATGGCGCTGGCACAGGTCCAGCGCCTTGCGCAGCTCGGTCCGCGCCGGCTCGAACCCGCCGAGCCGGATCTCCCGGAGTTCCGCGACCTCGCGACCGTGGCAGCGGGCGAGATGGGCGGCAGCGGCCGCGCGCTGGTCCGCCAGCTCGTCGGCGAGGGCCGCGCCATCGGCCACGTCGAGGTCGATATAGGAGACGTACTGAACCTGGGCCATACGCGTCGCGCTGCGTGCGCCCGGCTCGCCGCGGCGCGCCGGGCTTGCCGCTCCTCCTTCGGTCTGCGAGTTTCGTTTTGAATGACGGTTTCGAGCGCTTCAATATGAATCCTGTTGCCGATGAGCGCGCGGTCCGGGTCGCGCTCGGCCTCGGTGGCAGCGTCGGGATCGGCGCGGGGCGGCTCGACCTGCCGGACCTGATGGCGACTCTCGCGGCGATCGAGCGGACGGGCTCGGTCCAGGGGCTCGCCGACGCGCTCGGCCTGTCCTACCGCACGGCCTGGGCGCGCCTTCAGGCCTTCGAGGCGACCCTCGGCCAGCCGCTGGTGCGCAAGGTCCGAGGCCATGGCAGCGCCCTGACCGAGGCGGGCCGGGCCCTGGCCGACGCCCTGGCCGAGGCCCAGCGCAGCCTCGACGCCGCCCTCGGCCGCGAGGCGCGCGCCCTCGAGCACCGGCTGACGCGCCTGGTGAGCGGGGAGACGGCCCTGCTCCGGGTCGCCGGGAGCCACGATCCGCTCCTGGTCGAGACCGTCGCGGGGCGGGCCGGCTGCGAGCTGAGCGTGCTCGGCAGCAGCGAGGCCGTGCGGCAGGTGCTGGCCGGCCAGGCGGACATCGCGGGCTTCCATTGCGGCGCGCTCGCCCCGGAGGCGGCCGGGCCGCCCTTCTCGACGGTCTGGGCGAGCGACGGGCTCCTCCTGCGCCCGGTCTTCGAGCGCGAGCAGGGCCTGCTCCTCGCGCCGGGCAACCCCTTGAACATCCACGGCATCGCCGATCTCGCCTCGGGCCGCGCGCGCTACGTCAATCGGCAGAAGGGCTCCGGTACGCGCCTGTGGTTCGACCGGCTGCTCGCGGCAGCCGCCATCCCGCCGGCCGCGATCCGGGGCTACGGCGTCGAGGAATTCACGCATCAGGCCGTGGCGGCGGTGATCGCCTGCGGCGAGGCAGATGCCGGGCTCGGGGCGCGCGCCGCCGCCGAGCGCCTGGGCCTCGCCTTCCTGCCGGTCGGCTGGGAGGTCTATTATCTGGCCGCGAACCGCTCCCTCGGAGCCGAGATCCTCGACGACCTCGCGGCCGACCTGACGCGGCGCGCCGGCCGCAGCACCGGCTACCGGCCTCCGGGCGCGGAGCCGGGCGGCGTCGGAGAGCCTGTCGCAGCAGGTTTTTGACCGGCCGTGAGAGCGCGGGAGGGATCAGCGGGCCCCTCCACATCAAGATCAGCCTGTCGCGCTCCAACGGACTCTGAGGCCGCGCCCGGTCCAAACAGCGCGACGCGGTCTCAGCGGCCCGAACCGCGGATCAGCATCTTGATGCGCTGGTCCGCCCGGTCGAGGCGCTCGGCCACACCGCGGCGGGTGCATTTCTCGACCGTGTCGCCGGCATAGAGGCCGACCTGATAGGCCTTTGCCCGGCAGGCGCTGAGCGGCGGCCAGACCACGATCGCCGTGAGGAACAGGGCGTGGCAGGACGCGTCGATCGCGAGCCAGGTCTTCCAGCCGAGGCGCAGACCGCCCCGGGGCGCCTCGGATGCCCGGCGCCGACGGCCCGTCCCGCGCCGCATCCGGTCGAACCGCGCCGCGAACGGCTCAGGGCCCCGCAGCGGGTCGGGGACGGTCGCTGGGGCGAGGGGAATCGACTGCACGGGGCAACCTCGGACAGGCCGGATGATGGGTTCCGAAGTGCCAAGCTTGTGCCAGGCGGAGCACGCCGAAATCAGCCTGAGATCGTCCCGCCCCGGGACGGAGGCCGCCGAGGACTGCCTGTGGTTGCCGAAACGGCTGTGCCGACCGTGTCAGAGCGGGGCCGTTCGGCAGGGGTAGCGCAATCGTATGGCGGCCGTCCGGCGATCGGAAGCGCCGCGAAGCCGGTCCCGGATGGTCCGTGCCCGCCTCGGCCTCCTGCCGAGACGTCCGGCACGAGGCGCGGGGCCTCGAAGGAGCCCTTACTGCAGCGCGTCCGCCGCCAGGCCGAAGACCTGCGAGAAGCCGTGATAGTCGTCGATCATGGCGATGACCGAGAGCAGGATCCCGAGGGCGCTGACATAGGAGACGAGGAGGATCTCGCGCCGTTCGCTGACGGCGATCGCCAACCCTGCGAAGGGGATGCTCTGCAGGGCCAGCGCGGCGGCAATGTTCATGGACGGCCTCGCGAAGACGAGAACGGCGGCGCCGGGGAGGGCGCCGCCGCGAGGGGGCCGGAGGGACCGGGAGGCGGCCGTCTCAGGCGATGCCGGCCGGGCGGGCGACGAGCGCCTCGGGCTGGTCGCCCCCCGAGAGGTAGCGCAGGCGCATCGGGCGCAGCACGAACATCGCGAGCGCGGCGGCGGTGACGTTGAGGCCGATGATCAGCCCGAACACCGCGGTCCAGCCATAGGCGGCCGAGACCATGCTGCCGAGCGGCACCAGCATCGCGGCCGTGCCCTTGGCGGTGTAGAGGAGCCCGGCATTGCTCGCCGCGAACTTCGAGCCGAACGTGTCGCCGCAGGTCGCCGGGAACAGCGAGTAGATCTCGCCGAACACCCCGAAATAGATCGCCGTGGCGAGCACGAAGACGATCGGGTTGCGGCCGTAGCCGAGCAGCAGGATCACGGCGAAGGCCGCCGTGCTGAAGGCGATGAACATCGTCTTCTCGCGCCCGATCTTGTCCGAGACGAAGCCGAAGAACGGCCGCCCGAACCCGTCGAAGATGCGGTCCAGCGAGATCGCCAGCGTCAGCGCCGCCATCTGCAGGCCGAACAGCGAGACCGGCACGTCGGCCACCTTGAAGTCGTGGGCGATCGGGGCGATCTGCGCCGCCGCCATCAGGCCGCCCGAGGCGACCATCACGAACATCGCGTACATCACCCAGAAGACCGGGGTGCGCACCGCCTCGCGCGGGGTGCGGTCGACCTTGGACTGGGGCAGGTTCAGCACCTTGCGCTTGATCGGCGCGGAGATGCCGGGCTTGCGCAGCAGGAGGGACATCAGCACCACGACCGCGCCCTGGCCGAGGCCGAAATACAGGAAGGCGGTCTCGTAGCCGCTGGTGGCGATCATCTTGGCGATCGGCACCACCGTGATGGCCGCGCCCGCGCCGAAGCCCGCCGCGGTGGCGCCGGCGGCCAGGCCGCGGCGGTCCGGGAACCACTTGAGCGCGTTGCCGACGCAGGTGCCGTAGACCGAGCCCGCGCCGATGCCGCCGATCACGGCCGCGGCGTAGAGCAGGCCGAGGCTGTCGGCGTAGGCGTTGAGCACCCAGGCGAGCGCGATCATCACGCCACCGAAGCAGACCACGATCCGCGGGCCGTAGCGGTCCACGAACCAAGCCTCGACCGGCACGAGCCAGGTTTCCGTGGCGACGAACAGCGTGAAGGCGAACTGGATCGCCGCGCGGCCCCAATGGTGGCGGGCGTCGATCGGATCAACGAAGAGCGTCCAGCCGTACTGCAGGTTGGCGATCATCGCCATGCAGAGAATTCCGAAGGCGAGTTGCCACCACTTGGCGGCAGGCGGGTCGTGGCGTTCCATCCCTGCATCCTTGCTTGAAGGCTTTTTCGAAGGCCCGGCTTGCCCGCCGAGTCGCCGCCATCATGCAAAAAATTTCTAGGTGTGCAATATACCACGGATTAAATCGCGTGCTCGCTCGTAACGGCCTGCGAGTCCTGTCCGGCTCAGGGGACGGTCGAGGGCGTGGCCAAGGGGGCCGCGGAGGGTGCCGCGCGCAGATGCTCCAGCAGGGCAGCATCGGCGTAGCCGTCCGGTGGCAGCCCGGTGGCGGCCTGATAGGCGCGGATCGCCGCGCGGGTGCGCGGGCCGACCTTGCCGTCGACGGCGCCGACCGGGTGGCCGCGGCCTGCCAGCAGCGCCTGCACTTCGCGGCGCTCGGGCGTCGTCAGCACGCGGTCGGCGCGCGGCCAGTCGCGGGCGAGGCCCGGCTCGCCGCGCAGGCGGTCGGAGAGATGCCCCACCGTGAGCGCATAGGCCAACGCCGTGTTGTAGCGCAGGATGACCCGGAAGTTCGGCAGGATCAGGAAGGCCGGCCCGCGGGCCCCGGCCGGCAGCAGCAGGCTCGCCCGCGCCGCGTCCGGGCCGGGCGCCGCGCGCATCGGCCGCACCCCGAGCGCTGCCCATTCGGCGAGGCTGCGCTCGGTGGTCTCGTCGGCGAGCCCGATGTCGAATCCCTCGGGCAGCCGGGCCTCCGCCCCCCAGCGCTCGCCGCGCCGCCAGCCCATCGCGGCGAGGTAGTTCGCCGTCGAGGCGAGCGCGTCCGCCGCCGACCAGAGGTCGCGCCGGCCGTCGCCGTCCCCGTCCACGGCGTAGGCGAGGAAGACGCTCGGCATGAACTGGGTGTGGCCGAGCGCCCCGGCCCAGGAGCCGGTGAGCCGTTCAGGTGCGACCTCGCCGCGGGCGAGGATCTGCAGGGCGGCGATCGTCTCGTCCCGCCAATAGGCGGCGCGGCCCGGATCGCCGCAGGCGAGCGTCGCGAGCGCGCGGAGCGCCGGGCGCACGACGCTGGAATCGTCGAGGACGGCACCGTAGCTCGACTCGACGCCCCAGAAGGCCACCAGGGTGAAGCGGTCGACGCCGTAGCGGGCCTCGATCCCGTCGAGCAGGGGCGCCAGCGCCTCCAGCCGTCGGCGCCCCTCCGCGACCCGCGCCTCGCCGGCGCCCGCGTCGAGATAGGCCCAGACCGGGCGGACGAATTCGGCCTGGTTCTGCGTGGCGGCGAGCACCTGGGTATCGGGCGCGAGACCGAGGAGTTGCGCGCCGATGAGCGGCTGCGGAACGCCGCGGGCCTGCGCGGAATCCGCGATGTCGAGCAGGCAGAGGCCGAAGGGCTGACCCGCGGCTTGCGCCGACGACGCCGCGACGAGCGCCGCGCCGATCAGAAGAGCCCGTGTGCCGCGCATGGCCGTCCCCGCCTCACCCACGATGCGGGGCCTATAGCACGCGGCTCGAGTCCGGGTTTCCAAAGGGATCATCCCTTGGGCGGGTCCAGGGCGGAGCCCTGGAGGATCCCGGGATCAGGTGCCCGTCCGTGCGCCGTCGTGGGGCTTGTCGGTCGGCGGAGCCGGGGAGTGCGGGCCCGGCTGCGGCTCGGGGCGCGGCCGGTCCGCGCCCGTGGCGGGGCCCTGAGGCGGCTTCGGGGGCGTGTCCCGCCGGTCGTCGGCCATGGCGGCCTCCATGTCAGGCCGCCTTCCGGTTGACCTGGGCCTCCGCCATGTCGGTGAGCCGCTTGTCCGTCGCCTTCTCCTCGTCGAGGGTCTGCTGCAGCACGCCCGCGCAATCGTCGCGGCCGAGGCGCTTCGCCCAGGCGATCAGCGAGCCGTAGCGGGTGATCTCGTAATGCTCCACCGCCTGCGCGGCGGCGATGAGGGCGGCGTCGAGCACGTCCTTGTCGGCCACCTCGCCCGCGGTCTCGTTCGTCTCCTTGATGATGCCGTCGATGGCCGGGCAATCCACGGCCTTGGGCTGGTGGCCATGCATCTGGAAGATCTGCTCCAGGCGCTTGATCTGGCCCTCGGTCTCACGCAGATGCGTCTCGAAGCCCTGCTTGAGCTGCGGATCGGTCGCCTTGGCGATCATCTTCGGCAGCGCCTTCGTGATCTGGTTCTCGGCGTAGTAGACGTCCTGCAGGGTGTGCACGAACAGGTCGTCGAGCGTCTTGATGTCTCGCGTGAACAGGCCCATCGCGTCCTCCTCCGGTCCATGAGCGTGAGCGGCCCGGCCCTGCGGCACGGCCCGCATTGTTTCGTATCCGTGAGGAGAATCCCGACCCGACCTTCGCGGTTCCGGCGATATACCAAGATCTTCTCAACGAAACTTCAGTAAAGCTCCGCCATTTCAAAGAATAACATAGGTATACATCGAGCCTTTCGGCGCCGGGGCCGGGCGGCATGCGGCGAGACGCCCGCTACCGCCCGCCGCGCAGGGCGAAGCCGAGCAGCCCGAGCCCCGCGACGAGGCAGATGCCGCTCCAGCGCTCCAAACTGACGGCCTGCTCGGGCCGGTGCAGGGACAGGACCGCGAGCGCGACGCCGCAGACGAGGCAGCTGAGACTGACCAGCGAGACCATTGCGCTCCTTCGAACCGGGGATCGGGGCGCTCGCTCTATTGAGCATCGCCCCGCCCCGGAAGGCCGAACAGACCCGAGCCCGCGCCCGAAGCCTCCCGCTGACGCAGGTGTGAACCGGCTCGCGGCAGCCTCGACCTGCGATGACGGGCGCGGCCGCGCGGGCGGCCGCAGCGCGAGGGCGAGGTTTGCACGGCCCGCCGCCTGTGGCATGGGAGCGGCTCCGTCCTCCTAGACCGGATCTGCCCATGCGCACGGCGCTCACCGCCCTCGCCACGCTCGTCGCGGCCACGTTCACGGCCGGCGCGGCCCTCGCCCAGCAGGTCCCCGTCCGCATCGGGGTGATCCCGGTCATCGGGGCGGCGCCGATCTTCGTGGCGAACGGGGAAGGCGGCCTGAAACAGGCGGGCCTGGCCCCGGCCTTCACCACCTTCGAGTCCGGCCCGAACATGATCCAGGCGCTGGCCTCGGGCACCATCGACGTCTACGTGGCCGGCATCGCGCCGCTGGCGGTGGCGCGCACCAAGAACATCGACGTGCGCGTGGTCGCCGCCACGGCGGTCGAGGAGATGGTGTTCGTCGCGGGCCCCAAGCTCGCGCCCTACTTCGCCGCAACGGGCGACAAGGCCGAGGCGTTCCGCCAGTTCAAGGCGAAGGAGGGCCGCGCCGCCCGCCTCGCGACGCAGCCGCCGGGCTCGGTGCCGAACACCACGCTGCAGCACTGGCTCTGGACCGTCGCCAAGGCCGACAAGGCGGACGCGCAGATCGTGCCGATGGGCATCGACGCCACGCAGCAGGCGCTGCTGGCCGGCGCCGTCGACGGCGCCTCGATCCGCGAGCCGGCGCTGACCATCGTCCAGACCCGCAACCCGGCGATCAAGCTCCTCGCCACCGGCGCCGAGATGTTCCCCGACCAGCCGGGCACGGTGGTGGCGGTCTCGGGCGCCTTCGCCGACAAGAACCCGGACGCGGTCCAGGGCCTCGTGGACGCCCTGGTGAAGGCGACCGAGACCCTCAAGACCGACCCCGACAAGGCCGCCCCGGCGGTCGAGCAGGCGCTCGGCAAGGGCATCACGGACCTCGCCACCATCCGCAAGGCGCTGACCTCGCCGGCCGCCAAGTTCACCGCCGACCCGCGCGTCATCGTGGAGGCGACCAAGCAGATGCAGGACTATCAGGTCAGCATCGGCACGCTGGACAAGGCGGTGCCGATCGACGGCCTGTTCGTGCCGAGCTTCTACGAGAAAGCCGCGAAGCGCTAGAGCATGGTCCATCTGTTTGATGGCGCCGCATTGTCTTTCGCGGAACCGGCGACCGCTCCCGCGGACGATGCTCTGAGGCCGCCCGCACGTGAAGAACAGGGTAAAGATGACGTTCGTCAACGGCTTGGAGCCGGTCTCTCACGTGAAGAACCGGCGCTAGGGCGATGCGGCTGATCCGCAGCACGGCGCTTGCCGCGGCCGGGCTTCTCGCCTTCCTGGCCCTGTGGGAGGCCGTGCCCCGGCTCGGCCTCGTCAACCCGGCCTTCCTGCCGCCGCCGAGCACGATTCCCCCCGCCTTCCTGCGCGAGATCGAGCTCGGCGTCTGGCCGGAGGCGGTGCTGTCGAGCCTCAGCCACTACGTCGCCGGCCTCGCGGCGGGCGCGGGCGCCGGCATCGCGCTCGGCCTCGTCAGCGGCATGTCGCGCGGCTTCGAGGCCTTCACCGCCTGGGTGGTGCGGCTGCTGCGCCCGATCCCGGGCCTCGCCTGGGTGCCCTTCGCGATCATCTGGTTCGGCGTTGAGCCCTCGGCCGCCGTGTTCATCATCGCGGTCGGGGTGTTCTGGATCGTGTTCTTCGCGACGCAAGGCGCGGTGCGCGGCGTCGACCGCGACCTGGTCGAGGTCGCGCAGGCCTTCGGCTTCCGCGGCCCCCTGCAGCGGCTCGTCAAGATCCTGCTGCCGGCCGCGACCCCGGGCATTTTGGTGGGCCTGCGCACGGCGCTCGGCCAGGCCTGGATGGCGGTGGTGGCGGCCGAGATCTTCGGCGTGCCCGGCGTCGGCCAGCGCATGATGCAGGCCTCCTCGCTCCTCTCCACCGACATCGTCGTCGTCTACATGCTGACCATGGCCGGCCTCTACGGCCTGTTCGATTCCGCCTTCGTCGCCCTTCAGGGCTGGCTCCTGCGCTGGCGGGCCTGACATGCCGGATCCGATCATCGACATCCGCGGCCTCAGCCTCGCCTACGGCGCGGGCGAGAGCCGCAACGTGGTGCTGGAATCCCTCGACCTCGCGGTCGCCCGCGGCGAGGTGCTGGTCATCGTCGGCGAGTCCGGCGTCGGCAAGTCGACGCTGCTGCGCGTCCTGATGGGCCTGAGCCGCCCGAGCGACGGCCGCGTCGCGATCCATGCGCGGCCCGAGTGCCGCACGCCGATGGCGATGGTGTTCCAGGACGCGCGCCTGCTGCCCTGGCGCCGGGTCATCGACAACGTGGCCTTCGGCCTCGAAGGCTCCGGCCTGACGCGGGCGGCGCGGCGGGAGCGGGCGCGGGCCATGCTGGCGCTGGTCGGTCTCGCCGATCTCGCCGGGCGCTGGCCGCACCAGCTTTCCGGCGGCCAGCGCCAGCGCGTGGCGATCGCCCGGGCGCTCGCCGTCGAGCCGGACGTGCTCCTGATGGACGAGCCGTTCTCGGCGCTCGACAGCTTCACCCGCGAGGGCCTGCAGGACGAGTTGCAGCGCATCACCGCGGAGACCGGCAAGACGGTGCTGTTCGTCACCCACGACATCGACGAGGCGGTCACCATCGCCGACCGCGTCGTGGTGATCGCCGGCCCCCCGGGCCGGATCGCCGCCGAGGTGCGGATCGACCTGCCCCGCCCGCGCCCGCGCCGGGACGCGGCCCTCCAGGACATCGCCCGGCAATTGCGCGCCGAGCTCTCCCGCCGCTCGGCCGAGCTGTAGCTCTCGGTCCGGGATTCCAAAGGGATCATCCCGTTGGTCGGGTGTCGGGGCGAAGCCCTGACCTGCATGCCCCAGGGCTCCGCCCTGGACCCGCGAGAGGGGTGACCCTTCTCGACACCCGGACCTGTCACGCCCGGAGGCGCAGGAGCGCGTAGCCCGCGAGCGCGGCGGCGCCGAGGAACCGCCGCCAGGGATTGACCCCGCGCAGCACCTCGTCGAGGGCCCACCACGCGAAGGCGAGGTCGGCGGCGACGCGCAGTGCCGTGCCGGCACCGCCCGCGGGCGCGAGGATCCGGCCCGCGGCGGCGAGGCCGAGGAACAGCCAGAGCGGCAGGTTCGGCCATTGCCCGATCGTGATCCGCCCGTCGACGCGGCTGCGGAAGCTCCAGTCCAGGGCGCGCCGGAGGCCCTCCACCGGCTCAGCCGCGCTCGGCCTCGGCCCGGCGGATCGGCGCGCAGATCTCCGGGCTGATCTTGTCGAGATGCACGCAGGCCGTGTCGCGGTACCAGGCCCGCAGGGCCGGCTGGCCCGGCGCCACGTAGATGCCGACGAGGATGAAGCCGGCCCCGAGGAGCACGAGCAGGAGGATGAGGTTGCGCATGGCGGGTCGGGGGTTCGAGCGGCTACGCTGCCCCAACGCGTCGGCCCGCCAACCGCTCCCCGGCGGCGGAAGCCCGGATCCCCGTATCGGCCGATGCGCCCGTCCCTCGCCCGGGCCTTCACCGGCCGCTGAGCATGTCGCTGCGGAACGAGGCGTCGAGACGGCGCATGTAGTGCTCGGCGCAGCACATGTGCTCGCGCATGACCCGGCCGACCGCCTCGGCATCCTCCGCCCGGAAGGCCGAGACCAGCTGGCGGTGGCTCTCGAGGTTGTGCGCGCCGAAGGCCGCGTACTCCGTCGCGCTGCCGCCCTGGAACTCGACGAGGTCGCGCAGCAGGCTGTTGATGAAGCGGCACATGAAGCCGAGGAGGGCGTTGTCGCTTGCATCGCAGAGCAGATCGTGGAAGGTCAGCTCGAGGCTGCGGCCGCGGGCGTGCTCGCCGCCGGCGAAGGCCGCCTCGCAGGCCAGGATGTTCTCCTCCAGCCCCCGCAGGGCCTCGGCATCGAGGCGGCCCACCACCGCGAGGCCGAGGGCGACCTCGAGCTCCCGGCGCACGGCGTAGACCTGCGCGAAATCGAGCCGGCGGAAATGCAGGAAGCGCCGCAATTGCTGCGCGGCCGCGTCGATCGAGACGGGCCGGATCTCGGCCCCGCCATTCGGACCCGACCGCATCGCCACCAGCCCCTGCACCTCCAGGGCTTTCAGCGCCTCCCGGATCGTACCCTTGGCGCAGCCGTACTGCTGCATCAGCGTCTGCTCGTTCGGCAGGCGCTGTCCGGGCTCCATCCGCTCACGGGCGATGCGGCGGCAGAGATCCTCGGCGATCTGGTCCGAGAGCTTGATCCGCCGCAGGGGCGCGGAGGCGCTCGCCTCCGCCTCGCTCATCGCGTCTGTTCCGGGGCCTGTCACCGGACCCGTCATGAGGCCGGCCACGCGACCGCGCGGTCGATCGGGTAGGTCGGGCGGGCGAGCTTGGCGAAGGGGAACAGCCCGTAATCGGAGCTGGTCACGCCGGCGCTGGCGCATTCCACCACCGCCCGCGCGATCGGCTCGAAGACCGGGCGGCAATACATGCGCGACTTCAGGATCAGGAAGCGGGCCTCCCGCGGATCGATGCCGACCCCGGTGAAGATCGCGAGGTCCCAGGGCTCGTGCGGCTCCTCCGTCACCAGCACCCGGGCGCGACCGGTCTCGAGGACGGCGGCGCGACCCATCGAGAAGCGCTGGCCGGTATAGGTCGGGCCGCTGACGACGTAGCTGCCATCGCCGAGCGCCGCGACCCGACCCGCCAGCGCGAGGGGGGCCTGGGGCGGGAAGCCCGGCAGCGCGATCCTGTTGCCGAGGTGGATCTCCGCCGCGGCGCCCGCCCCGGCCGCGTAGAGGGCGGCCACGGCCTCGGGATCGCAGATCGGCCCGGCGACGAGGCCGTCGAGGCCGGCCTCCAGGCAGGCGGCGAGTACGTCCATCACGTCGCAGGTGCCGCCGGACATGCAGTTGTCGCCGTGGTCGAGCAGCAGGACGGGCCCCTGGCCGCGTCCCGCCGCCGCCTCCCGCGCCCGCGCGATCGAGTCCGCGAGCGGCGCCTCGTCGTAGACGAACTCCGCCCGACGCGCCCAGATCGCTTCGCCGAGCTCGTCCGCGGCGGCCCGCGCCTGCTCGGCGCTCTCGGCCGCGACCACGAAGGACACGCCGGTCTCGGCGAGGTCGGCGAGGCTGAAGCCGCCGAACAAGGTGGCGGCGAGGATGCCCGGCCGCGCCTCCATGGCCCGGGTCTGTGCGATGAAATCGGCCATGGCGCCGGGCACGCGGGTGTCCATCCGGAGGGTGTGGGCGAGCAGGGGCGGGTGGCACCAGGCCTGGTGCGGGCGCAGGCCGTCATCCAGCATGCGGCCGACGAGGCGGGCGACATGCGCGCCGGTCTCGGCCATGTCCACGTGCGGGTAGGTCTTGAAGCCGACGATGACGTCGGCATGGGCGACCATGCGCGCGGTGACGTTGGCGTGGAGATCGAGGGCGACGCCGAGGGGCACCTGCGGGGCGATGGCCCGGATGCGGGCGAGGAGCTCGCCCTCGCCGTCGTCGTGGCTCTCGGTCACCATCGCACCGTGCAGGTCGAGCAGGATGGCCTCGCAGCCCTCGGACACGGCGGCGAGGATCGCGGCCGACAGGGCCTCGAAGGCTTCGTCCGCGACGGGGCCGCTCGGATTGGCATGGGCCATCACCGGCACGGCGACCTCCGCGCCACGGCTCTCCGCGAAGGCCAGGAAGGCGCCGAGCGCCGTGGCGCTGCCGGTGCCGGCCGCGCGGGCCGCCTCGCCCCAGACGGGATGGAAGGCCGCGAGCGGCGTGGCAAGCGGCGAGAAGGTGTTCGTCTCGTGGTTGAGGCGGGCGGTGACGATGCGCATGGCGGCCTTCGGACGCGGGAGGATTCAGGTGAGCTCAATGGGCCTTCACGCCGAGGAATCGGTCGCGGGCCGCCTCGTCGCGCGCGAACTCCGCCGCGTCGGCGTGGTAGGCGATCCGGCCGAGTTCGAGGATGTAGTGGCGGTCGGCGAGGCTGGTGCAGACGGCGAGGTTCTGCTCGACGAGCAGGATCGGCACCCCCGCGTCCCGGATCAGGCGGATCTGCGCGACGATCTCCTCGACGATGACCGGCGCGAGGCCCTCGACCGGCTCGTCGAGCATCAGGAGCTTCGGGCCGTTGAGCAGGGCGCGGGCGATGGAGAGCATCTGCTGCTCGCCGCCCGACAGCTGCGCGCCGCCGTTGCGGCGCCGCTCCTCCAGCCGCGGGAAGATCCGGTAGACGTCGCGGATCGCCCAGGGCGAGCCCTTGCGCACCGCGATCCTCAGGTTCTCCTCGACGGTGAGCAGGCCGAAGATGCCGCGGTCCTCGGGCACGAGGCAGAGGCCGGCCCTCGCGATGCGGTGGGGCGCCCAGCCCGCGATCTCGGCGCCGCCGAAGGTCACCCGGCCCCTGCGCGGCGGCAGCAGGCCGCTGATGCTGCGCAGCGTCGAGGTCTTGCCCGCGCCGTTGCGGCCGAGCAGGCAGACGATCTCGCCGGCGCGCACCTCCAGGCTCACGCCCTGGAGGATGTGGCTCTTGCCGTAATAGCCGTGGACGTCGTCGAGACGCAGCGCCGTCCCCGCGCTCATCGCAGGTCCCCCGTGATCATGTTGCCGAGATAGGCGCGGCGCACCTCCGGATCGTCCCGCACCGCCGCCGGCCGGCCCTCGACCAGCACCTGGCCGGCGCGCATCACCGTGACGGTGTCGCTGATGTTCATGACGATGCCCATGTTGTGCTCGATGAACAGCACCGTGTGGTCGCGGCCGAGGTCGCGGATCAGGTCGGTCATCGCCCCGATATCGTCGGTGCCCATCCCCGAGGTGGGCTCGTCGAGGAGGATCACCTTCGGCCGGGCCGCCATCGCCATGCCGACCTCGAGGCGCCGCTGCTGCCCGTGCGAGAGCTCGCCCGCCGCCCGGCCGGCGACGGGGCCGAGGTCGAGGCGCTGCAGCAGCGCCCGCACGGTGTCCTGGGCCGCGTCGTGCTCGGGCACCCGGCGCCAGGGGGCGAGGGCGGCCCAGGGCGTGCGCCCCTGGGCCGCCAGCCGCAGGTTCTCGCGCACGCTGAGCGTCGCGAACAGGCTGGTGACCTGGAACGAGCGGGCGAGGCCGAGCCGCACCCGGTCGTCGTCGCGGGTGCGGGTGATGTCCCGGCCGCCCAGGGTGATGCGGCCGCCCGCCGTGCGGATGCGGCCGGTCAGCGCGTGGAACAGGGTGGTCTTGCCCGCCCCGTTCGGGCCGATGATCGCGTGGACGCTGTTGGCGCGCACGCGCAGGGTCACGTCCTTGAGCGCGACGAAGCTGCCGTAGCGGACCCCGAGTCCCTCGGCGGCGAGGGCGGGCTCGAAGGCGCCCGCAGAGGCGGGGGCATGGGTGGGGGAGGCGGCGGTCACGGGCGGCTCTCCTCCGGCACGGCGCCCTCGGCGGGGGCGCGCGTCACGAGCGCGGCGGCCCGCTCGACCAGGCCCCAGAGGCCGCGCTGCATGAACAGGGCGATGGCGATGAGGAGGGCGCCGAGCAGCAGGAGCCAGCGCGGCCAGATCGCCGAGAGCAGGTCGCCGGCGACGAGATAGAAGGCGGCGCCGAGCACCGAGGCGAACAGGTTCGCACCCCCGCCGATGATCGTCATGATCAGCAGCGTCTCGCTGGTGTGGTACTCGATGTTCGAGAGCGGCGCGACGCCGATCAGCATGGCGTGCAGCGCGCCCGCCAGCGCCGTCACAGCCCCCGAGATCGCGAAGGCTGCGACCTTGAAGGCGCGCACCGGGAAGCCGATGGCGCTGGCCCGGGCCTCGTTGTCGCGGATCGCGAGCAGCGTGCGGCCGAAGGTCGAGAGGGCCACGCGCTGGAGCACGGCGAAGAGTGCGAGGAAGAGCACGGCGACATAGGCGTAGTAGGACCAGGGATCGGCGAGCGCCCGGCCGCCGAGCCGCGGGCGCGGCACGTTGAGCAGGCCGTTGTCGCCCCCGGTCAGGTCGCTGAACGTGTAGGCCAGGAAGTAGAACAGCTGCGAGAAGGCGAGCGTCAGCATCACGAAGTAGACGCCCTGCCGCCGGATCGAGAGCCAGCCGACCGCGGTGGCGGTGGCGGCGCCGACGAGGGCGACGGCCGGCAGCATCACCGGGGCCGGCCAGCCGGCGCGCAGCAGGAGGAGGCCGGAGACGTAGCTGCCGAGCCCGAAGAAGATGCCCTGCCCGAAGGAGAGCAGGCCGGTATAGCCGAGCAGCAGGTTGCAGGCCGCGGCGGCGAGCCCGTAGATCAGGATCTCGCTGGCGAGCGTGCCCGAGCGCAGGACGAGCGGCAGCACGAGCACGGTGATCGCGGCGAGGGCGAAATGGACGAGGGGACGCTCGAGGAGGCGGGTCATCGCGGGCTCCCTCACGCGCGTCCGAACAGGCCGCGCGGCATCATCACGATGATCGCAGCCATGCCGAGATAGATCATCAGCCGGGCGCCCTCGGGCCAGAGCGTCGCCATCAGGCTCTGGGCGATGCCGACCGCGAGCCCCGCCGCCAGCGCCCCGGCGTAGCTGCCCATGCCGCCGATCACCACGACCACGAAGGCGACGCTCAGCGCCTCGACGCTCATGAACGGATCGACGCCGCGGATCGGCGCCGCGAGCGCCCCCGCGAGCCCGGCGAGCCCGGCACCGAGCCCGAACACCGCCGTGTTGATGCGCCGCGTGTCGTAGCCGAGCAGCGCCATGTCCTCGGCCGATTCCGAGCCGGCGCGGACGATCGCGCCGAGCCGCGTGCCCTCAAGCAGCCACCACAGGGCGCCGGCCAGCACCGCCGTGAAGGCGATCACGAAGAGCCGGTACTCGGGGTAGACGAAGTCGCCGAGGATGACGATTCCGGACAGGCCCTCGGGCGGCGCGAGATTGCCGCCGATCGGCCCCCAGACGATGATCACGATCTCCTGCACCACCAGGGCGAGGCCCACCGTGGCGAGGATGTGGAAGGTGTGCGCCTGCTTGTAGACCCGCCGCAGCAGCACCGCCTCGGTCACGGCGGCGAGCACCGCCACGGCGAGGCCGGCCAGCGGCAGGGCGAGCCAGAAGCTCACCCCGCGCTCGACCATCGCGTAGGCGAGATAGGCGCCGAGCATGTAGAACGCCCCGTGCGCGAAGTTCACGAACTGCAACAGCCCGAAGATGACGCTCAATCCCACCGCGAGCAGGAAGTAGAGCATCCCCAGGCCGATGCCGTTGAGGATCTGGAACAGGTAGGTCACGCGGGCCTCTGGGAGCCTGTCTGAACGGCCGATCCGTCCGCGGCCTCGTCCGTCGCGGCCGCGGCGCGGCGTCTCGGGACGAGGCGGGGGACGGGGTCCAACGGTCTCGCCCGGCGGCTCAGGTCATCTTGCACTCGGCCGCTTCGGGCGAGAGGAACGACTTGCCGGAGCTGACGATGTCGACGAAATCGTCCTTGTCGGCCATCTTCGCCTTGGGCTTGCCCTTGAGCAGGTAGTAATCCTTGATCACCTGATGGTCCGCGGCGCGGATCTGCTCCTCGCCGGTGAGGCCGGCATAGGTCAGGCCTTCGAGGGCCTTGGTCACCGCCGGCCCCTCGGTCGAGCCGGCCTTGGCGGCGGCGTCGAGCAGGAGCTTGCTGAGCAGGTAGGAGCCGGCGAAGGAGTAGTTCGGGCTGAACTTGCGCGTCTCGCGCACCTTGGCCACCAGCGCCGTGTTCAGCGGCGTGTCGACGCCGTGCCAGTACTGGGCGCCGAAATAGATGCCCTCGCAGAGGTCGGGGCCGAGCGCCTCGAACTGCTCCAGGCCCGACGCCCAGGCGAGCACGATGGTCATGCGCTTCTTCAGCCCGAAGCTCACCGCCTGACGCAGGGTGTCGGAGGATTGCGAGCCGAAGCTCAGGATCAGCAGCACGTCGGGCTTGGCCGCGATGGCGTTGGTCAGGTAGCCGCTGAACTCCTTCTCGGCGAGCGAGTGGTAGCTGTTGCCCACATGCTCGATGCCCTTCTCCTGGAAGACCGCCTTGGCCGCGCTCAGGAGCCCCTCGCCGAACACGTATTGCGGCGTGATCGTGTACCAGCGCTTGGCCTGCGGCATCTGCGCGATCAGCGGGCGCACGGTCTGGGCGATCGCCCCATAGGTGGGCACGCTCCAGCGGAAGGTGCCGCGGTTGCACTCCTTGCCGGTAATCTCGTCGGCGCCCGCGGTGGTGAAGAAGACGCCGCCGCCATTCATCACCTCCTTGCCCATCACCAGCGCCTCGGAGGAGAGGATGCCGCCCGCGAAGAGCCGCGTGCCCTCGGCCATCGCCTCCTGCACCCGGCGCGCCGCCGTCGCCGGCTTGCCCTCGGTGTCGAGGTCGCGCGCCACGACCTTCCGGCCGAGCACCGTGCCGGCCTCCTCGGCGGCCAGGGCCGCGCCGAGCGCCGCGAACTTCCCGTTCGCCGCGAAGGCTCCCGACATCGGCAGGGGCGCCCCGACGACCAGATTGCCCTCCGCGGCCGCGGCACCGCGCAGCAGGGGCGGCGCGCCGAGCGTGGCGGCGGCGAGGGCAGTCTGGGTGAGGAATGCACGACGGTTGAGCATGAGGCCTCCGCAGCGGCGAGGATCGAGGTATCTATCCGATCTATACGCATCAATTGTGCCGCAGCGCCTCGCGGGAGACCAGAGGCTTTCGTGACAGTGCGGCCGGCCCCGTTGTCCCCCCTGCCGAGATCGCGGACATTGATCCGCGCGGCCTGTCGCCCGCGCGGCGCGCGATGGGGTCCCGTGAAGCCCGGACCCGGCGTCCCGACAGGATCGGCCCGACGGGATCGGACGGGGCGGGTTGCGAGGTCAGGCCATTTCCGGAGAGCTTCCCGCCGCGGCAACCCTGAGCCGCCTCGACCTCAAGACGCTGCGGCTCTTCGCGGCGATCTGCGAGGAGGGCACGCTCAACGGCGCGGCCCGCCGCGCGGCGATCGCCCCTTCGGCGGTGAGCAAGCGGCTGGCCGAGCTGGAATTGACCCTCGGCTGCACCCTGATGGTGCGGGAGCCCCGGGGCATGCGCCCGACTCCGGCCGGCGAGACCCTGCTGCACCACACCCGGCGCATGCTGGCGAGCGCCGAGCAGATCGCGCTCGAACTCGCCGAGCATGCCCGCGGCGTGCGCGGCTTCGTCCGGATGCTGGCGAACCTCTCGGCGATCGTGCAGTTCCTGCCCGAGGACCTGCAGGCCTTCCTGGCGGCGCAGGAGCGCATCCGGGTCGATCTGGAGGAGCGCCCGAGCGGCGGCGTGGTGGCCGGTGTGGAGGAGGGTGCGGCCGACCTCGGCATCTGCGCCGGCGGCACCGATACCCGCTCGCTCACCGCCCACCGCTACCGCGGCGACCGGCTGGTGCTGGTGATGCCGGCCGACCATCCGCTCGCCGGCCGCCCGGCCCTGGCCCTGTCCGAGACCCTCGACTACGACCATGTCGGCATGCATGCCGCGAGCTCGATCTACGCCGCGCTCCGCGACGAGGCGCGCCGCCTCGGGCGCCCCTTGCGCCTGCGCATCCACGTGCCGAGCTTCGACGCGATCTGCCGCATGGCGCAGGCCGGGATGGGGCTCGGCACCGTGCCGGAGGGGGTCTACGCGCTGCTCGGGCCGCAGATGCGGCTCACCGCCGTGCCCCTCACCGACCCCTGGGCGCAGCGCGCGCTCACCCTGGTGGTCCGCCCGGGCGCCCTGCCGCCGGCCGCCGCCCTGCTCCTCGACCACCTGCGCGCCGCCGGACCGTGAGGGGCCGATCGACCTCGGGGGAGGGCGCTCGAAGCGGTTTCCGGTGCATCGCTTCGGCTTGAAGCGCGTCCCCCTCTCCCCGCCGGGCGGGGAGAGGGTCGCGACGACTTCGTCGTCGGCGCGACGAGCGGCAGCGAGGGTGAGGGGGTGATTCCGGAGGAGGCTCTTCCTCAACCGCCCCCTCACCCTCGGCTGCCGCCTCGCCGCGCTCCCCGCCCGGATCTCGGGCTTGCCCGAGATCCGCACCGGGGAATCGAAGTCGGGCAGGCCCGACTTCGGGCGGGGAGAGGGGATGCGCTACCACCCCGCTCGAACAGCCTCTACGGCTGCGCGGACCAGACGTTGATCACCCGCATCGCCGCCGGCTCGGCGCCGTTGCGCGCCTCGGCCGAGACCGGGGCGAGATTGCGCGGGGCGTTGCGCTTCATCCGAGCGAGCACGCGGCGCGCCTCGTCCGCGGGCAGGGCGCCGACGGGCGCGACCATGGCGGCGAGCTGCTGGCGGGTGCGCCGGTCCACGAGGCGGGAATTCTGAGCCGGCTCGAAGTCGCGCATCGTGTGGCGCTTCTCGACCGGCCCCGTGAAGACCTGCGGCCCGGTCTTCAGGATGACGATGTCGCCGGGGCGCAGGGTCTCGTCCTTCATCAGCGCGGCGGCCGGCCCCTGGGACATGTCCAGCGGGGTCTGGCGGTCGGTGATCTTCACCTTGAGGGGCTCGGATTTCGGAAGGGCGGCGTAGCGGGTGCGCAGGCGCTGGCGGGCCGCGCCGCGGTCGTGCCGGCGAGAGGGGACGTAGCCGCCAGAGCCGGCCTGGACCTGCGGTTGCATCTGGGGCTGGGGCGCCTCCTGTCGGGCCCGGCCGAACAGGGCTTCGAAGAAGCCGACCTCCTGGGCGTGTGCGCCGCTCTGGGCCGCAGTGCCGGCCAGCAATCCGAGCGCGGTCAGCGCCAGGGCGGCGCGGCGGGGGCGTGTCGGAAGCATCCGGGATCTCCGTGGCGCGCTGACGCGGGCGTCGTTCAAGCGCTCAACGGGAAGTTGACCTCGGCAGTTCCGAAACTTTCAGCCTTCGTTAAGCTCCCGGCTCCCGGACCCGTCAGGCCGGCTCGGCCTGCTCGCCCTCGCCGATGCAGTCGAGGGCGCGCTCCACGGCGCTCACCGCATCGAGGAGATGTTGCACGGTGCGCTCGACCTCCAGGGCCGGACGGCCGGTGGCGGCGGCGCGGGCGCAGACATCCTCGAGCTGCTCCAGCAGGGTGAGGAGGTCTCCGGCGACGGCCACGACCTCGCAGCGGGCGAGTTGCGCGACGGGCTGGCGCTGGCGGAAGGGCACGACGTTGCTCATCGCCGACGGTTCTCGCTCGAATCCGGCCGGATTCGCCAGGGGGCAGGGCGCCTCCTCCACACGATTGCCGGGAGGCGGTGCGGCAAAGCCGCGGGCGTGGTGAGTTTTCCGTGGCCGCATCACATCAGTTGCGCGCCGACGCGTTCACCGCCGCGCGCCTCGGCTTGACCGCGCGCCGCGCGCGGGCCACTCGGCCCGACCCGGTGCAGGGCGCGGCCTCACGGATGCCGGCTTCGCGCGCGAGGATCCCGTTCCAGCCCCTCACCACGAGGCCTTTTCGCGATGCGCTTCCTTCTCCTCCCCGTCGTCCTGCTGACCGGCCTCGGCCTCGCCGCCTGCAGCAGCACCGAGGGCTCGGACAGCCGCAGCGGCTTCTCCGAGCAGTTCAGCACCGACAATTTCCGGCGCTCCAACGACACCAACGGCACGCAGTCCCGCCGGGACGTGAACCGCGCCTACACCCAGCCGAGCCTTCCGACGATCGGCAACCGGGGGTACTGAGACACGGCTCCCCTCCCCCTCGGCGGGGGAGGGGAGCCGCCGTCAGCGCCGCGACACCGCGTCGGCGAAGGCGACGATGCGGTTGCGGGCGTAGGTGGGCAGGCCGGCGCTGATCGAGTTGCCGGTGTTGAAGCTCGAATTGCCCATCAGCACCTGGGCCGGGAGCAGGTTCTTCAGCACCGGCACGCGGGCATATTCCGCCTTGCGGTCGAGCACGTCCGCCTTGATGGCGAGCGCCATGTAGGTGGTCACCACCGTCTTCTGCGGGTCGCCCGGCATGGGCTGGAACACCGCCAGGAACTTGCCGAAGCGCAGGATCTGGTTGACCCAGAAGATGGTCTGCTCGATGCCGCCGGTCACCGCCGTATCGATCTTGGTGAGCCCGGAAAGCGCCGCGGCCTGCTCCGGCGGCAGCGTGTGCAGCTCGCTCTGGAACGAGACGTACTCGGCGATCTTCTTGGACGAGCCTTCCTCCAGCTTGTTGGCGAGCTTCACGCCGAGCGGCAGCTTGCCCTCCAGGTCGTAGCGGGACTCGATGCAGGTGCCGGCCTCGCACCAGGGCCGGTCGGGCCGGCGGGCGAAGGCGGCGGCCGGGTCCTTGGTCGGCGTCACCTCGGCGGGGTTGAGCGCCTTGTGCCGGATCGCCGGGTCCATCCGCTTGACGAAGTCGAGATTGGCGAAGGCGTTGAGGTCGATCGCCTCTGGCGGGCGGGCCACCACGAAGCGCCCTTCCGCCACGTAGACCTTCAGGGTCTCGTGGCGCTGCTTCGTCACCCCGTTCACGGTCTGGGCGTAGTCCGGCTCCTTGTATCCGGGGAAGGGCGAGAGGGCGGCGGCCTCGGCCGGGCGCAGGCGCAGCCAGTCGAGATAGGGCACGAGGCCGCTCTCGGGGTTCGCCGGCTGGTCGCGGTGGTCGGTGAACAGGATGGTGCCGGGCTTCAAGGTCGCCGGATCCTGCGCGGTCACCGAGGGGACCTCCCTGATGCGGTCGGAGGCGGGTCCCTGCGCGGGGGTCTGCGGCGCGGTCTGGGCCAGGGCGGGGCAGGCGGCACAGGCGGCCAGGAGGGCGAGCGACAGGGTCGCCGGACGCAGCGTCTTCACGGACATTCCTCGATTGGGATCAGGCGGGTCAGTAGCGCGGGTCGTCGCCGAACAGGTAGTCCGGGTCGCGGCGGCGGGGCCGCACGTCCTCGTCGTCGCCGAAGGGCGAGCGCTGGGTTCCGGGCCAGGGCCGGTAGCCGTCGAGGTCGCCCTGCGCGCGGCGGCTGCGCGCCGCCGGCCGCTCGCCGAACGGGTCGAGCAGGTCGGGCTCGGCCCTCCGCGCGCGGCCGCCGGACAGGCCGCCGAAGAGATCGCCCTGCACGTCGGCCCCGTCCTCGGCGCCGGCGAGGTCGCCGTCCTCGGCGTCGGGCCTGAGCGCGTAGAGGGTCTCGCGCGGCACGAGGCGGTACTGCGTGTCGGCCACGCGCCCGTCGCCGCCCAGGCGGAAATGCTCGAGGAAGCCGCCGCCGCGCTGGCCGCTGCGGGCATCGACGGCGATGTCGGCGATGAGCGGCCGCGCCTCCGGGGAGGGGCCGCGCAGCGGGGTCTTGGGCACGCCGTTGGCCCAGACCGCCTCGACGATGCGGCCGGCGATCGGCACGGCGAGATGGCCGCCGGTCTGGCCGCGGCCCAGCGTCCGGCGGGTGCCGTCGGCATTGTCGTAGCCGACCCAGACCACCACCGAGACCTCGTTGGTCAGCCCGGCGAACCAGGCGTCGTTCTCGTTCTCCGAGGTGCCGGTCTTGCCGGCCAGATAGGCCCCGTAGCGGGCGAGGGCCGCCGCGGTGCCGTGCTGCACGACGCCCTGCAGCATGGTCTTCAGCTGGTAGAAGGAGACCCGGTCGGCCGAGCCGATCCGCGCCGGCTCGCGCGCGGCGTGGCTGTAGACCGGCTTGCCGTCGCGCTCGACCGATTCCAGCGCGTAGGGCGCGGGCCGCGCGCCCTCGTTCGCCACCGCGGCGTAGAAGCCGGCCAGATCCAGCATGCGCACCGGCTGCGCGCCGAGCACGAAGGGATAGTAGGGCTCGCACTCGGCATAGAGCTGGGCCTCCAGCGCGATGTCGCAGACCCGCTTGAGGCTCTGCGGCGCCTTCTCCGCGATGCCGCCCTGGAGGAGGCGGGCGGTGACGAGGTTCTTCGAGAATTCGAGGCCGCGCCGCAGGGTCACCGGGCCGGAGCCGGCGCCGTCATAGTTCTTGGGCGACCAGGACTCGCCGACGCCCCCGATCGGCGGCAGGGTCACGGGACTGTCCATCACCAGGGTGTTGGGCTGGAGGCCGGCATTCAGCGCGGCGAGATAGGTGAGGGGCTTGAGCGTCGAGCCGGGCTGGCGCACCGCCTGGGTCACCCGGTTGAGCTGGCTCAGCGGGTAGGAGAAGCCGCCGGCCATGGCCAGGATCCGGCCGGTGCGGTTCTCCAGCACCAGGGCGGCGCCCTGCACGGTCGGACGCACCCGGATCTCGGCCCGCGGCCCACCCTTGCCGTCGCGCAGCTTCACCCGCACCGCGTCGTAGGGCTGGAGCTTGCCGCGGGCGATGCCCGGATCGAGGGCGGCCACGCGGCCGTCGGGCAGGCCGACCTTCACGCCGTTGCGGCCGGTCTCCAGCACGATCGCGAGCGGCCAGTGCACGTCGTAGAGCGCGGGCCGCGCGCTCTCCAGCGCCCGCAGCCAGGCGGGTTTGGGTCCGGCGGGCTTCGCAGCCGGGGATTTCGGGGCGGGGCCTTTCGGGGCAGGGGGCTTCGTGGCCGCAAGCCTGGACGCGGCCTTCGCCTCCGCCCTGCCCGCGCCGGCCGATCCGGCGCCCGTGCGGTCGCGCGGCGGCTCGGCACCCGTCACGGTCGGGGCGGATTGCGGGGCGGCCTCGGGGGCGGGCGAGGCGGCCTCGAGGCGCCGCACGCTCTCGGCGAGGGTCAGCTCGGGCCCGCTCCAGCTCTGCCGCCCGGTGGCGCGCTCGTAGGTGGCGAGCCCGTCCTGGAGCGCGCCCTCCACCGCCCGCTGCAGCCCGGCATTGATCGTGGAGCGCACCGTGTAGGAGGCGGCCGTCAGCGACTCGACGCCCGCCAGCGTGCGCGCCTCGCGGTTCAGATAGTCCACCACGTAGAAGCCGCTGTCGCGCCGCGCGGTCTCGATCGGCTTGAGGCCGAGATCGGCCTTCACGGCCTCGGCCATCTGCGCCTCGGTGATCGCGCCCTCCTCCTTCAGGCGCGAGAGCACGTAGGCGCGGCGCTCGCGGGCGCGGTCGGGGTACCTGTCGGGGCTGTAGAAGTTCGGGCCCTTGGGCATGCCGGCGAGCAGGGCGGCCTCCGGCAGGGTGAGCGCGCCCACCGACTTCCCGAAATAGGAGCGCGCCGCCATCTCGATGCCGTAGGCGCCGCGGCCCAGATAGATCCCGTTGAGGTAGAGCCCGAGGATCTGGGGCTTGGTCAGGATCCGCTCCAGGCGGGCCGCGACGATCATCTCGCGGATCTTGCGCTCGTAGGTGACGTCGTCGCCCACCGAGAGGTTCTTCACCACCTGCTGCGTGATGGTGGAGCCGCCCTGCGGGCGCCCGGGCGCGGCGAGGTTGCCGATGAAGGCGCGGATCACGCCGCGCTCGTCGATGCCGCGGTGGCTCTCGAAGCGCTTGTCCTCGGCCGCGATGAAGGCCTTCTGCACGAGGGCGGGCACGCTCTCGATCGGCACGTTGAGGCGGCGCCCGTTCGCCTCGAAGGTCTCGGCGAAGGGCTGGCCCGCCCCGTCGAGGATCTGGGTCATGCCGGGCAGCGCCTTGTCGCGCAGGGCCTCGGCGGTCGGCAGGTTCTCGGTGGCCTTGTTGTAGAACTCGATCACCGCCTTCGCCTCGAAGGGGGCATTGGCCGGGTTCTCGCCCTTGCAGAACTGGCGGTAGCTCGTGTTGAGCTCGCCGATATCGAGCCCGTGCAGGATCTTCGGGGCCGAGGCGCCGGCCACCGCGCTCGGATCCTCCATGGCGGTGGAGATCAGCTCGTCGAGGTTGATGTCCTCGATGTCGAAGGCCTTGCGCATATGGGCGCAGCCGTCGCGCAGGATCTGCACGACCTGCGCCCCGTCGCTGGCCGCGTCGAAGCGCGTCTTCACGGCGTCCGGCCGCGTCGTGACCTGGCTGAGGGTCAGCGCGGTCGCGAACAGCTTGATCAGGATGGCGTTCATACGATCCGGGTGCGGCGCGGCGCGGGAACTCGGTCCCGGCCGCTTCGAGACAACGCCGGGGCGGCTGAACAGGGCCTGGACAACGCGGCTCTTTTAAGGAGGGGCGGGGAAACGGCAACGCTTTTCCCGGGGCGGGCGTTGGGGCCCGAAGCCCCATGAATGGTCGGGCTGAGCGATCGCCGCGTCGCGTTCCGCTCGTCAGCTTGCGCCGTGCCCGCCCCCCTCGTCCGAGCGCCTGTCGAGCGCTCGGTCGCAACGCCGCGGAGTCCCTCGTGATCACCGACCTCTGGTACAAGAACGCCGTCATCTACTGCCTGTCGGTGCGCACCTTCATGGATGCGAACGGCGACGGCATCGGCGACTTCGCGGGGCTGGAGCGGCGGCTCGACTACCTGCAGGGGCTCGGCGTCACCGCGATCTGGCTGATGCCGTTCCAGCCCTCGCCGAAGCGCGACGGCGGCTACGACATCGCGGACTATTACGGCGTCGACCCCGATTACGGCTCGCTCGGCGATTTCGTGGCCTTCACCCATGCCGCCAAGCAGCGGGGCCTGCGGGTGATCATCGACCTCGTGGTCAACCACACCTCGGACCGGCACCCCTGGTTCCAGGCGGCGCGCAAGGACCCGGATTCACCCTACCGGGACTGGTACGTCTGGTCGACGGAGAAGCCCTCGAACGCCGACAAGGGCATGGTCTTCCCCGGCGTGCAGACGACGACCTGGACCTACGACCGCGAGGCGGGCGCCTACTACTTCCACCGCTTCTTCGACTTCCAGCCCGACCTCAACACGGGCAACCCCGCGGTCCTGGCCGAGATCCTGAAGATCATGGGCTTCTGGATCCAGCTCGGCGTCTCCGGCTTCCGCATGGACGCGGTGCCCTTCGTGATCGCGCAGAAGGGCGCGGATGTCGGGGGCACGCCGCGCGAAAACTTCGACATGCTGCGCGACTTCCGTGAGTTCCTGCAATGGCGGAAAGGGGACGCGATCATCCTGGCCGAGGCCAACATCCTGCCGAAGCAGGACCTCGACTATTTCGGCGACGACGCCGACCGCATGCACATGATGTTCAACTTCCAGGTCAACCAGGCGACCTTCTACGCACTGGCCGCCCATGACGCGCGCCCCCTCGTCAAGGCGATCGAGCGGACGACGCCGCGCCCGGCCTCCTGCCAGTGGGGCACCTTCCTGCGCAACCACGACGAGCTCGACCTCGGCCGGCTGACGGACAAGCAGAGGGCCCTGGTGTTCGAGAAATTCGGGCCCGAAAAGGGGATGCAGCTCTACGACCGCGGCATCCGCCGCCGCCTCGCGCCGATGCTCGACGGCGATCCGCGCCGGATCCGGCTCGCCTACGCGCTGATGTTCGCCCTGCCCGGCACGCCGGTGCTGCGCTACGGCGACGAGATCGGCATGGGCGACGACCTCGCCCTCAAGGAGCGCGACTGCGCCCGCACGCCGATGCAGTGGACCAACGAGCGGCACGGCGGCTTCACCGCCGCCGAGCGGCCGGTGATGCCGGTGATCGACCACGGTCCCTACGGCTACGCCCATGTCAACGTGGCCGGGCAGCGGCACGAACGCGACTCGCTGCTCACCTGGATGCAGAGCATGATCCGGGTGCGCAAGGAGGCGCCCGAGATCGGCTGGGGCCAGGTCTCGGCGCTGGAGACCGGCCGGAGCCCGGTGCTGGCCCTGCGCTACGACTGGCGCAACAACACGGTGGTCTGCGTGCTCAACCTCGATCCGGGACCGATCGAGGTCGAGATCGCGACCGGCGTGCCCGCGCCCGCGGGCGACCTGCTGATCGACCTCCTCACCGGGGAGCGCAGCGAGGCGGAGGCGAAAGGCCGCCACCGCCTCTGCCTGGAGGGCTACGGCTATCACTGGTTCCGGGTCGGCGGCCTCGACGCGCCCTTGAAGCGCACGCCGGCTTGAGCGGATCCCCTCGCCCCGCCCGCAGTCGGGCTTGCCCGACGTCGGTTCCCCGGTGCCGATCTCGGGCAAGCCCGGGATCGGTCGGGGAGAGGGGGTGCCGCGGCCGCCTCAGGAAGAGGTCGGGGACGGGACTGACGAGGTCTGCGCGCCGAGATCGGCGCATCCGCTCCGACGGGCTCGGATGGGGCAGGTGCCCTCGCCGGGCGATCCGGGCTAGAACGCGCCTTCGGACGAAGAGCGAGCCCAAGCCCATGCCCACGCCCCGCGCCGGGATCATCCCGGTCACGCCTTTCCAGCAGAACTGCACCCTGATCTGGGACGATGCGACCAAGGTCGGCGCCGTGGTCGATCCGGGCGGCGACCTCGACCGGATCGAGGCGGCCATCGCCCAGCAGGGCGTCACGATCGAGAAGATCCTTCTGACCCACGGCCATATCGACCATGCCGGCGGCGCGGACGAGTTGAAGGAGCGCCTCGGCGTGCCGGTGGAGGGGCCCCACGAGGCCGACCGGTTCCTGCTCGATTCCCTGCCGATGACCGGCGCCAATTACGGCCTCGACGGCGCCCGCGCGGTGACGCCGGACCGCTGGCTCGCCGAGGGCGACCAGGTCACGGTCGGCGGCCTCACCTTCGACATCCTGCACGCTCCCGGCCACTCCCCGGGCAGCGTGGTCTTCGTCTCCCGCGACGCCCGCTTCGCCCTCGTCGGCGACGTGGTCTTCAAGGGCTCGGTCGGCCGCACGGACCTGCCCGGCGGCAACCACGAGCAGCTGATCCGGGCGATCAAGGAGAAGGTGCTGCCGCTCGGCGACGACGTCGCCTTCATCTCCGGCCACGGCCCGACGGGGACGCTGGGCGAGGAGCGCGTCTCGAACCCGTTCCTGCAGGATTGAGCGCGGCAGGCTTCGCCGCGCGGGCGTGACCGGGTGTCGCGGAACGCGCGGTCGATCCGCGGGCAGCCCGATCCCGTCCCGCCCGCTTCGGACGTTCCCGCGCAGCCCTAACGCGGCTTTAACGGGATAGGGCCAGAAATCCCGGTCCAGGCCTCGGTGCCGCGCCGGGAAACCGATGCAATTTCAAGGCTGAACCCCTATATCAGGCGGGTTCGACGAATCGCAGGCGAAGCCGCCCGGCAGGGCTGGGCGGAGCATGGCGAAGACCCCGCCTGCCCGAGGAATTTCATGGCCGACACTCCGCAGACTGAACACGACGCCTACGGCGCGGAATCGATCCGGGTCCTCAAGGGCCTGGACGCCGTCCGCAAGCGCCCGGGCATGTATATCGGCGATACCGACGACGGCTCGGGCCTGCACCACATGGTCTACGAGGTGGTGGACAACGCCATCGACGAGGCGCTCGCGGGCCATGCCGACCTCGTGACCGTGACCCTCAACGCCGACGGCTCCTGCACGGTGTCCGACAACGGACGCGGCATCCCGGTGGACATCCACAAGGAGGAGGGCGTCTCGGCGGCCGAGGTCATCATGACCCAGCTGCACGCGGGCGGTAAGTTCGACCAGAACTCCTACAAGGTCTCGGGCGGCCTGCACGGCGTCGGCGTCTCGGTGGTCAACGCGCTCTCGGTCTGGCTCAAGCTCCGGATCTGGCGCAACGACACGGAGCACGCGATGGAGTTCGGCCATGGCGAGGCCAAGGCCCCGCTCGCGGTGGTCGGCCCCGGCAACGGGCGGCGCGGCACGGAAGTGACCTTCCTGCCGAGCCCGCTGACCTTCTCGATGGTCGAGTTCGACTATCCCACCCTCGAGAAGCGCCTGCGCGAGCTCGCCTTCCTGAACTCCGGCGTGCGCATCGTGCTCACCGACGCGCGCCATGCCGAGAAGAAGCGCGAGGAGCTCTACTACGACGGCGGCATCGAGGCCTTCGTGCGCTACCTCGACCGCTCGCGCAAACCGATCGAGGGCATGACCAAGCCCGTCGTGGTGCGCGCCGAGCGCGACGGCATCCGGGTCGAGGTGGCGCTCTGGTGGAACGACTCCTTCAACGAGACCGTGCTGCCCTTCACCAACAACATCCCGCAGCGCGATGGCGGCACCCACATGGCGGGCTTCCGCGCGGCGCTGACCCGGCAGGTCACCGGCTATGCCGAGTCCTCGGGCATCACCAAGAAGGAGAAGATCTCGCTCACCGGCGAGGATTGCCGCGAGGGCCTCACCGCGGTCATCTCGGTGCAGGTGCCGGACCCGAAATTCTCCTCGCAGACCAAGGACAAGCTCGTCTCGTCGGAGGTCCGCCCGGCGGTCGAGAACGTGCTGAACGAGGGCCTCTCGACCTGGCTGGAGGAGAACCCGACCCAGGCCCGCTCCGTCGTCGGCAAGGTCGTGCTCGCGGCCTCCGCCCGGGAGGCCGCCCGCAAGGCGCGCGAGACCGTGACGCGCAAGGGGGCCCTCGACATCGCCTCCCTGCCCGGCAAGCTCGCCGACTGCCAGGAGCGCGACCCGACCAAGTGCGAGATCCTGCTGGTGGAGGGCGATTCCGCCGGCGGCTCGGCCAAGCAGGGCCGCGACCGCGCCTTCCAGGCGGTGCTGCCGCTGCGCGGCAAGATCCTGAACGTCGAGCGGGTGCGCGCCGACCGGATGCTGTCCTCGGCCGAGATCGGCACGCTGATCACGGCGCTGGGGGCCGGCATCGGCCGCTCCTCCACCGACCGGGAGGGCTTCAACCCGGACAAGCTGCGCTACCACCGCATCATCATCATGACCGATGCGGACGTGGACGGCTCGCATATCCGCACGCTGCTGCTGACGTTCTTCTTCCGCCAGATGCCGGAGCTGATCGACCGCGGGCACCTCTACATCGCCCAGCCGCCTCTCTACAAAGCCGAGCGCGGCCGCAAGGCGATCTACCTGAAGGACGAGCGGGCGCTCGAGGACTACCTGATCGACCAGGGCACGGAGGGCGCCGTGCTGCGCCTCGCCACCGGGGCCGAGTTCAGCGGTCCGCAGCTGCGGACGCTGGTCGAGGAGGCGCGCACCTTCCGCGGCATCCTGCAGGGCCTGCATACACGCTACGACCGTTCGGTCGTCGAGCAGGCGGTGTTGGCCGGCGCTTTCGCGGTGAATGCGGCCGAAAGCCCTGGCGAGGCTGAGGTTCTTGCCGACATGACGGCCAAACGCCTCAACGCCATAGCCGAAGAAATCGAACGCGGGTGGGAAGGGGAGGCTTTCGAGGGTGGGTACCGTTTGAGCCGCACGCTTCGTGGCGTCCGCCAAGTTGCGGCGCTGGATTCTGGCTTGATCACTTCTCAGGAGGCACGCCGCCTTGCTGAGCGGGCCGATACGTTCCGCGAAATTTACGGCGAGCCAGCCACGCTGATGCGCAAAACCGACGAGACCGCGCTGCACGGCCCCGTCGGCTTGTTCGAGGCGGTGATGGCCTTCGGCCGCAAGGGCTTGTCCCTCCAGCGTTACAAAGGACTTGGCGAGATGACCGCCCAGCAACTCTGGGAGACGACACTCGATCGCGACGTACGGTCACTTCTTCAGGTCAAAGTCAAAGACTCGACCGACGCCGACGATCTCTTCGTGAAGCTGATGGGCGACGTGGTTGAGCCCCGCCGCGAATTCATTCAAGAAAATGCACTCAGCGTCGCAAATCTCGATGTATGATCAGCTCGCATGTAATTTCTCAGTAAAGTTTGACCCTATGGAAGGGTAACTTGACCGGATTTACTGAGAAGTTCGACCCTCGCGGCTCTGGGGGAAAGTGATTAGGCTGCCTTTCAAAGCGAATAGGCTGATCTATGAAAGCGATTAAGTGTTCTTCCCGGGCATCCTGGTGCGTTCAACAGGCAGCTGGCGTTCGAGACCGAGGGCGAAAAGAGCGCGCGCCATCCGTGGCGCTCGTTATAGCACGGGACAGGCGCAAGTGCCTACTTCCGACGTGAAAGCCAACGCCAGCTTGAGATCTCACCTGGTTCGGGAGATCCACGGACAGTCGGCTGTCTTTGCTTAAAGGTAATCTGGTGCTTACGCGTAGGGAAAATAGCAAAGCTTGGTGAATAACGGCGCGGCCGCGGCATCCCCCCGGATGCACCGCGCCCCGCCAACTACGCCCACCGGGAGGCACGTCGGCCGGAAATCGGCCTCTCGGCTTCACCCGTCGCCGAGCATTTCTCAACGAGCCAGGCTCGCTCTTGAACGGCGGGTCGCGCCCGTCCGTCGGATCGTTGATGATCCCGAAGTCCTCGCCAGGTTCATAGAACACTCGACCGCAATCGAGGTCAGGTGCGAATGGCCCGCCTTCGGTCAGGAAGTACGCATCACCGTCGTGTCTGACGTAGAGGGGGACTCATCCCTCCGCTCCGTCACCATAAATACGCCCCTGCGGTTCCCGTGGCCGTTTCAGGCGTAGAAGCTGCTCGTGTCCACCTTCAGCCGTAGGATGACCGGCCCCGCGGGGGAGAGGCTGCCCTCGAACCGTCCTGGAAAGGTCTCCGATACCGTAAGGCCGTCCGCGCCGTTCCCGTAATTCAGGGTGCAATGGACGTTGATCGGGCCCTCGAAGCTGCCGGCACGCACCTTGATCTCGTCGGCGAAGACCTCGACGGAGTCGACGTGCGTGTGCGCCGACAGCGCGCCCAGGTCCCCCCAGGCTTCGGTCCCGGTCAGGTCGATCTCTCGCACGGCCGTTGCGACGGCCTGGAGGACAGCCGCATCCGTGCTTGCTGCGTCAGGGCCCGGCATGCAACCTCCTCAGAACACGGCGGCGCCAATGCCGAGACGCTGCCGATACTGCCAGCTCAGCGAGAGACATACGCCCTCAAGGCTAGCCCAGATATGGGCCGCATCGATGCCGAGGCTGAAGAGCTTGCGCTGGAAGCGCGACCGGACCCCTCGCGGTATGACGAAGCTGTTTTCAGCCAGTCCGCTCGGCATCCAGGGTTCGCTGGGCCTGGGATGGACGGAGAACAACCCGCGCTGGCTCGCGATCCTCGGGGCCGTCGTGGTCGGGAGCAGGAACCCCACGCGGTCGATCTCGAACGGGCCCGGTCCGCCCTCCGGATTTATGACGAGCGTGTCGTCCACCGGATAGGCGTAGATCACGGCATCGGCGTCCAAGGGGTCGCTGGAGACCGCGAAGAAGCACGCGACGAGTGGGTTGGTCGTCCAGTCCAGGAGGCGCGTCGGCAGCCCGAAATGCTGCCCCAGGGCCAACCAGTCCCAATCGGTCGCCCCCGGCAGCGAGACGTGCAACCGTGCCTCGCGCTTGAAGGCGCGGAACAGGTGCTCCTCGAACAGCGGGTCGTGGTTCGGCGTGCGGCCCGCGCTCGGCACACATAGGAATTCGCGGGACGCGCAGCCCCGAAAGACCCAGCGCGAGTGCATGCGCCGGTCCAGGAAGTCCTGGAAGGATTGCCAGGTCTCCTGCGCCGACTTGAGACGCTCCACGGTGTCCGCGGCCGAAGCTGGGCCACGCGGCTGGACCGGCTCCGCCGAGACGCCACGGAGCGGTTTGGGAGGGGGTCGGGTCGGAGGTCTCATCGACGATGTCCGGTCGGGTCAGCGCATTCCGGCCAGGTGCGCGCGGTACAGGGCGGTCGTGAAGTCGCGGGCGATCTCGCACGACATGCCCGCGTGCACCGCGAGGTCCGTCGCAGCCACCGCTTCCGCCAGGACGACCACCGGAACCCCGACGGCCCGGGCGTGCCCGATGACGGCGCTCGTTCCCGGGTCGCCGCCATCCGCAAGCGCGAGGACAGCCGTGCAGGCCCTCAGTCCGGCGAGCGCGGGACCGGCGCTCGCGGCAAGCCGCTCGCCGTACTCATGGAACGGCGAGAACACCTCGCTCCCGAGATCAAGAAGCCACCACCGTGCCTGGTCGAGGAGCCAACGTTGAGGCAGCGTCGCCGCCGGTCCCGAAAGAAAGACCCGCCCCCCATGCGCCGTGTCCGGCTGCGGCACGAGAGCGCTCAAGGCATGCGGCGCCGGGAGAGGCAGGCGATGACCGTCGTTGAAATGGGCGACGCTGCGCGATGCCAGGTCGGCGGCCTCGACGGGGTCGAGCCGGCGCTCGCCCCAGTAGTGCGCGAAGGCGGCGCAGAACACGTCGCCGGAGCCGATCTTGAACCACGTGTCCGATATGTAGGCCGGAACCAGCCGCGGCTTCGTGTCACCGACATAGACGCTGGCGCCGCCGATGGCGTGGCGGGCGACAACGACCGAGGCGCCCTCATCGGCCATGATGCGTGTCGCCACATCCATCGCCTCCTGCGACGAATCCGCCGCAGCGAGCATGTAGTCCCTCACCACGTATGCCAGCTCGCCCGCCCGCGACCCTGACGCCGAGAAGGCCGCCTCGGGACTGTCCGACTGCGGGTCGTGGACGGCCCGGCCGGCCACGACCGTGGCCGGCCCCTCCAGCATCCCGAAGCTCAGCACGACCTCCCCGGAGACCGTGATGCGGGGCAGACCGGCCGACGCCTTGGGCACGGGCTCCTTGCTCAGGGGATGGTAGTACTCGAAGACGAGTTCCTTCTCGATCTCGACCACTTCGGCACGGACGCCGAACGACGCCATGGTCGCGCGTACGTCCGCCGCCCAACCCGAGTAGGCGTAGGTGTGCAGCACGGAGCCGGGCGCGAGCCCGCTCACGGCCACGGCGGCCCGGCCACCGGAACCGTAAATCCGGTCCCATTCCGGGTAAGCGCAGACCTCCCGGTAACTGCCGCCCACGATGATCATGGGTCGGTCCTCGACACCGTCACCACGCACCGCGTCGACGAGACCTCCTCGACATGGGCGACGAAGGGCACCTCCCGCGCGAGGCAGTCGAGAAGCCGCGTCAGACCCGGGAACGCGGCGAGGGCGCCCACCACGGCGCCCTCGCCGTTCCGGCAGATCGCGCCGACCGCGGCCCCCTCGTGGACAAGCTCGATCCGCAGGTCGTCGCCCTCGCGTACCCGGTCCGCCGCCTCACGACGCACCCCTATCAGGTCGACGGTGAGGTGGAGGTCGCAACCGTCGCCGGACTGCTGCAATCGCCGCGGAGCCCGCCCTCGCCGGCCCGGGGGTCCTCCCGACATGACTCAACCTCCCGTCGCCGCGGACGCCCGGGCCGCGGTGCCGGCGCGGGCCCGGCCGCCATCGATGCGCGCCAGCGTTTCCTGGTGCTTCTCGCAGCCACGGCACCGACCGCAGGCGTATTCCATGACATGGCAGGAGAAGGTGGCACCCAGGAGTGAACGGGGGATCCCCGACCGCCTGACAAGCTCCAGGGCCGAAAGGTGGCGCGCGGGGGCCATGACCCGGACGCCTCCCTCCTGCAGGTGCATCAGCCGGTCGACGGTCCGCAGGAAGGGAGCGCGACCGTCGGCATGAACATCCGTCCTGATCGCCCCGAGCAGGATCTCGGTCAGTCCCTCGGCCACGAACCGCATGCCGGCGAGCGTCACCAGCATCTGGTTGCGGTAAGGCCACCACTCGGGCGCGCGCGCCAGATCCGAGGCCGCGCGCCCCGCGAGCGGGCCAAGGCCAAGGGCCGACAGGTCGACCCGCGCGATCTCGTGGCGAAGTCCCAGCTCGCGCGCGACCGAGTCCGCCGCGGCGATCTCGCCCTTGGCCGGCCTCTGTCCGTAATCGACCGTGAGGCAGACGTCCGGCCTCTGCCAGGCGGCGATGGCCGCCGAGTCGAGGCCGCCCGAGAGCAGGAGCGCCCTCATTCCATGGCGGCCCAGGCCGCCTGGTAGAGCGCGGATGTGAGGTCGCGAGCGACCCGGCAGCCGGTGCCGACGAGCATCGTCAGGTTCGGGTCGTCGAGGCGCTCGGCAAGGACGACGACGGGCTTGCCGCGGGCGCGCGCGTACCCGACCTCGAACAGGGTGCCCGGATCGGCGCCGTCGAGCAGCGCGAGCAGCGCGGCGCAGCGGTCCAGGCCTTCGAGATCGGCAGCCGCGGTTTCCTGGGCCGGACGGCCCGTACCGACCTCGTGCAAGGGGGAGAACACCGGCGCGCCCAGTGCCTGGAGCCGTTCGAGCGCCTCCTCGACGAGCCAACGCTGCGCGAGATCGAAGAAGGGTCCCGCCAGGTAGATCAGGCCCGGACGCCGGCCAGCGGGCAGGGCAGACTGGGACGCGAGCTCGGCGGCGGGGGGCAGGGGCAGCGCGTGGTAGTCGACGAAGTGCGCGACGCTGCGTGAGGCCAGGTCCGCGGCGTCGACGGCGTCCAGCCCGCGCTCGCCCCAATGGTGCGCGAAGGCCGCGCTGAACACGTCGCCCGACCCGATCTTGAACACGCGCTCCGAGCGGTATGCCGGGATGTCGGCCGGCATGCCCCCGACCCGGAACACGCGCGCGCCCTCGCACCCGCGCTTGACGACGACGATCTCGGCGTCGTGCGCGGCGAGAAGCGCGGTGCCCACGTCGTCGCCCGCCGCGCCGGTCGCGGCCTCTGCCTCGCCCTGGTTCAGCACGACGGCGAGCCGCTCGGCCCGGGAGCCATTAGCGCGGAAGGGGCTCGCCGCATGGCCGGTCTGCGGATCGTGGACGGCGCGCCGCGCGGAGACGACGGCGTCGCCTTCCACGAAGCCGAACCGAAGCACCACGTCGCCGGACACGGTCAGGACAGGTTGCGCAGCGGGTACGGCCGGTTCGAGCAACGCGGGCGAGAGGGGATGGAAGTAGGAGAACGAGATTCTCTCGTCGATGGGTTGGACGGTCGCGCCCACACCGAACGCGTGCATCGAGCTCCGGACGTCCGAGACCCACCCCCGGTGGGCATAGGTATGGAGTTCGGTTCCGGGCGAGAGCCGGCCGACCGATGCGGCGGCCCGCCCTCCGGACCCGAAGAGGCGCCTCCAACGCGGGACGGCACAAACTTCCAGGTAGCAGCCGCCGGCGACGATCAACGCGTCACCCGCTCGACCAAGACGCGACAGCGGGTGCGATCGACCTCGATGACGCGGGCCTCGTACAGATGTCCGGCGCGCAGGCAGCCGAGGAGTTGGTCCAAGCCCTCCATGCCCGCGAGCGAGCCGACGATGTCGGCCGCGGGCCGCGTGCGGCACACGGCCGTCTCGAAGGGATCCTCCCGGTGCAAGGTCACGTCGAGGACGTCCCGCTCGCGGACCGTCACCACCGCAGGGGCCCGCACCCCCGTCAGGTCGGTGTCGTAGCGCAGGTTGCAAGGGTCCGCGCCCCCACCGAGCCCTGCCCCACCGCCCTGGCCCTCCCGCCCCGAAGGCGACACGGGTGACGACGTACCCGGCCCCAGACGCGGGCCCCTGCGTGTGCTGGACTTGCTACCGCCTGACATCGCGATCCCTGGGCGCGAACCTAGACGACAGTGGCCTCTTTTCCCGGCCGCCGTCAAACAGGGCCCCGGCCGATATTCCTCATCGCCCGCCACATCACCGCGTCGAGCAGGGACGGCCTGGCGCCGAGCGCCCCGCAGAACTCCAGGAAGCGCCGCTCCAGCGCCTCGTAGTCGCGCGGCACCCGCATCGACCGGTCGAAGAGGCCGATCAGGAGACCGGCCCGGATGATGTGGATATCCAGGATCGCAACCTCGTCGCTGCCCAGCCAGTTGCGCGTGATCCAGGATGCGGTCTTCGGCCCGATGCCCGGAATCCGCATGAGGTGGCGCCGGAATGCCAAGGCGTCGTCGGTCGGCGGCGGGTCATCCTCGATCATCCCCAACGCGACCGCGAGCCGGCGGGCCCGCTGGTGCGGGAACCGGTAGCGGACCGGGCGGCCGCCGAGCAGGACCGGCTGCAGCAGGAGAGCTTCGAGATCCCCCTCGGCCGGGCGGCGTCCCGGCACGAACACGCCGGCCTCCATCAACCGGTCGTGAACCGCATGGTTGACCTCAGCCGTGATGCCGTAGCCGCCGAGCAGGCAAAACCCGACCTCCTCCTGCAGGGACCCGTCGCGGTTGACGAACCCGTCGGACTGCTCGCTGGCGCGGCTGACCATGTCCGCCCAGAACGCGGCACTCGGCACCCACTCGGGCCGCCCCCAGCGCACCCCGGGCACGATCTCGGCATCTGGATCAGGCGGCGAACGCCGTGCAGCCGTCGGGCCGCCGTCCGCTTCGAGCAGCATAGTCGTGATTCCCCTTGACGCCGTCCCCGAATATTCATTTTCATTCAAAGCATGAGGGGACGCAAGATCGGATCAGGCGGCGAGCGCGCCGCCATCGCGGCGGCGCTGGAACGAGCCCGGCGCGAGGACGGCCTGAGCCAGGAGGCGCTCGCCCGCACGCTGGGCTCCAGCCAGGCCAACATTTCCAAGCTCTTGCGCGGTCAGCAGAGGCCCCGCCCGGAGCTAGAGGCGTCGATACGGTCCTATCTCGCCGCGCGGCCCGCGGGCGTCGCCCACCCGTCGGAAGCGTGGACGCGGCGTCTCCTCGCGGCCTGTGAACGCTCGCCGGCCTTCCGCGACGTGATCGACGCGGCGCTGCTGCTTGTGAATGAAAATGAATACTCTGACCGAGCTTGACGGCGATCCAGGGCTTTTGGCGTTCACGACGGACCACGCTCCAGGGTCGTCCGGTGCGGTCAACGGCCGTTTGCGGGCGGCCGTGCCTGGTCTGCAGCCGGGCGGCGAGCGCCGACGTGTCGGCCTCCGGCGCGGCTCCGAGCACGCGGCGTTACGCACCTATGCCGCCCCGGGAAAGCGGCGCCGGCCCGGCTGCTGAACCGGCTTCGGGCCAGTGCGAGAGGAACGCCGCCAGAGCTTCGGCGCAGAGCCGTGCAGGCCGCGTTTCGGCGTCGGTCCCCGGCCCTCCGGTCCACCGGGGCTCGCGGCCGGCACGAAGCCATACCCGGCCCACACGCGGCCGACGACGTCCGCACGAACGGTCGCTTGCCGGGCCCGACCGCCGTCACGCCGGCGACGGAAGTGCGCCGGCCACGCGGACGGTGCGGGCACTCAGTCCCGGCCCAGGAAGTCCGCGGGAACGACAATCAACCGGTCTGTCGAGGGCATGAGCTGCGCGTCCTGCGTCGGCCGTGCCGAACGGGCCCGAAGCAAGGTCGAGGGCATGACCTGCGCATCGCGCGTCGGACGCGTGCTCCAGACGGTGCCATGCGCCACCGCGGCCACGGCGAAGGTCGCGACCGAGCAGGCGAGCGTGCGCGGCACGGCCAACCTGCACGCGCTCGCCGCAGCCGTTTCCGCGGCCGGCAACAGCGCGCGTCCGATCGGCGCGACCGCCTCCGTCGACGAGACCACGCAGCGCAAGGAGACCACGCGCTCGAAACTCAGGCGTGCTCTCTCCATCGCGCCGCGCTCATACGGCCCATCTTCGTTCTGGCGGTGGGTTCGCACGTCATCCCTGGCCGACCCGGAGGAGCCCGCCGGGAACAACCCCGGAAGCGTCCGTCAGGCTCCCTGCAGCGTCCGAGCCCACGGCCTTGATCGAGTTGGACCCACGAGCGCGGCGACAGGCCCGCGCCCTTCTTCCTCGTCGCGGCGTCGTACCCCGTCGGCCGGTCCTCTCCGAGGACGTTCCGGTCCGGGAAACGCGCCGCCACACGGCCATGCTCGCACGCGGCCACCATGCCTTGCGGCCCGCCGCGCGCTGCCATGGGGCGATTGACGCTTAACCTCGGTCCGGTGACCAGGGGTGGCGGCGTCCACCTCAGCGCAAGGCCGGTTCCATGGATAGGGCCCGGCAACTCGCGAGGCGCATCAGCCTCGAACGCGGGAGCACGCGGGCCGGATCAGGATGATCCGGGACACCTCAACCGCCCCGGCGCCGGCCACGGAACATGGGAACGGTCGGGGCAGCCATGCCGGTTCGCCCGGTCCCGCTCGCCCCGCCCGGGCGCCTCACCACCCGCACCCGGGTGCCGCGCGGCGGCCGTGGCTCCCAGGCCGTCGGGCAGCGGGCGCAGGCCTGCGAGGATGCGTGACAGGCGTGATGCGAGGTCCCCATCGAGGCAGCCCGCGTGCCCCTTGGCCATCCTGCGGAGATACCTCTCCAAGCCGGGCCCGACGGCCTGCCGATGTTCGAGGAGGATCCGTAACGCGCGGGCCACGACCCCGTGCGGGTTCGGGTTCTCCTCCAGGTTGGTGTCGACGATGGCGTCGCGCAGCCAGGCGGTGAAACGCGGTCCGTGGTGAACCCGGCGGGAGCCGCACAGGTAAAGCACGGCGTCGCAGTCGAAGAAGGTGGTGTGCACCAGGTCGGTCAGGTGGGCGGCCTGCACGTGCCCGGACTGGACCGCCCAGGTGGAGGGTAGGGCCCAGACGTCGTACGAGTGGCGGCGCCCGGCGATGCGGTAGCCGCCGAAGCGGTTCCGAACGGCCGCGCCGTCCCGCATCAGCTCCGCCAAGCGCTCCGGCGGCGCGTGCACGACCAGGTCCACGTCCGATGCGAAGGCCGCAGCCCCGCCCCGGGCGATATCCCGGGCCATGCCGCCGAAGATCGCAACCTCGCCCACCTGCCCGAGATGGCCGATCAGATCCGCGATCTCGGGGCCCCCGCGAGCCTCGTCCGCCAGGAACGCCTGCATCCGCCGGCACAGCTCAGCGCCGTCGCGGACGGGGGAGCCAAGGTCAGCCATGGTGCCGCCTCAGGTCGTCGCGCAGGGACACCGCGAACGTGTCGGTCATACCCGAGATCATGTCGGTGACGAGCTGCAGTTCGCGGTAGCGCATCGGCATCGCGTTCCCGGGCGACTCGGCCACGCGCCGGTAGTTCTCCGAGATCCGGGAATACACGTAGGCCGGCAACGCCTCGCGGTCGGAGCGCAGGTCGTCCGGATCCTTGCGCTCGATGATGGCCTTCCAGAACATGTCCATGAGCTCGTGAACGGTCCGGTGCCCGTCGAGCTCGACTTCGAGGACGCTGCGGTGGCGGTAGACGTGAAACTTGGCGAAGCGCTTCAACGAGGTCCACAGCACGACCGCCTCGGAGGCCGCCATCAGCTCCCTGTCGAACGCGCCGGCCATGATGGCATCCCGGTTCGCCACGAACGCCCCAACCGCGGCCCGCACCATCTTCCCGATGGCGTCCACGCGGAACATCTGCATCGAGATGTCGTCGAGTTCCCCGGGCGACAATCCCGCGTCCCGGAACTCGGCGTGGCTGCGCTCGGCCCGCTCGCAGACGTCGAGCGTCAACTCGTCGTCGCACGCGTCGTAACGCAGCCAAGCCATGAGCACGTTGAAGTTGATCAGCTTCTTCTTGGCCGCGTCCTCGACGTCCACCACCGAGTAGGCGATGTCGTCGCAAGCCTCCATCACGAAGGTCAGGGGATGGCGGACGCCCTCCCGCAAGCCGGTCTCGGCCCAGACCTCGGCGGCGATCTCGGCCTCCGACTGGAAGAAGTTGAACTTCTTCCTTGCCTGGGAGGTCTTGTCGACCGCGTCCGACGGCACGGGATACTTCATCAGGGCCGCCAGGAAGGCATAGGTCATGTTCAGGCCGAAGTCGTCGTTCAGGATCTGCAATCGCGTCAGCAGCCTGAACGCCTGCGCGTTGCCCTCGAATTTCAGGAAATCACGGCGCATCGGCTCGCTCAGGTCCGGCGCGTCGAAGATGTCGAACGAGGCCGGGTCATCCTTGCGCGGCACGGAGTGCCGCTTCACCCAGGTTTGGATCGCGGTCTCGCCCTGATGTCCGAACGGCGGATTGCCGAGGTCGTGGGCGAGCCCGATGGCCTCCAGGAGGGCGGGCACGTTGCGCAGGGGCTCGACCTCCCCGGGGAAACCCAGCGCCCCGCCGTGCACGAAGGCGAGGGTGGTTCCCATGCTCCGCGCCATGTTCGCCACCTCGTGGCTGTGGGTTAGCCGGGTGCGGACGCTGTCGTTGCGTTCCAACGGGAAGACCTGCGTCTTGTCCTGGAGGCGCCGCACCGGGGTCGAGAACAGGATACGGTCGTGGTCACGTTCGTGCTCGGTCCGGTCCTCGCCCAGCCGCGCCGTGTAGGCTCTGCCTGCGGCCTTTCCCTTGCGCCGCTGCGCGTTGAGGAGGCGTCTCCAGTCGAGTTGATCGGCCATCCTTCGATCCCGTTGCGGCGAGGACGCCCGGTCCATCGCCCACCCACAACACCGTGCGCCCCGGTCTACGTTCCGGCCCTCCGACGCGTCACGCCAGGATCCTGCGGTTGTCCACGGATTCCGTTCGGTACGGTGCCGCTCGCGCCAGCAAGACACTAGGGCAGGCGCTCCAAGATTGGAACATAGAGAGAACGAAATCGGTGTTGGCCGGCCCATCCGGAGGTCCCTGCCTCGCCCCGTCCCCACCGAACCCGGAGGGGCGGCTCATGCCGGAGATCTGCCCGACCGGCGTGTCCTGCTCAAAGCCCTGGGCCGTCCCGTACCGGAGGCGGCGCGCGGTCGCGCGTCGCTTGCATCGCCACCTGTGGCCCGCCGGCTGTCACTCCCGGTGCGCGGACACAGCGGCCCCCGCCCCGGCGGCACATGGATGGCGGGCCGGGCGAGGGGGCACGAGCGGGCCGGGCGATCCGCCGTGGCTCTCATGCTGGTCCCGGGCGTTCCTGTGCCTCGGGATCCGGGCCTCCCGCGCCCGGCGCCGTCACAGCTACGGCGACCGCAGCACCGACGATGGCGCCTCCCAGGGCCGCCGCCGCCAATGCCGCAGGTGCCGGCGGCCGACCCTTAACCGCCTCAGCCAGGATGGACTTCGCCTGGGCCTCGCTCTCACGCACGGCGAGCATCAGCTTGGGACCGAACTTGAGGACCGATCCGGCACCCTCGTGGTGGATGGCGGGGCTCGGCGGCTCGACCTCGCGGACCCGTTCGGCGCTGACCATCATCTCGATGGCGCCCTCGGGAGGGGTCAGCCGAGCCATGGCGGCCCCGGCTGCGGCGAACTTCGCGGCCAGGGACGCCACCGTTTCCACGGAATAGATCCGGTCACCCGTGATGCGGAGCATCACCGCATCCTTGAACTCGTGGTCAAAGGCCTGCCGCATCCAGAGCAGCTCGTCCGGAGCGATAGACTCGACATCGCCACCCGGCATCCTGACGATCACCATGTCAGCTCCCCCTGGCATCTAAGCTCGACAACACCCTAACATCTTCCCCGCCGTGAACGACGGGGATTTTCGGGAACCGCGAGGTCCCCTCCAGTCGACAGCGCGCTTGGCTCCCGCGGCTCCTCGCATCCACGACGCCGCACGCGGCGCAGGTCTGGCTCGTGAACCGAGCCGGAACGGTCGCGACCTGACCGCCTCTCTCCTCAATCTTGTAGCTCAGGATCGTCGCGAACTGATGCCAGCGCGCGTTCAGGATGGCGCCGTTCAGCCCTGCCTTCTGCCGGACGTTGCGGCCCGGCTCCTCGGCCGACGCCGAAGCGGCGGGCGACGCCCAGGGCCTCGCGATGGTGGAAGTCGCGCCGGATGCGGGCCTGCCGCGCCTGCAGGCGCGCGACGCGAACTTGGGCCCGGCGGCGTCGGTTCGAGCCGCGCTTGCGACGCGAGACGACCTTCTGCGCCTTCCACTTCCGCGCCTCGATCCGCCCCAGGCTCTCGGGCAGCGTCGTTCGCTGGCCGGTCGAGAGCGCGAGCGTGGTGGTGGCACCACGCCGCTCAGGGCAGGGGGCCGGTTCCCGGGTCGGGCACGGCCGACCGCGTCATGAAGAACCGCTCCTTTCCCTCCGCCCACGCGAAGCCGACGCGCGCCAGTTCGGCAACCGGTGGGCCACCGTCGTCCGCGGCGAACCTCAGGGTCACCCCCAACGCGTCTGCGGCCTCGACGAGCCAGTCCGCGAATTCTTCCGGAAGCCGGCCACCGGCGCGGCAGGCGATCACGAGCTGGTCCTCCGCATAGGCATCGAGCACGAAGCCGTCGCCACCGTCCCGTTGCAGGATGTGGCGCATCAGGCGGAAGGAGGCGGTGTCGAGTTCCGGCGGAACATGAGCGTCGAGACACGCGTCCACCTCGGCCCAGGTGGGCTGGTCGACCCGGTGGCCCGGTCCGACGAGATCCTCCGCCCTGTGCCGCATCGAGCCGACCTGAAGGTCGAAGCAGGTGGCGACCGCAAACCGGACCCCGTGCCGCGTCAGGACCGCCCGAGCCCGCCCGCACAGGTCGCCGCTGCGGTCGACGGCGATCTCCGTGACCTCCAGCCCGGGATGGCGCCGCAGCACGGTTTCCAGCGCCGCTCCGAAGCCGCCCCAGATATCGCCCTGCAGCCCGTCGAGCAGGCGACGGCGCCAGGGTGGCCCCGCCAAGCCCCGCTTCCTCGGACCGCCGACCGGGGGTGACCGCAGGACCGGCGCGGCTCGGGCGAACGCGGCGCTCCGGACCGCTCCGAGCTCCGCCTCGAAGACGGCGTCCGCCAGGCGCAGCACGAGGGGCGCGAGCGCCTTCCTCGCCGCTTTGCGGAACTCATGGGCGGCCGACCGCACCTGACGGGCACGCGTGTCGTCGCGTGCGCCCGAATTGTACCCGACCGCTCGCGAGCGGCCCGCACCCTGGGCGAAGGTCCGGGCTTCGAGGGCCTCGACCGCGCGCATCAGGATCGGGAGCGCTTCCAGGAAGCGGACGGCGCCGTCGAGGTGCTCCCGCGCCGTGGTGTGCTCCGGGACCTCGCCCGCGATCTGTCTCACCGCCGCGAGGAGGCCGGAGACGTCCCGTGGGTCCCGCAGTTGCGGCAGGGCGGAGGAGGCGGCGCGATGGAGTGGGTTGCGCGTCCTCGCGAGCGGCACGACGACCCCGTCGAGCCACGTTTGCCTGAGGTGCTTGCGCAACCCGACGTCCAGGCCGTGCAGCTTGGACCGCAGGATGCCTCCCGCTCGGCTGGCGGTGAGAAGGTTGTCCAGCAACACGTTCAGGATCATGCCCGATTCGGGCGGACAAACCGCGACGACGGCCCGCATCGCCCGCCGGATTTCCCCTTCCGGGACGGAGGGCATGCCGGCGGCAGAAGCGTCGGGCGCGTTCGAGGCATACGGGACGTGGCCGGAAGGAGACATGCGAGCACCGGAGGGTTGGGACGGAGCCGCGCCGCCGGGGATCGGGCACCCCAGCGGGGCCCGCCGGGACCGCCGCTTGCGAGTGGCGCCGGCCCGAATCGACAGAGTGCTGCTCCGCCCGGGAGCACGCGTTGATCGTCCGGGCGGTCGTGAAAGGGACAAGCTGCGACCCGCCACCCCGATCTTCGGCCAGGAGTCCGCGAGGGGAGAGGCGCGTGCCAAGCCAGACCTGGCCCGGGCAGCCACAGGATTGCGCAGCTCTCAGGCCCAGCCCCAGTCCGGCGAAGCTCGGGGAGGGCGGTGACGTGGACCGGGAGTCGACCGGGGTCTGAACCCTCCGCGTGTCTCACAGCCGCCCGGAACCCGCGACCTGTATCAGGGCTCTGCTTGGGGGGGAGCCCACGGTCGAGCATGGCGCGGCGCCCGGCGGGTTCGTCGGCCAGCTGGCCCTCCGAAGCACGCACCGGTCGGCCACCGGCCCGCGCCTCCTCCTTGTCGGGCGAGCGGAAGCCGGCGGGTCCTTCCGGGCCCGCGGCGTAAGCGAGGAGGGTACCTGGGCCGGAGGCTGGGTGGCGGATTGCGCGGGCCGGCTCGCGCCGACTTGGTCGGAGGGGCCCGAGCCGCGACCGATGTTGACCGGACCCGTACCCCGCCTGGCGGAGGTGTCATGGCTCGGCGAAGGCGCCCAGGTCACGGACCGTGACCCGTGCCCGGGCCGCCCAAGGCGGGCACGTGCATCTCGACGAGCAGACGAGGCGCCGGGCGTTTCGCATCATCGACCGGCCGGGGGCTGGGACGGGCCCGGCGGGGCCGCGGTCGCGCCGGTGGCGGGCGGTGCATGGCTGCCACGAGGAGGGCGACGCTCGTGCACGCCTTCTCACGGCCCTGGTTTCCTCGACATTGACGCCTTCAGGCAGCTCGCCGGTTGCGTCATGCGAGCGGCCTGCCCCCGACGGCTGGCGCCCCGAGGCGAGGGCATGCCGCGGCCCCGTATCCGGGGGCCGCGGAGCAGGGACACCGGCCCCTGAATCGGGGGCGCTTGGCTCTCCGGGTCGGACGCTCGGGCCCGACGAGCGCCGGCGGGTCCAGGGCCCTGCCGGGCCTAGCGGCGGCCGGCCGCCATCCGGCCAACCAGGTTCCGGCCGGCCTTGCCCCGCAACGTCCAGGCGTGGGCCCGTGACGCTCCCGGCGGGACGGCGGGCGGCGCGGTCCGCACCGCGTCCACGTCACGACCGCGCGGGGACGCGTAGCAGGCGGCGATCCAGGCATGCACCGCGCCGACGAGCGCCGCCATGGTGACGGCGCTTCGCCCTTGACCGTCGCGACAGGACCCGGACCGGCCCAACAGGGCGTTGAGGTGCGCTTGTCCCGGCAGTGCACGTGCGGGCCGGTGCAGGACCTGGATCCCCATCCGCCACGCGGCCTCGTGGAAGCCCGTGTCATGGTACCCGACGGCGTGGTCCACCACGATGACTTCCGGCACGCCCAGGCACGGCCAGACGGCACCGAGCCCGCCTGCCGTGCCCGAGGCGTCACCGAACAGCCCGAGGACATCGACCGGCCGGCGCCGCGCCGCGTCGAGGGCCGCGGCGACGACCAGGCCCGTGCTCTCGTCGCGGGCCAGCGTCATGTGGACGACATCGAGGCCGAGGTCCGCGACGCGAACGGCGAGGGCTGCCTGGCTGATGCCTACGCACGCCAGCGCACGCGGGGAGGGGGCGCTCACGGGCACGCACCGGCCGTGCGCGTCCGGCGGCACCTGGCGGCACGATGCTGCCCGGGCGGCATCGTCGAGGGAGGGGGAGGAGGTGGTCGTTTCCTGGTCACGGATCTTCATCGGGGAACTCCGGCATGACGGCCGCAAGGGCGGCCCGTCGCTGGACAGGGGGCTCCCCCGGCCGGAGCCGAGGGAGGGGAGCGCACCGCGGTGCGGACGCTCAGCGGTCGGCGTCGTCGGCGTCGGAGGGGCCCCGCCCGTCGAAGTCGGCGGCCCGGCGGCCCAGGGCACGCGCGACGTCGCCGTCCCACCGGTCGAAGTCGGGGTCGAGGAAGGCGGCGGTGACGGGGTCGTCGTCGGCGCCGGTGAGGCCACCGAAATCCAGGTCGTCCATGGGTCTTGTCCTCTCGCAGGCGAAGGGACCGGGCCCGCATGCCGTGAGGGCGGCGGGTCCTCGGCGATGGTCGCCAACGGGATCCAGGACGGGCGCAACGAGACGCTTGCGCAGGCGCGCAGGTGCGGCTAGGGTACGACTGTCGATCCGCGGGGCCTGGCAGCCTCCCGGAGGAACCCGTTGGCCTTGGCTGGCCGATCCCGAACCCTAGGGTGCGGGATGCCTGACACTCGCGGCAGCTGCGACACTGAGAGGCGAGTTCAGGGTAAAGCGCGCGGCCCATGGGCCGCGCGTTTCTTTTTGCCCGTCCGAGACCTGGGGTCCCGGGTCGGCCCGAACCAAGGGCGGGCCGCGAGCGCGCCCCTGCCTGACCGGGCGGTCAGCCGCCGGAGCGTTCGGGCAACGGGTCCAGGCCTGCTTGAGGTGATCGGCCGCCACGCGCGCCTCCATCATCCACGGTGAATGGTACCATGTTCCGGCGAGTTTTTACACCCGCGGTGTAGGTTGCCTGGACGACTTTGCCGGGTTGGTTAAGGTTCAGGCACCCGCCGGCCCGGATGTCTCCGACCGCCGTCATCTTGCGCCTACTTCCGCCCGGGGCAGCGGGTACCATCGGCGAGCGAGCTCGTCGTGGCGGACCAGGCCGAGGCGCTTCAAACGCGTTTTCGCCTTCTCGGACGCGTCCTTGCTCATCTGGGCGTCTCGGACGGCATCGTTCAGCTCGGTTCCGGACAGGCCGGCCTCGCCGGCCCGCTCCAGCGCCTCCACGATGACCGTGGCCGCGCGACCGAGGACCACGGAGGACGCTCCCGCGCGCTCGGGCCTCCCTGGCGGGGGCGGGGATGCCGGCGCCGCGGGCAGGGGCATCGGGACGGTCTCGGTCTCCGCCTTTGCCAGAAGCTCCTCCATGCGCTCCTTCTGGAGGTAGAGGAGCGCCAGCCGCGACGCGGTGGCGCGCAGGGACCTGTTCTGCTCCTCGACGAGCTTCTCGATATCCTCCTCGATGCGCCTGACCGCGGAGCGAAGGTCGTTGAACATGTGAGCTCCCCTTGCCCGCAGCGCAGCAGCCCCGGACGAAGCTGCCGGCCAGGGCTTACATGGCCATGGCCATACCTACGGCACCTGGCGGCCGACGGCAAGCATTTCCGGCCATGGCCGCCCGGGGAACGCCGGTAAGGTTAAGAAAGCCTTTCGCCCTATGCTTGTGCCCCATCGGACTGTCCCGGCCGCGGCTCGCCGCGTTGCCCGGACGGATCCTGGGCCTGACACGGTCACGGTCTCCGGGGCAGGGCCGCCGAAGTCCAGGGCCAGGCGCCGGGGGCGGGGCTTCCGCGATGCCCTCCGCCGTTGGCGACACCTGGCGGAACGGGAGAAACGGCACCGGTTATTCCGGCATGGCCATTGCACGGGCCAGCCATGGCCATGCCGCGCCGATCCTCGTCTGACGCCAAGAGATCCTGCGGACCCGCACCGTCGGCTCAACCGCGAGGCTCGCCGGCGGGCCGGAGCCGTGCGGTCCCGGCGGCGGCTTCCGCAAGTCGCGCCTCGCGATGCCTACAAGCGAGGCCGGGTCCGGGGTGCGCCCCGGATCGCGCGATCCCATCGCCCCGGCCTGCGCGGCGTGCCGGCGACCTGCCCAGGGCCGGTGCAGCGGACAATCGCGCCGGGATGCCGACCTCGGAACGCCCCGTAGGCATGCCTTAACAATTCACGGTCATTCGTCATTTGAGGTTGATGCCCCCATCCGACGTTCTCCAGCGCCGCCCTCAGGCGGCGAGGAGCGTCCCGGGACGACGCACGGCCCGACGGCCCACGTTGGCGCCCCCGAGGGGCTGACCCCCCTCGCTCGCGGCCTTCACCGCGAGACCCCGGTCGCGGATCACCCCGGCCGAGTTAACGTCGCGATGCTCGTTCAGCCCGCACGGGCAGACGTGGCGGCGCAGGGACAGCGGCTTTGGCACAACCGCCCCGCACTGCCGGCATTCCTGCGACGTCCCCCTGGCGTCGACGCAGATCAACTCGCCACCGGCCCTGGTAGCCTTGTAGCGGACGAACTGCACGAGCTTGCCCCATCCCGCATCCAGGATGGACCTGTTCAACCCTCTCTTCTGGCGGACGTTCGCTCCGGGCTCATCGACCGTCCCGGCGGCCGAGCGGGTCATGTTCCGGATGCGCAGGTCCTCCAGCATGACGAGCGAGTGCTCGCGCGTCAGCCGCGCCGAGACGCGGTGCAGGTACTGGTCCCGCGTGTTCGCCACCGCCTGCAACTGACGCGCCAGCCGAGCCTTGATCTTGCGCCGCCGGTTCGAGCCCTTGCGGCAGCGGGCGAGGGCCCGGCGGGAGACGCGGATCTCGCGCTCGCGACGCGAGGACGGGCGGACGTTCGGGATGCGCTCGCCGGTGGACAGCGTCAGCAGCGCCTCGACGCCCAGGTCGCCGCCCACC
>Ga0126362_10000095_pt1 | contig 96847 bp, 94 predicted proteins | sample ANMtaG_FD_126269 | JGI IMG/M metagenome (GOLD analysis project Ga0126362, IMG submission 126269) | Continental margin sediment microbial communities from North Pacific Ocean - ANME2c_DSS_Sorted | ecosystem: Environmental > Aquatic > Marine > Continental margin > Sediment | place: Pacific Ocean... | reverse complement strand
GACGCCATCGAGGACATCATCGAGCCCTACCTGATCCAGCAGGGCTTCGTGCAGCGCACCCCGCGCGGACGCGTCCTCACACCACACGCCTTCCGCCATATGGGCCTCACTCCACCCAGGCGGCCGGACATGCCGGCGGCCTACGAGGCCGAGGACGCGTGAACCATCCACAGTGTCCACGGGCCGTCACCCACAGGCGCGATCCATCGGCTGCCCTCAGCTCCGCTTGCGCAGCGGACGCTCGTAGATCGCCGCGCCGGGGGTGAAGCCGGTCGCCGCGCAGAAGGCGCGCAGCTCCGCCTGATCGGGCGCGATCTCCATGTGCAGCGTGCCACATCCCGCGATCCGGGCCGCCTGAGAGGCCGCCTTGAGGAGCAGACGGCCGATGCCGCGGCGGCGCTCGTCCGGGCTGACGAGGAGCCCATCGATCCGCGCCACCGCGAGATCCGCATCGAGGGTGTGGTGCCGGTGGAAGGTGACGAGACCGCTCGGCGGCCCCCAGGCGACCGCGATCAACGCGCTGCCGCCGGCCTGCCGCAGCGCCTCCAGGCGCTCGGCCAGCCGGTGCGGCTCGATGGGCCGGCCGGCCGCCGCCAGGAATTCCGCGAGGCCGGCTGCATCGGCACCGGTCGCGGCGCGGATCTCAAGACCGTAACGCTGTCCCACATCCGGCCCCGGCGCCCTGCCCCCCGTCGAGGTGCGGCTGGCACCGGTGCCGGTCAAGCCCCTCAGGCGAGGGTCGTCAGGTCCTGGAACCAGTGCTGGGCTTGGGTATAGCCCTTCACCCGCGGCGAGAGAGCGTGCGGATTGGTATCATGGACCACCCAGACCTGCACCGCGTCGTCCACCACGATCTCATGCATGCGGGCGAGGAGCTTGTCCTGCTCGGCCGTGTCGAGGCTGTTGCGGATCTTGTCGCAGAGCGCGTCGACCTCAGCGTTGCGGTAGTGGCTCCAGTTCACGCCGTTCGGCGCGATCTGCCGGGAATCGTAGAAGCGCAGCATCGCGTAAAACGGGTCGGAGGTGACGTAGGCGATGTTGCCTCCAGTCACGTCCTTCAGGCTCGGATCGGTCGCGCCTTGGCGCCAAGCGGTGTAGGCCACCTCCAGTTCCACAGTGCGGAACTCGACCTGGATGCCGACCTCGGCCCAGCTCTGCTGGATGAACTCGTTGATCGGGAGAGAGAGCATCTGCCCGGTGCCCCCGGTCGGGATGAGGAACTTGGTCTTGAGCGGGTTCTGGACGGAGTAGCCCGCCTCCTTCACGAGCTTGCGGGCCTCATCCATGTCGGTCCGGATCTGGAAGCCCGGCTTGCCGAACCACGGGCTTGAGGGCTGGACCTGCCCGACCGCGGGGGCGGCGAGGCCGCCCATGAGTTGCACCACGCCCTCGCGATCGACGGCGAGGTTCGCGGCCTTGCGCAGGCGCAGGTCCCGCCAGGGCGAGCCCTCGACCATCGAGAGGTGATAGTTCCAGACATGCGGCGTGTCATTGCCGACGACGCGCATGCCGGCGGCCTTGAGACGCGGCACCGCGTCGGGCGCGGGTAGCTCGATCAGGTCGAGATTGCCGGAGAGCAGCGCGTTTACTCGGGCAAGATCCTCCGGCACGCAGGCGAGCGTCAGCTTGGCAAGTTTCGGCGCGCGCTTCGGATTCCAGTAGCTCTCGTTCGGCACGAACTCGGCGCGGACTCGCGGGGTCAGACCAGCCAGCTTGTAGGGGCCGGTGCCCGACGGGGCGAAGGCGAATTTCGACCAGTCGCGCCCGACCTTCTCGAACTGTGCCGGCGACGAGATCAGGAACCATAGCATCTGGTAGGGGAACAGGCTGTCGACGCTCTTCGTCGTCACCTGCACCGTCATCGCGTCGAGCTTCTTGTAGGCGGCGACACCCGGCAGGCGCGGACGCACCTGCGCCGCTTGGCGCTGATCGAAATGCCCCGCCTCCTTATTGAGCACCTTGTCGAAGTTCCAGATCACCGCGTCAGCGTCAAAAGCCGAGCCGTCGTGGAAGGTGACGCCCTCGCGGAGTTTGAAGATCCAGTTCTTGCGATCGGCCGGGTCGCTCTCCCAACTCGTCGCCAAGCCCGGCACCATCTTTCCCGGCCGGTCGGCCAAGTCGAGCTCCCAGGCGACCAACGGATCGTAGAGCGTGAGTCCCGTGAACTGATAGCCGCCCGCGCCTCGGTCCGGCTGCCCGGTGGTCAGCGGCAGATCAGTCATCGAGATGCCGTAGGTCAGGCTGCCGTTCGGCCGGCCCGTCTGCGCGAGCAGGCTGCCGGTCGGGCCGAGAGCAGCGACGGCGGCGCTTCCGGCGAGCAGCGTGCGGCGGGTCAACGGGATGCGATCCATTGAAACTCTCTCAACAGGCGAAGGGCGTGCGGCGCGAAAGGAAGAAGACGACCTCACGGATGCGTGAGGCTTGGCAGATGGCATGCAATGTACAGGCCAGTGCCGGCCGGGCTTGCGGGCATTGGGCGCGGGCTTTGCTCGCGGCTTCGATGTGGAGGACTACCCGCGCGGCCATGCCGCGCTGCCGCGTGACAGCACGGCTGGCGGCGCGCACACTGGCTCCGACGCGACCGGGCAGAGATTCCGGCACGACCGGGGGCGGCAACGGAGGGCGCGATGCCGCGGTACTTCTTCGACGTTCAATCCGGGTCCGGGCTTGTCTGCCTCGACTATGAAGGGCTCGACTGCGCCGACGATCAGGCTGCCCTCGATGCGGCCCGGCACGGTGCCGGGTTCACCTCGCACGGCGATTGCGCGCGTAACCCGCAACTCACACGCTACCGGTTCTCGGTCGCTGATGCTGAGCATCGCCCACTCTTTGAGGTCCCGTTCACGGAATTGGAGCCTGACCGGCCAATGGCCCGCAAGCGTCCACGCAACCCGGCCCGCGCGTCCCGCAGCGGACGAAACCGAGCGGCCCTCCACTAGGGCGCTCTTTGCCGGAGCGGACACCGGCTCCGCGCATGAGCGCAGTTAAAGCAGAGATTTTAGAGCCTGACCGACAGCCCACTCGATCAGGTTCTCACGCGCATCAGAGCTATGCTTGACCTCGTGGCGAACGAAAGGATGGCACGAGCCGGATCTCCGTACGACGATCGGCCGATCCTGCTTGAACAGGTTCTGAGCGGGGCAGCCACTCTTGCCCTCTTACGCCGTATACAACCGTGAACTGCGGCGCTCGATCGCATCCAGCACTGATCGGAAGGGGCGGAACCGACGCTTTCCCACAAGGGGAGACCGTGACCTTCATAGTTTCGTAAGGCAGGCGACGGCCATGTGGTTCGGTACGTGGACCGAACCATGCAACCGGAAATTGCCGATCTGATAGACGGCGAACTGGCGAAGGGCTGGCACGAGCGGCGGTCGCAGGATCTCTGCCGACTTCTGCGCGCGCGTCGCGATTCCGCGCAGGAAAGGCAGGATTACCGCGCCGCTGTCTGGGTCGCGGGACTACTCTACCTGATCTTCACGGCCACCGACGCACTGTTGATCCCCGACGTCCTGGCCTATACGAGCATCGCCCGCCTCGGCATCTGGGTGGTCTTCGTCTTCGGCCTCGACGCGCAACTTCGCAGGGGCCAGCCCCTGTCGCGGATTGACAAGCAATGCGCCGTCGGGGTGATCGCCGCTTACGCGGCGTGGCTGTGCCTAACGAGCTTCAGCGTCCATCATCTGAGCGCATCGTATTACATCATCTACGGGATCATCTTCATGATGGTCTCGAACTTGTTTTTCAACTTCGGCTTCAGCCTTGCCGCAGCGACGTCGGGAGTTATCCTGGCGGGTTTCTTCCTGGCCTTGGCAACGCTGTTCCCGGTCGGCGCCACCTACACGGTCGTGGTCGGCACGCTCTACGTCGCCACCTACTTGCTGACCCTGTTCGTCAACTGGAAACTCAACCGCGAGCGATACCGGGTCTTCCTCAATGCGGTGCGTGCGGAGATCCAGCAGCGGAAGGTCGCCGAGCGCGGCGCCGACCTGCTGCGGCTCTCCACTACCGACGCCATGACCGGCCTGCCGAACCGTCGGGCGATAGACGAGGAATTGCGCATCACCTGGGAGGCCTGGCAGGCGGGAGGCGCGTCCTTCGGCGTGATCCTCATCGATATCGACTACTTCAAGCGCTACAACGACTTCTACGGCCACCAAGCGGGCGATGCCTGCCTTACGGCGGTCGCCCGCGCCATGGAGGCGGCAAGCGGCCGGCACGGTGGCTCGATTGGCCGGTTCGGCGGCGAGGAGTTCATCGTGCTCGTCTGCTCGGAGAGCCGGGACGCGACTATCGCCATCGCCGAGGGAATACGCCGCGCGGTCGCCGATCTCGACCTCGAACACGCACAGCGGCCCGACCGGCTCCGCACGGTGACGGCGAGCGTCGGCGCGGTGTTCAGCGCGGACTTGCCCGGCGCCAAGGCGGAGCGGCTGGTAACCGAGGCCGATCGCGCCCTGTACCGGGCCAAGGCGAGCGACCGGAACTGCGTGCGCGCATTCGACCGCCACGATCCCGAGCGGCTCGACCTGCGCGAGAGCGTGGCCGACATCGTGCGCACGGCGCTGGCGCAGGATCGGGTCTCCCTCGTCTACCAGCCGATCCTCGACGCCCGCACCGGCCGGGTCGATGCCGTCGAGACCCTGATGCGCCTCACGGCGCCGGGCGGCGCGCCGATCTCCCCGGCTACCTTCATCCCGGTTGCCGAACGGACCGGCGCCATTGTCGAGCTCGGCCGCTGGGCGATCCGTACCGCCTGCCGCGAGGTGCTGGTGCCCGGGCTCGCCCCACGCATCAGCGTGAACGTCTCGACGGTACAATTCCGCAATCCGGGCTTTGTGCTCGGTATCGCCGAGGTTCTGGGCAGCCTCGGCCTGCAGCCGGCACGCCTCGCCGTAGAGGTGACCGAGGGTCTGGAGATTGAGAGCCGACCCGAAGTGCTGCAAGGGATCGCCGAGCTGAGGCAGCTTGGCGTGCAGGTCTGGCTCGACGATTTCGGCACCGGCTTCTCCGGCCTCTCATGCCTCCAGACCGTCCCCTTCGACGTGGTAAAGGTCGACCGGTCCTTCCTGCACGCTGCGGCGACAGAGCGGGGCGCCGGGATGCTGCGCGACATGATCGGACTCGTGCGGAATGCCGGCCACAGGCCCTTAGTGGAAGGGGTCGAGAATGTCGGCCATCTTGATCGGCTGGCCGGGCTTCCCGTCGATCTAATCCAGGGCTTCCATATCGGTCGGCCGATGCCGATCGAGTTGCTGCGGACCCACCTCCGGCACAACGTTCAGCAGGATCTCGGGCCGGAGGCCGAACGGCATCCCGACACGGCCGCCCGTCAGGCCCGCTCCAGTTCTAGATAGCCCACGCAGCCAGCCTTGTCGGGAAAATAGCGGGTGGATCGGATGTCGTTCTCCGAGATCTCACCCGCGAAGCCGCGGATCTCGGCTTCCGTTCGGTAGATCAGCCACCAATCCATAAAGGCTTCCATGTAGCCCTGCTCGCCGAGCCCCGGCAGGAAATTCGCCACCACGAGGCGCCCCCTGGGCTTGAGCAGAGCAAAGAGCCGGCGGGTGAGCCGCGCGGCGATGCGGTCGTCGAGATAGTCGTAGAGTCCGGCTGCGTAGATCAGATCGAAGCGGCCGAGATCCTCCCGCGCCGCGATGAAGTCGCGCACGCTGCGCGCGCGGCAAGCAATGGCGGGCGACAGCGTCCTGGCTTGGTCCGCGACGACCCGGAGGCTATCTGCATCCTGATCGGTGGCGAGGAAGCGGGCGACGCGTCCCGCCCTGAGGGCCGCGCTGATCTCGGCCTCGCGCAGGTGGCCGCAGGCGACCGCCAGCATCTCGGCGCCCGGTCGCTCGGCGGCGACGCGGTCGATGGCAAGGGCGAGGATCTCACGACGCTCGCGCACGGAGCGGCAGGGCGCAGAATCCTGCGTGACGGCGTAGACCGCGCGGCCGGCCTCACCTGCCTCCGCGACCGCATCCGCCGCGTCGGGATGGCGATAGATCAGGTCGAGCAGGCCAGCATCGCCCGGATAGCCCCGCGGCCGCTGGAAAGCGTGGTCGGTGAGTGGGCAGGACCAGAGTAACGCGGCGAGCGGATGCGCACGGACCGCATCGAGCGCCAGATCGGGCCAAGCCCCCTCCCCTGCCGTCTCGCGGATCACGCGCAGGGCATCGATCACGGCCGCGGTGCGGCCCTCCGTGTCACGGATGGCACCAGCGCGGTCGAGAACCGCGACAACTTCGGTCTGCAGACGGACTTCGTCAGGGCCGAGCACGCGCGGTGGGGCGATGTCCGGCAAGACCTGCGGATGTAGCAACGCAGGCGTGGCACGCAGCGGAGCCGCTGTTGCAGCGATACCGGCATGTATTCTTCGCCGCGCGTTGCGCGCACGAAGCTGTGGCGTCGGCAAGGGACGCATGCAAATTTTCCCAAGACAAGCCCCGGACACGCGCAGCGTGCCACTGACGGGCCTTTGTTCTCAACGTTTGTTAGGTTACCGAAAGCATAACGCGTTCGTTACACATGTTTGTTCCGGCTCGGTGGTTTTCCACGGTTGACGCATGTTGTGCACAGCCCCGGCCGGCATGGCCGCACCAACCGTTCCCCTCGCCTGTGCGCGCCTACGGCTGGAGGGTTCGCTTGTGTTTTGCAGGCCGGGGGGATAGGTAGCCCCGCTGATGACATGCGGGCCGGCAACCGGTCCGCGCCCCGCCCGGAGTGACGAGCCTTGGCCAGAGCCGGCTCAGCGTCTGTGACCAAGAGCGCCGCCTTCGCGGCCGCACGGTCGCGCGCGCTCCTTCTCGGCCTTCCGCTTACCCGCCCCTGAGGGCCGTCCGGGCGCGCGCCTGGGCTCTCAGGGGGTCGCGAATCGTCATCATCGTCATTTCCAGAGTCGCCACGGCCGCAGGCTGCGCCGGGCCTCTCGCGACAGGGTTATCTTATGAGCACAACTTCTCCCGCCTCGGCTCGCGATCGCGTGCTGATCTTCGACACCACTCTGCGCGACGGCGAGCAATGCCCCGGCGCGACCATGACGCTCGACGAGAAGCTGGCGGTGGCCGAACTCCTCGACACGATGGGCGTCGACATCATCGAAGCCGGCTTCCCGATTGCCTCGATCGGCGATTTCGAGGCGGTTTCCGAGATCGCGCGGCGCTCCAAGCGCGCGGTGATCGCGGGTCTAGCCCGCGCCATCCCTGCCGACATCGCGCGGGCGGGTGAGGCCGTGCGCCATGCGCAGCGGGGCCGCATCCACACCTTCGTCTCGACCTCGCCGATCCACCTCGCCTACCAGATGCGCAAGAGCGAGGACGAAGTTGTCGAGATCATCCTCAGGACGGTGGCCCAGGCCCGCGACCTTGTCGAGGACGTGGAATGGTCGGCTATGGACGCGACCCGCACCGGAATCGACTACCTGTGCCGCTGCGTCGAGGCGGCGATCAAGGCCGGCGCCACCACGATCAACCTGCCCGACACGGTGGGCTATGCGACGCCCACCGAGTACCGCGCCATGTTCGAGGCCGTGCGCGAGCGCGTGCCGAATTCCGACAAAGCGATCTTCTCCGTCCACTGTCACAACGACCTGGGCTTGGCGATCGCCAACTCGCTGGCGGGCATCGAGGGCGGAGCGCGGCAGGTGGAGTGCACCGTCAACGGCATCGGCGAGCGGGCCGGGAACGCGGCGCTGGAGGAGATCGTGATGGCGATCCGCACCCGCGCCGACGCTCTCCCCTACGAGACCGGCATCGAGAGCACAATGCTGACCCGCGCCTCGAAGCTCGTGAGCCACGCCACGAACTTCCCCGTGCAATTCAACAAGGCGATCGTCGGCCGCAATGCCTTCGCGCACGAGAGCGGCATCCATCAGGATGGCATGCTGAAGCATGCCGAGACCTACGAGATCATGACCCCGGCCTCCGTGGGATTGACCAAGACCTCCCTGGTCATGGGCAAGCATTCGGGTCGCGCGGCCTTCCGCTCGAAGCTTGGCGAGCTCGGCCTGCACCTTTCTGACAACCAATTCCAGGATGTATTCGAGCGCTTCAAGGCACTCGCCGACCGGAAGAAGCATGTCTACGATGAGGATATCGAGGCTCTGGTCGATGAGAACCTTGCCACGGCCCACGACCGCATCCGCCTAGTCTCGCTCTCCGTGATCGCCGGGACGCACGGGCCGCAGCGCGCGACGCTGAAGCTCGCCATGGACGGCCGCACGCTGACCGAGGAGGCCGACGGCAACGGGCCGGTCGACGCAGTGTTCAACGCGATCCACGCACTCGTGCCCCATGAGGCGGTGCTGGAACTCTATCAGGTCCACGCGGTGACCGAGGGCACGGATGCGCAGGCCGAGGTCTCGGTGCGGTTGAAGGATGGCGAGCGCGGTGTCACGGCGCGCGGCGCCGATCCGGACACGCTGGTGGCCTCCGCAAAGGCCTATCTTTCGGCGCTGAACAAGCTCGCGGCGTCGGCTCGCCGCCTGCATGCACAGGATCCCGCCACCGCTTGAGAAAACCTGCGATCTGGGGGTGGACAGCCCCCGGATCGCTTGCTATCAGGCCTCACCTCGACGGCGGAACTTGGTGGCCGCCACGAGAGATCGCCGAAAGGCGGTCGGGCGCATAGCTCAGTTGGTAGAGCAGCTGACTCTTAATCAGCGGGTCCTAGGTTCGAACCCTAGTGCGCCCACCAAGATCTTCCCAGGACATCTCGGGCACATAACATCCATCATAGATAGATCTGAATATCGTTCCGAGAACGACAATCACACCTCTGTCCACGCGAGACGCGCGTACGCATTCTTAGTAGCCGCAGCTTCCGCGTGCATGCCCATGCCCAATGGGCCGCGGACCGCACCGCTACGGCTCTAAGTCCGAATCTGCCGTCGGTTCGAAGCCGAGTACTGATGGCGTACGGAGCCGAGTGAGATCTGATTGCTTGGCTTAAGCCCACCCGCGCCATGGGTCCTGGCGAAGGCACGCCGCCAAGCTTTCCGCTGGCCCGAAACTCGAGTTGATCCCGTGGGACACATGGCGCGGATCAACCGAAGGTGACGTCGATTCCCTAGAACTTCGCGGAGCTGAGGTTTGTTGACTCGGTAGTTCAATTACGAGGAGACGCTCATGTCGGACAACGGCCAACTCATCATTGCTCTAGCCCTGATGACCCTCGTCATCGCCGTGGCCGTAGCCCTCGTGATGCGGATCCGGGTCGCGCAGCAGAAAGGCGACCCAAGGCGATCCAGTTTCATCCACGATCATGGGGAGGCTCCGCGCCAGAATATGCCGGGCACGGAGCACTGAGCCGTCACAACGCTTGCAAGGATTTGTTTGAGGCGGAAGGCGGATCGCTTGCGAAGCCGACCTTCCGCTCATTGGCTGATGCGGCGATCGTCCGAACCGCTATCCGCGTTGGATCGAGTTTGCAGCCCTGCCATCATAGGCTCGGGCGCGGAACAGCCAGCCACCTCACGAGGGCGAAGTCAGCCCGGCTGTCGCTCGAAGCGCTTGGCGACCTGCGCCATGCCCTCGGCCACGGCAGACAAGGCGGCGTCGCTGCCGGTGGAGACGGCCGCATGCATGCCGAGCACCGGCACGAAGACCAGAGCCATCATGAAGGCGATAACGATCACGCTGTGATCACGGCGGGCACCGCGCGCGGCACGCCGAGAGGCTCCGTTGAGAACAAACATGGCTCACCTCGTTTGCGACCAGCCGCCAAGGCCGGTCGCGGGGCGAGCCGATCCGACGATCAGGCGCGGCCCGCTCGCGCGGCCATAGGCGGCATGGTCGATCGACTACTGTCGTCGGGCATAGGGTTCGTGGTTCCAGTGAGACCGCAGGGTTCGGCGCGCGGACGCAGCACCCTGACGGACGACTAGCGCATGATGCGGCACGCATCGTTCGTCAAGTGTTAATGTCTCGTAGGCGATCCGGTTTCCGACCTTTCCCGCACATCCTTCAGGCCGCCACCAGAGAGGTCGCCGCAGCGTCGCGGCTGCGCCACAGGTAGCGGGCAAGCAACGACCGATAGGGAACGAAGGCTGCCGCCACGGGCATGGTATCGGTGCAGCCGGCGAGGCGACGCAGCGTACCGACTGCGGCAACATCGCCGACAGGCCAGATGTCGGGATCGAGGAAATGGAAGATTCCGATCATGTCGGCGGTCCACGGCCCGACCCCACGGATTCGACAGAGACGACGCGCGCGCTCCGAATGCGGGAGGGCAGCCAGATCGGGGCCGAGCAGGCCCGCGACGTCGGCCGCATGGATCGCCTGCAGCGCCCGCACCTTGTTGCCAGAGACACCACAGGCGCGCAGCAGCGCGGCGGCCTCTTGGCGTTCAGCATCGGCGAACAGATTCCGGACGGGCTCGCCGCGACGCGCGGCAGCGGCCTCGATCCGCCCCCAAATCGAAAGGGCAGCGCGGATCGAGAGTTGCTGGTTCACCACCTCCACGAACAGTCGGTCGGCGACACTCGCATGACTCGGCGGTGGCACGACAATCGGCCCGATATCCCGGAAGACCGCGTGTAGGTCGGAGGAGACTGTTGCGGCCGTCCGGCACAGGCCCTCATAGATGTCCGGGTCGAGGTGCATGCACCAACCTCCGCGGCGGGCCCGAACAGGCTTGGCCGCTTAGTGTGGAATGGCTGCGTCCGGCGAAGACTCCGCGAATGCGCGGCGCCGCTTATCCGCGCGTCGGGGGTGACCTGAGCACAGCCTCAACCTCCTCGCGGGACTTGCCACGCACTGCGTAGCCAAGGGCCTCTAGTTGCTCGATCAACGGCCCACTCTCCGCGGCCGAACAGGCAGCCCAGGCAGCAAGCAGAGCGTTGGTGCGCTCCAGCCGCTCAGCTGACGTTTTGTCGGCATGGTCCGCCGCGGTCTGCTGGTGGTCCGTCGCCATGCCTGACCCTCCGTCCATGTGGCCGGGGTGCCGCGCCCGGCCAAGCATGTCTTTGATCGCATTTCCCCCAACGCCCGGATGGCGCGAAAGTGGCCATCCACCGCGCCCGAACTGCAATGCCCTCGGATCCCGGCAGCAAAGTGCCTGCCCCCGTAGCGCGAGAGAAACGAGTGACAACCCGGCTGCAATTTCGTGCCGGATTGATTGACACCCCTCAGCGAATCTGCGCAAGGTTGCATCTGGTATACCGTCGACCAAGAAGTCGAGCAGGACATAGGATAGCAGACTTCGGCTCCGCGCACAGTTGAGCACGGAGTGCCGCTGACTTCCGCCCGAAGCTCGACAGTGCGGGCCGAAAGGATCCGTACACCGGGAGGAATGGGATGCTGGATTACAAGCGAGCGACGGGCGCTGGAAGGCGGCCAAAGCCCAGACTTGCAGCATCCCGCCTTCTCGCAACTGCGGCCGAGCATTTCATTCGGCGAGCGATGTCAGCCCTCGGGAGTGCGACGGCATTCATTATGCCTGCTCAGGCACGGATGGAGCTCGCCCGCACTCTCTGACGGACCCAACGCTCTCGCGATGCCCGCGAGGCACCGCCGCCAGCATTCGAGGCACCGCCCGGTACGGGCGGCCGAACGACAAGATCGAGAGACAAGACCTGGAAGGACGCGCCATGGACCGCACCGCCAACGACCGCACCACCGCCGATCTCGCAGCGAGCACCGTCGAGACGATCACGGAGGAGCTGCGCCAGTCGCATGCCGAGGGACCGGTCGCGGCCGAGCCCGAGCTCACCGACGGCTTCAACCTCGTCATCGACGCGCTGAAGCTCAATGGCATCGAGACGATCTACGGCGTGCCGGGCATCCCGATCACCGATCTCGGCCGCCTCGCCCAGGCTCGCGGCATGCGCGTCGTGTCCTTTCGCCACGAGCAGAACGCCGGTAACGCTGCGGCGATCGCGGGCTTCCTCACCAAAAAGCCCGGCATCTGCCTCACGGTCTCGGCCCCCGGCTTCCTCAACGGCCTGACCGCTTTGGCCAACGCGACCACGAACTGCTTCCCGATGATCCTGATCTCGGGCTCGTCCGAGCGCGAGATCGTCGACCTGCAGCAGGGCGATTACGAGGAAATGGACCAGCTCGCCATCGCCAAGCCGCTCTGCAAGGCCGCCTTCCGCGTTCTGCACGCCTGTGACATCGGCATCGGCGTGGCCCGCGCCATCCGCGCTGCGGTCTCGGGCCGTCCGGGCGGCGTCTATCTCGACCTGCCAGCCAAGCTGTTCTCGCAGGTGATGGAGGCCGAGGCCGGCGAAAAATCGCTCGTGAAGGTCATCGATCCGGCCCCGGCCCAACGCCCGGGCGAAGAGGCGATCCAGCGCGCGCTCGACGTGCTGAAGGGCGCGCAGCGTCCGCTGATCGTGCTGGGGAAGGGCGCCGCCTATGCCCAGGCGGATGAGGGGGTGCGGGCGCTGGTCGAGCGGAGCGGGATTCCCTACGTGCCGATGAGCATGGCCAAGGGCTTGCTGCCCGACACCCATCCGCTGTCGGCCGGCGCCGCCCGGTCGACGGCACTCAAGGATTCGGATGTCGTGCTGCTCGTCGGGGCGCGGCTGAACTGGCTCCTGTCGCACGGCAAGGGCAAGACCTGGGGCGCGCCCGGCTCGAAGAAGTTCATCCAGATCGACATCGAGCCGAAGGAGATGGATTCGAACGTCGAGATCGTCGCCCCCGTCGTCGGCGATATCGGCTCCTGCGTGCAGGCCCTCCTCGACGGGATGGGCAAGGACTGGCAGAAGCCCCCGGCCGCCTGGCTCGACACGCTCAAGGCCAAGAAGGAGGCCAACGTCGCCAAGATGGAGCAGAAGCTCCGCCGCAACGTGGCGCCGATGGACTTCCACGGCGCGCTCGGCGCCCTGAAGACGGTCATCAAGGAGCGGCCCGACGCCATCCTCGTCAACGAGGGCGCCAACACCCTCGACCTCGCCCGCGGCGTCATCGACATGTACCAGCCGCGCAAGCGCCTGGACGTCGGCACCTGGGGCGTGATGGGCATCGGCATGGGCTTCGCCATCGCCGCCGCCATCGAGACCGGCAAGCCGGTGCTCGCGGTCGAGGGCGACTCGGCCTTCGGCTTCTCCGGCATGGAGGTCGAGACGATCTGCCGGTACGAGCTGCCGGTCTGCATCGTGGTCTTCAACAACAACGGCATCTACCGCGGCACCGACACCGACCCGACCGGGCGCGACCCAGGCACCACGGTCTTCGTGAAGGACTCGCGCTACGACCGGATGATGGAGGCCTTCGGCGGCGTCGGCGTGAACGCCACCACGCCGGACGAGCTCAAGCGCGCCGTCGACGAAGCGATGGATTCGGGCCGTCCGACCCTAATCAACGCCGTGATCGACCCCGAGGCCGGCAGCGAGAGCGGCAATATCGGCAGCCTCAACCCGCAGAGCCAGCTCAAGAAGAAGGCCTGATGCGCCTGACATCCTGATGCGATCTCGAGCGCCGCGGCCGTCACCGGCCGCGGCGCTTCGCGTTTCGGCCCGGAGGTTTCCCGATGCTCGATGGTCTTCAGCTCGATCCCGCCCTGGCGGGCCGCCTGAGCTTCCGCCCCCGCCTGCCCGACCGGGCGCCGCTGCCGCCGGGCCGGCAGCCCCTCGGCCTGTTCGCCGAGCGCGACGCCGTGCTCGTGGTGCCGGAGGGGATCGACGCGAGCCGGCCCACGCCCCTGGTCGTGCTCTTCCACGGCGGCGGCGGCAGCGCCGAGCGCATCCTGCCGATGCTCGAGGCCCACGCGCAGGCCCGCGGCTTCCTGCTCCTCGCGCCGCAATCGCTGTTCCCGACCTGGGACCTCGTGATCGCGGGCAACGGCCCGGACCGGGAGCGCCTCGACCAGGCGCTGGCCCGCGTCTCCGCGCATGTCCTGATCGACCCGCGCCGCCTCGCCTTCGCGGGCCATTCGGATGGCGGCAGCTACGCCCTGTCGATGGGCCTGACCAACGGCGACCTCGCGAGCCACGTGATCATCTCGTCGGCGGGCTTCCTCACGGTGCAGATGCAGGCGGGCGCCCCGCGCCTGTTCCTGTCGCACGGTCGCCAGGACGAACAGATCCCGATCGACCGCAGCGCCCGGGTCCACGCGCGCAAGCTGCGGGAGGCCGGCTACGACCTGACCTATGTCGAGTATGACGGGCCCCATGCCTGGAACCCGGACGTGGTTTCCCGCGCCGTCTCGTTCTTCCTGGACGAGGCCGCGCCGGGCTCCGTCGAGGCCGCAGCCGAGTGAGCCTGTTTGCGCGAGACAGATCGCGTCATCCGGCGGACGCGCAGCCCGCCCCGCGCCGATCTCCTCCGAGGCTCAAAGCCCGCTCGGCTTGAGCGTATCGGACTCCGCCTCCGGCGTTCTGCGGGCCCTCGGAAGGTCCGGGTGCCGGCAGAGCGGTCGATGCCGCTCGTTCACGTGTCCGGCCCATGCAGGCGAAGGGGTCTGAGGGTCCGAAGCGGACCCTGGTCTTTCGCGGGGACTGCAAGGGACCGGCAATCGGCGATCGTTGCCTTCGCCGTATCGATGGCAATTGACGCGGCGGCCATCGTCCGCTCGTCCGGGTCACGCGCTCGCGCGTAGCGCACGACCTCCGTAGCAAGCCGGTCGACCTCGACGTTGAGCGCCTCGATGGCGGCCGGATCGGTCAGCGCGCGTGCCTGGTCGGTGACCTCCAGCAATCGATCGATGATTTCGTCGATCCGCTCGCGGCGCAGGCTGGACAAGCGCTGTCGCAGCCAGGCGAGCGCCGAGAACAGGCCGCCGGCCAGGGCACCGAGGAGATAGAGGGTGTCGCCGTAGCGATCGACGAAACCGTGCTGCTCGCGCTCATAGTAGTCGATGGCACCGGGATGGATCGGGACGCGCGCGCTCGTCGCCGCGGCGGTCGTGTCGTAGGCCGGCGCCTGGACGTACTCGGCGGCATCCGTCTTCTCGGCGGCCGCAGTGCGCTTCTCGAACAGCTGTTGCGTGACATCGGCTGCCACGACCCGGCTGAGGGAGGCACGCGCCATCAGCCGATAGGAGGCCCCCACGGTCTTCACGTCGTCGGCGGGCAGCTTGGGATCGCCGGCGAACAGGCCGCCCGGGATGGTCACGGCCTGGAGCCGCGGGAAGCGCTCGATGATGGCGCCATCGTCCTCGACCGCCACGAACTCGACCTTACCGGTGCGGGAGGCCGAGCGCACGGCGCCGACCAGCCCCAGCGCTTTCGGCGCCGAAGGCGCGATGATGCTGACGAAGGCATCGATCCGCTTGTCCTTGAAGGCCGCTGCGACGGCATCCTGATCGACCCGGACGAGATGCACGGACCCCTCGCGCACCGGGCCGCCTGCCGGCTCGGTGTCCAGCGCCAAGCCATGGTAGCCGAGGATGTTCTTCAGGAGCGAGACGTCCGCATCCCGGTGTGCGGCGATGCCGAGCCGCCTGCCGGCGAGCTTGGGGAAGCTCTTGATGCCGGCCTGGGCCGGTGAGGCAATGACCATCGCCTGATCGCGCAGGATGGCGAGCGTCAGCCCGTTCGTCGGCAGAAGAACATCCGGCCGGACCACCGCAAGGTCGGCGCGCCCGTCCTGGAGGGCGGCGGCGCTCTCGCGCACGTCGTCGAACGACAGGATCTTCAAGCGGACCGTCTCGTGCCCCGCATCGAGAGCATCGGCATAGGCCTTGATCAGCTCCGGCTCGGTGCCGTCGCGCGGAGCGACGGCGATCGTGAGCACGGTCGCTTGCAGCAGGTACCAGGCGATGCCGCCACTGGCACAGATCGCGAGGATGGCTGCCAGCAGCAGCGTCTCGCGGCGCATCAGCCAAGCTGGAACGGCAGGCATAGGCCTCGCGCCTCACGGAGGGAACGGGGGGTGCGCGGTCAATGCTCGAGACTGCAGGAAGTGCCGCAGCCACGCGTCTTTAGAGCCGTTCCCGATCGCGTTGCGACCGGGAACGGCTCTCAACCTTTGTTGTGACGCGCTCTCTGGCGCCGAACCGGCATTCACTTCGGCTTAAGAGCGCTCTAAGAGCCTGTTTGAGGTCGAGCGGTGTTGATCACGCGTATCCCCTCCTCGCATCTCAGGATGAGGTGGATGGGCGGGATGAGCCAAGTCTCTGCATGACGATCCGTCGATCCCGCTCAAACAGGCTCTCAGGGCGAATGATCGGATGAGGTCTTCTGATCCGTGGTCTGATTGATTCATGGACAACGGAAATGTGCCCCCTCGTCCCGACGGTGAAGCACAAGGCTGAATCTCGGCACCCTGGCGGCCAGGGGGTGGCTCTGGACGGCGTTGCGGACCCAGGGACGCTCCGCCGTCACGCTCGTGATGAGGCCTTCCGACGGCCGGGTTGGGTGGATGCGCGACGATCCGGCTCTTGGATCACGTGTCCGGAGATCGGACACGCGCAGGGCGGCTCACCGGTCTTTCGGCGCTCGTTTCGACCAGCCAGCAACGGTTTCGTCAACTTCCGTTGATACTTGTCTCGGCTACAAGACAATGGATTGAGCTGGAACGATGCGGATCGTGGCAGGTGGTGAGGCTGAAACCGAGACGGTGCAGCTGTCAGAGATCCTCGGCGCCTTGAGCCACGCCCTCGATCTCACGGAGGGTCAGCCCGCTGGCCATTGCGTCCGTGCAACTTGGATCGGCACCCATATCGGCCAACAGCTGGGCCTGCCGGAAGCCCAGCTTTGGGAACTCTATCATACGGTCATGCTGAAGGATCTGGGCTGCTCCAGCAACGCCGCCCGCATCTGTGAACTTTATTTATCGGACGATCTCAGCTTCAAGCGTGACTTCAAGACTGTCAGCGACAGCCTTCCCAAAGTGCTTGGGTTCGTCTTCTCGCACACGGGCCTCAAGGCAGGCTTGGCCGAACGGTTCCGGGCCGTGCTCAACATCCTGCAGAACGGTGGGACGATCGTCGACGACCTCATCCAAACCCGCTGCCAACGCGGAGCCGAGATCGCGCGGCAGCTTCGTTTCCCCGCAAGCGTCTGCCAGGCGATCCACGCGCTGGATGAACACTGGAACGGCAGCGGACGGCCCGACCGTCTGACCGGCCCTGCGATCCCCCTCTATGCGCGTGTGGCCCTGCTCGCCCAAGTGGTGGATGTGTTCCATACCGCAGCCGGCCCCGCAGCCGCCCTGGCTGAGGTTCGGGCGCGCTCCGGCACATGGTTCGATCCGCACATCGTCGCTTGCTTCGAGGCGGTCGCAGCCAATCCTGCCTTCTGGGAGACGCTCGCGTCCGCGGAGGTCGAGGCGGCCGTGTTCGCGCTGGCGCCGGCCAGCCCGATCATCGTGGATGAGGATTACCTCGACGACATCGCCCGAGCCTTCGCTCAGATCATCGACGCCAAGAGCCCCTTCACCTCCGGCCACTCGGAGCGGGTCGCGGTCTACGCCGACATGATCGCCGCCGAGCTCGGCTATTCACCGGAGCGCCGCCGCTGGCTGAAGCGGGCGGCGCTCCTGCACGATGTCGGCAAGCTCGGGGTATCGAACACGATCCTCGACAAGAACGGCAAGCTCGACGATGCGGAATGGCGCGACATGCGCAACCACGCCTCGCTGTCCGAGACCATCCTGACCCGCGTGGCGGCCTTCCGCGAGATGGCCCGCATCGGCGGCGATCATCATGAGCGCCTCGACGGCAAGGGGTACCCGCGGGGGCTGGAAGGCGATGCGATTGCGCGGGAAACCCGTATCGTGTCGGTGGCCGACGTTTTCGATGCGCTGACCGCCGACCGGCCCTACCGAGCGGCGATGCCGCTCGACAAGGCTCTCGGCATCATGCGCGCCGACCTCGGCACGGCCTTTGATCCGACCTGTTTCGCGGCCCTGGAGCGGGCCTTGGCAACCATCGAGGGTGATCTCGCTCGGGCCGCCTGAGCGGCTCCGGCTCAGCCGCGTACCGGATCAGGGCCGCACGCCTGACGGGCTGCGGACGGTGCTGCGACCGGGCAGGCGATCCTGCACGGTCAGGCGGGTGATCGCACGCACAGCGCCGCCGCAGGCCCGCGACTGCATGAAGCGAAGGAACAGCGAGGTGGTGACGCGGCTCAGCATGAGCACAAACTCCGGTCCTGCAAGGTGCTGACATCGGTCGGACGCGGATCGCCGCTCCCGCCATCATCCTCTCAGCACCTGCAGAATGATCGGTCCCGCAGTCTACGAATGGAAGAATGTTGGTTGCATTTGATACAACCGTGATTTCACTTTTAAATTGAAATTGTGGGCCTTGGGTGGCGGCGGGCCGTCGGTTGCCGCTCTTGCCCGCCACCTCCGCCGGCAACACGTTCCTCAGGACCAGCCTCGCAGGTCGTCGTCTCCGACCCGATCTCGGGCCTCGTGCCCAGTGCGCTCCGACCCCGAGATGAAGACCTGAGCCAAAACTCGCAGGAACCCTCCTTCGAGGTCGCCCCGTTCTGCGACAGCACCTCGGGATGAGAACGCGGGCAGGAATGACCGATCCGGATCGGTCGAACAGGCTCGGAGCGACCGGGCCGCCCGGGATGCCGGGACGGCCCGCCCAAAAGGAAGGCGGCGCGCCCCGCGAGGGACGCGCCGCCGTTTCGTCTTGACGCTGGCGCCTGAGCCTGTGCGGATCAGACCGCGCGGGCCGCGTGCAGTTCCTTGATCTGGTCGGCCGTGTAGCCGAGATCCTGCAGCACCTGGTCCGTGTGCTCGCCGAGCAGCGGCGAGGCCTTCACCTCGACCTCCATGTCGGAGAACTTGATCGGGCTGCCGACCGTCAGGTACGAGCCGAGCTTCGGGTGGGGCACCTCGACGATCGTGCCGCTGGCGCGCAGCGACGGATCGTCGGCGATCTCCTTCATCGACAGGACCGGCGCGCAGGGGATGTCGAACTTGCGCAGGATGTCGACGGCCTCGAACTTGGTCTTGTCGGCCAGCCAATCCTCGATGAAGGCGAAGATCTCGAAGATCTTGTCCTGGCGGGCGCGGGCGGTGTTGTAGGCCGGATCGTCGATCCACTCGGGCTTGCCGAGCGCCTTGCAGATCGGGGCCCAGGCATGGCCCTGGATCGTGAAGTAGATGTAGGCGTTCGGGTCCGACTGCCAGCCCTTGCACTTCAGCACCCAGCCCGGCTGGCCGCCGCCGCCCGCGTTGCCGCCGCGCGGCACCACGTCCGAGAAGGTCCCGTGCGGGTACTGGGGGTACTCCTCGAGGTAGCCCAGCGCGTCGAGGCGCTGCTGATCGCGCAGCTTCACGCGGCAGAGGTTGATCACCGAATCCTGCATCGACACGGCGACCTTCTGGCCCTTGCCGGTCTTGGACTTCTGGTGCAGCGCCGTGAGGATGCCGATGGCGAGGTGCATGCCGGTGTTCGAATCGCCGAGCGCGGCGGCCGACACGGTGGGCGGGCCGTCCCAGAAGCCCGTGGTGGAGGCGGCGCCGCCGGCGCACTGGGCGACGTTCTCGTAGACCTTCAGGTCCTCGTAGTGGTGGCCGTCCGAGAAGCCCTTCACCGAGGCGAGGATCATGCCGGAGTTGAGCTCCTGGATGCGGGCCCAGGAGAAGCCCATGCGATCGAGCGCGCCGGGGCCGAAATTCTCGACCATCACGTCGGATTCGCGGATCAGCTTCTCCAGCACTTCCTTGCCGGCCGGCGTCTTGGTGTCCAGCGTGAGCGAGCGCTTGTTGGAGTTCAGCATCGTGAAGTAGAGCGCGTCGGCATCGTCCACGTGGCGGAGCTGGGTGCGGGTGACGTCACCGGCGCCGGGACGCTCGACCTTGATCACGTCGGCGCCGAACCAGGCCAGCAGCTGCGTGCAGGCGGGACCGGCCTGGACGTGGGTGAAGTCGATGATCTTGATCCCCTCGAGCGGCTTGCTCATCTTGCGTGTTCTCCCTAATCGGCAGCGTATGCGACTGACGTGTCGTCGAGCTTGGGTTTTCCGATCCGGCCTTACCGGCCTGTTGAGCGGGCCTGACCGAGGCCGGGCCCGCAGCGTCTTCGCGTCCTCGGCGACCGGTTGCGTGGCCGGCTCCCGCGAATCCGTCTCGTGTGCCGCGTCGGCGCTCAGGCCGGCGCGGCGACCTCGGCTTCGAGTTCCGCCAGCCGGCGACGCAGCCGGCGGTCCTCGTCCCAGCGGGCGGTGTCGTCGCGGATCACCGCCACGATCCCGCTGATCGCGCCGGCCCCGTCGCGGACGAGGCCGACCGTGAAGGCGATGGAGAGGGGCCGCCCCTCCTTGTGAAGCGCGGGAACCCGCAGCACCTCGGCGCCGTAGCGGGTGACGCCCGTGCGCATGGTCTCGGCATAGCCCTGCCAGTGCCGGCGGCGGTGCCGCTCCGGCGTGATCAGGTCGAGGGTCTGGCCCAGCGCCTCGGCCTCGGAGAAGCCGAAGATGCGCTCGGCGGCCGGGCTCCAGACCGTGATCGTGCCGTCCGGATCGGACACCACGACGGCGTCACCGGAGGCGGCGACGATCGCGGCGAAATCGATGTCTCGGCTCAACGCGTCCACGCTCATGGCGGTCGCTCCTTCACTCGACACAGGCGATCCGCCGGCCTGCACCGCAGGTCCTTCGGACACCCCCGGGGCGCCCGACGGGGCCGCCCCGATCATCCTCGTCGTAAGGTCAGCGCGGGCGCTCTCGCCCGGCTTCGGGAACGGCTCTCGTCACAGCATGCGACGCCTCCCCTCGCGCGACCGGCTCGAACCGGTCTCTCTCACGGTCCGCGGCGGAATCGCCTGACCTTTCATAATGGTATGTGGTATGCCAAATGCGATGGACAGGTCAAGTCCCGGGTCGGGGGCCGAGTTACAGAACACGCCGTCTGATCGACTCGCAGGCCCAAGGCGGCGCCGTGCCGGATCGGCCGCGGATCGGATCGCCGCCTGCGGACTTGTCTGACGGCGCTCCCGATGCGGAGCGAAGCCGATGGGGACGCGGGCAGCATGAGCCAGGACGCGATCGTCACGCTGCGGCATATCGCCGATTACCGCTTCGAGGTGGATTTCGGCGGCGCCCTCCCCGCTCTCGCGGTGGACGAGGCCGAGCCGATCGGCACCGGCGCCGGGCCCTTCCCCGAGCAGTTGCTGACGGCCGCGGTCGCGAACTGCCTCTGCGCCAGCCTCGTCTTCGCCCTGGCGAAGTATCGACAACGGGCGATAGGCATCGCCGCGCAGGCCCGCGCCCAGGTCGAGCGCAACGCGGCGGGTCGCCTGCGGATGACGGGCATCACCGTCGAGATCGCCTTGGGCGCCGAGGCCGCGAGCCTCGACCGGATCGACCGGGTGCTCGCGCAGTTCCAGAACTTCTGCACCGTGTCCGAGAGCGTGAAGGCCGGCATCCCGGTCGCCGTCACCGTCTCGGACAGCGCCGGACGGCTCCTCAGCGAGAGCCACGCCGTCGCGAGCCCAACGGAGGACGCGCCATGACGGACCCCATCATAACGGATGCGAACGAGACCGCGCGCGAGCCGGGCGACCTCGCCCGCCTGTTCAACGCGCGCGCCAATGCCGGCGACGCGGACGGGCTGGTCGCCCTCTACGAGCCCGGAGCCGTGGTCGCGGCGGGCCGGGTTGTCGCCACCGGGCACGCGGAGATCCGCCGCTTCTACACGGACCTGCTGGCGCGCAAGTCGGACTTTCCCCTCCCCGACACGCCGGAGCCGATCGTCAACGGAGACGTGGCGCTGACCTCGGCGCGCCTGCCCAACGGCGTCATCTCGGTCGAGCTCGCCCGGCGGCAGCCGGACGGAAGCTGGCTCTGGGCGATCGACCAGCTCAAGATCCGCGCGCTCGTGGACGACAACGCCCAGCGTTGACTTTTGGAATTCCGTATACCAGTTTGCCTCGCACACCCGGCGGGAGGTGGACGAGCGATGGCGGAGGACGACGAGATCTCCCTGGCGCCCCTCTCTGCGGGCGCCTCGCTCAGCACCCTCGCCTACCGCGCCATCAAGGATGCCCTGGCGGGGCTCGACATCTATGCCAGCCCCGAGACGGTGCGCCTCGATGCCCGCCGCCTCTCGCGCGACCTCGGCGTCAGCCGCACCCCGGTGCGCGAGGCGCTGATGGTGCTGGAGCAGGAAGGCTTCGTCCGCTGCGAGGCCCGGCGCGGCGTCTACGTGGTGCGGCGCACGCGGGACGAGATCGTCGACATCGTCCATGCCTGGACCGCTCTGGAAGGCATGGCGGCGCGCCTCGCCTGTAGCCGGGCGACCGACGCCCAGCTCGCCGGGCTGCGCAGCGCCTTCCCGGACTTCTACGGCGAGGCGCCGCCGCCGGGCGCGACGGCCTATGCGGACGCCAATATCCGCTTCCACCAGACGATCATCGCCCTCGGGGACTGCCCGGTGATCTCGGGCCTCGCCGAGAACCTGCTCATGCACGTGCGCGGTATCCGGAACCTGGCCCTGCGCCAGGACGGGCGCGCCGAGCGCTCCACGCGCGAGCACGCCGCGATCATCGACGCCCTCTGCGCCCGCGATGGCGCGCGCGCGGAGCAGCTGGTCCTCACGCACGGGCTCAGCCTCGCGACGCTGATCGAGCAGTCCGACGAGGAGCCCGCCTGGAGCTTCGAGCCGGAGGATGCGGGACACGATCTCGGCATCCCGCACCCGACCGGCGCGGCGGGATAGGCCTGCGGCGCCCCGGGGCATCGTGCGGCGTGCCGGTTGCGTCTACACTCCGGGACAGGTGATGGCCCCGGGGGGCGCGGCACGATGAGCGAGAGCGCCGATCTGCGCGAGGCCCTCCCCCGCCCCTTCGCAACCTTCGCCGACCCCGCTTCCCCGGGTGGCCCCTTGCGCGAGCGGATCCGCGCCGCGACCCGCCGGCCCGAGCCCGAATGCCTGAGCCCGCTCCTCGAACAGGCCGCACCGACCCCGCGCGAGGAGGCGGTCGCCGCCCCCCTGGCCCGCCGCCTCGTCGGCGCCCTGCGCGCCAAGGGCACCCGCGGCCCGGTGGCGCAGGTGATGCAGGAATTCGCCCTCTCAAGCGCCGAGGGCGTGGCGCTGATGTGCCTCGCCGAGGCGTTGCTGCGCATCCCCGACGAGCCCACCCGCGACGCACTGATCCGCGACAAGATCGGCACGGGCGATTGGAGCGCCCATCTCGGCCACGCTCACGGCCTGTTTGCCGGGGCCGCGACCTGGGGCCTCGTCGTCACCGGGCACCTCGTCGCGCCGCATGACGAATCCGGCCTGTCGGCGGCACTTTCGGGCCTCGTCCGCCGACTCGGCGAGCCGGTGATCCGCCGCGGCGTCGATCTCGCCATGCGGATGCTGGGCGGCCAGTTCGTCACCGGGCGCGACATCGGCGAGGCGCTGGACCGGGCCCGCGCCATGGAGGCGCGCGGCTTCTCCTATTCCTACGACATGCTCGGCGAGGCGGCGCTGACCGCTGCCGACGCCGCGCGCTACGAGCGCGACTACGCTGGCGCCATCGCGGCCATCGGCCGGGCGGCGGCCGGGCGCGGGCCCTATGCCGGGCCCGGCATCTCGATCAAGCTCTCGGCGCTCCACCCGCGCTATGCCCGGGTGCAACGCGGCCGGGTGATGGCCGAGTTGCTGCCGCGGGTGCAGGGCCTCGCCCGCGCGGCCCGCAGCCACGATATCGGCCTCAACATCGACGCCGAGGAGGCCGACCGGCTCGATCTCTCCCTCGACATCCTCGAGGGCCTCGCCCTCGATCCCGACCTTGCCGGCTGGGACGGCCTCGGCTTCGTGGTCCAGGCCTACGGCAAGCGCGCCCCGGCGGTTCTGGACGCCCTGATCGACCTCGCGGCACGCGGCCGGCGGCGGATCATGGTCCGCCTCGTCAAGGGCGCCTACTGGGACGCCGAGATCAAGCGCGCCCAGGTGGATGGGCTCGACGATTTCCCGGTCTTCACCCGCAAGCTCCACACGGACGTGTCCTACCTCGCCTGCGCCCGAACGATGCTGGCCGCCCGCGACCGGATCTTCCCGCAATTCGCCACCCACAACGCGCGCACGCTCGCCTCGATCGTCGCGATGGCCGGCCCGGATTTCCGGTTCGGCGACTACGAGTTCCAGTGCCTGCACGGCATGGGCGAGGCGCTCTATGAGGAGGTGGTGGAGAGCGAGTTCGGCCCGCCCTGCCGGATCTACGCGCCGGTGGGCAGCCACGAGACCCTGCTCGCCTATCTCGTCCGGCGGCTCTTGGAGAACGGCGCCAACGCCTCCTTCGTCCACCGGATCGGCGATTCCAGCGTGCCGGTCTCCGACCTCGTGGCCGATCCGGTGGCGCAGGCCCGCGCGATCGAGCCGAGGGGCAGTCCGCATCCGGGCATCGCCCGGCCCGGCGACCTCTACCGCCCGGAGCGGGCCAATTCCCGCGGCCTCGACCTCGCCGACGAGACCGTGCTCGCCGCCCTGCAGGCGAGTCTCGCGGCGGCAGCGCATGGGCCGCGAACCGCGCACCCGCCGCTCGGCCCCGGCGCCGACGGGTCGAAACGTCCGGTGACGAACCCGGCCGACCGCGCCGACATCGTCGGCCACGTGGTCGAGGCCGATGCGGAGACGGTGGAGGCCGCCCTCGCCCGGGCCGAGGCCGCAGCCCCCGCCTGGGCCGCCATCCCCGTGGCCGAGCGCGCCCGGCGCCTCGCCCGCGCCGCCGACCTGTTCGAGGCGCGCAGCGACGCGGTCCTCGCCCTGCTGGTGCGCGAGGCCGGCAAGACGCTGGGCAATGCGGTCTCCGAGTTGCGCGAGGCCGTCGATTTCCTGCGCTATTACGGCGCGCAGGCGCGGAGCCTCGACGCGGACACCTGCCGTCCCCTCGGGCCCGTGGTCTGCATCAGCCCATGGAACTTCCCGCTCGCGATCTTCACCGGCCAGGTCGCCGCAGCGCTCGCCGCCGGCAATCCGGCCCTCGCCAAGCCTGCGGAGGAGACGCCCCTCGTCGCCGATCTCGCGGTGTCGCTCCTGCACGAGGCCGGCATTCCTGCGGAAGCCCTTCAGATCCTGCCCGGCGACGGCGAAGTCGGCGCCCGGCTGGTGGCCGATCCGCGCTGCCGCGGGGTGCTGTTCACCGGCTCGACCGCGGTCGCGCGCGCGATTCAGCGCAGCCTCGCGGACCGCCTCGATCCGGAGGGGCGACCGGTGCCGCTGGTGGCCGAGACCGGCGGCCAGAACGCCATGGTGGTCGATTCCTCGGCGCTGCCGGAACAGGTCGTGGCCGACGTGCTCGCTTCCGCCTTCGATTCCGCCGGTCAGCGCTGCTCGGCGCTCCGTGTGCTCTGCCTTCAGGCCGAGATCGCGGAGCGCGTCCTGACCATGCTGAAGGGCGCCATGGCCGAGCTCGGCATCGGCCGTCCAGACCGGCTCGCCACCGATATCGGCCCGGTGATCAGCGCCGAGGCCCGCGACGGCATCCTGAGCCATGTGGCGCGGATGCGCGCGCTCGGCCGTCCCTTCCATGCCCTCGAGCTGCCGGCCGCGTGCGCGGGCGGCAGCTTCGTCGCGCCGACGCTCATCGAGATCGCGGGGCTCGACGACCTCGACCGCGAGGTGTTCGGCCCGGTCCTCCACGTGTTGCGCTATCCCCGGGACGGGCTCGACCGGCTGGTCGCCGACATCAACGCCACCGGCTACGGCCTGACCTTCGGCCTGCACAGCCGGATCGACGCCACGGTGGCGCGCGTCACCGAGGCGGCCCAGGCCGGCAACCTCTACGTCAACCGCAACATGATCGGGGCGGTGGTCGGCGTGCAGCCCTTCGGCGGCGAGGGCCTGTCGGGGACGGGGCCGAAGGCAGGAGGTCCGCTCTACCTGCGCCGCCTCGTGGCCGGCGCCGCGTCCGAGCCGCAGTCCGGCCACGCCCCGCCCCCGGCCTTGCGGGCGCTCCGCGACGCGCTGCGCGCAGCCGGCCGGATCGAGGAAGCCGAGATCTGCGCACGGGACGCGGCCCACTCGCTTCTCGGACTGGAGCTGGCCCTGCCGGGGCCCGTCGGCGAGAGCAACCGCTACGGCCTGCGCCCGCGCGGCCCCATCCTGTGCCGGCCGCTGAGCGAGGGCGGCCTCGTCGCTCAGCTCTCGGCGGCGCTCGCCACCGGCAACCCGGTCCGGCTGCACGCAGCTCCTGATCTGTGGGAAAGGGTCGCCGGCCTGCCGGAAGCGGTCCGCGCCGCGATCAACCGCGCGGAAGCCTTCGATCCGGCGGGCTGCGCCGCGCTCCTCGTCGAGGGCGAGGCGGAGACGCTGGCGGCCTTGCAGGAGGTGGCGGCCTTGCCCGGCCCGATTCGCCCGGTGCTGCGCGTGCCCTCGGCCGACGAGCCGCTGCCCTGGCTCCTGCGCGAGCGCAGCCTCAGCGTGAACACCGCCGCGGCCGGCGGCAACGCCTCGCTGATGGCGCTCGGCTGAACATCCGGGATCTTAAAGGGATCATCCCTTTGGTGGGGTATCGGGGCGAAGCCCTGATGGATATCCCAGGGCTCCGCCTTGGACCCGTCAAAGGCCTGAGGCCTTTGGAAACCCGGACCCTATTTCAGGTCCCGTATGTAGGTGTCGCCCGCGGCGGCCTTGAGCGCGGCGCCGGCCTCGCGGCCGATCGCCTCCGCGTCGGCGGCAGCGCCGCCGCGGCGGACCGCCCAGTGGCGGCTGCCGTCGGGCAGGAAGAGCAACCCGTCGAGATGCAGGCTCTCGCCCTCGATCCGGGCGAGCGCCGCGATCGGCGTGCGGCAGGATCCGTCGAGCTCGGCAAGCAGCGCCCGCTCGGCCGTGATGGCGGTGGTGGTTCGGGCACAGGCGACGGGCGCGAGCAGGGCGCGGATCTCGGCATCGTCGGCGCGGCACTCGATACCGAGCGCGCCCTGCGCCACCGCCGGCAGCATCTCGTCGGTGGAGAGGACGCTGCGCGCCATGGCCTCCAGGCCCAGGCGTTCCAGGCCGGCGAGCGCCAGCAGCGTCGCGTCGCATTCGCCCGCCTCCAGCTTGCGCATGCGGGTGTTGGCGTTGCCGCGCAGGGGCACGATCCTCAGGTCGGGCCGCCGCATCAGCACCTGCGCCCCGCGCCGGAGCGACGAGGTGCCGACGCGCGATCCGGGCTTCAGCCCGGCGAGGGTCTCGGCGTGCGGCGAGAGGAAGGCGTCGCGCGGGTCGTCCCGCTCCAGGATGCAGGCGATGACGAGCCCGTCCGGCAGCCAGGTCTCCACGTCCTTCATCGAGTGGACGGCGACGTCCACCTCGTCGGCGAAGAGCGCCTGCTCCAGCTCCTTCGTGAACAGGCCCTTGCCGCCGATCTCGGAGAGCGGCCGGTCGAGCACCTTGTCGGCCACCGTGGTGATGACGACGATCTCGGTCTCGAGCCCGGGATTGGCCGCGACGATGCGGTCGCGGACCATGCCCGTCTGGGCGAGCGCCATCGGGCTGCCGCGGGTGCCGATGCGCAGGGGCCTGTTCAGCATGGGAAGCCTCAGAAGGCGCTGAGAACCAGCTCGGTGTGCTCGACGCTCGGCGGCCCCTCGAAGGTCGGCGAGACGATGGCGCGGTAGTCCTTCCAGGCCTGGGAGCCGGTGAAGTCCTGGGTATGCGCCTCAAGGGTCTCCCACTCGATGAGGAGGCGGTAGCGCTGCGGCTTCTCCACCGAGCGGCGCACGTTGAAGCTGACGCAGCCCTTCGCCGCGCGGAAGATCTCGGAAGCCCGCTTGATGCCGGCCTCGAACTCGGCCTCCGAGCCGGGCTTCACATCGATCTGGGCGATCTCGAGGATCATCGGATTCTCCTACTGAAGGGGGCGGCCGAGCTTGCGCGCCAGGATGCGCTGCGGGCTCTTCTCGGGATCGGCCTGGGCGGCGACGGGCAGATAGGCGGTCTGCTCCAGCATGTAGCGTCCGCCCATGGCGCCGTGCATCACGAGGTCGGAGAAGGTGACCCAGGTCTGGCCGGGCAGGAACTCCACGTCGGCCTGGGGGGCGCTCGCCTGATAGCCCTCGTCCTGCTTCAGGGCGTCGTGCAGGTGCAGCATCAGGTGGTCGTACTCGGAGCGGCGCGCCTTGGTGATGCGCAAGGCCGCGAGCAGCCGCGCCGACAGGGGCGAGTAGCCGGGGAGCTTGGGCAGGAACCTGTCCGCCATCGAGCCGAAATCCTCGCCGACGCGCCAGCGCCGGGGCTGGCCGCTCGGGTTGATGTTGCGGAAGACCCGCAGGATGCGCTTCTCGCCGATCGGGTTCGAGGGGAAGGCGTCGACGTGGAGGCGCGTATCGTCGCGCCGCCAGCTCAGCTTGCGCTGGTCCACCTCGAAGGGCCGGTAGGAGGTGCCGGCCAGGCTGATCCGGCCGGCATATTCGGGCAGATGACGCGCGATCAGCCCCTCCGCGAAGCTGCGGTAGCGGATGAGGAGCTGGCGCAGGGCCTCCTGCTCCTCGGGCGTGCCGGCCGCCCCGCGCAGCTCGGCCTGGGTGCCGCGGATGTTGACGTTCTTGGCCTTGCCGTCGGCGAACGGGCGCTCGACGAAGCGGCTCTCGAAATCGCTGAAGGGAAAGTCGAGGTCGGGGAAGAGCAGCACCGCGCCGTCCTCCAGGGCCGCCGCCAGCGAGCCGCCGCGCGCCTCGGCCTGCGTGACCGTGTGGATGGGGCTGATCATCTCGGCCGAACTCCCGGACTTCCTGCAGCGAAGACGGTTCCGCCGTGTAGCCGAGCCGCCGCCGCAGCGCCAGGGAGGCGATTTTGCGGTGGATGACATCCGGCCGGGGCCCTGCCCGCGCTCCGGCGAGCCCGGGTCGGCTTGCGCAACCGGTCGCCGATCCGGCACGTTCAGGCTACGTTCCGGGCCCGCGCGCCCACCTGCACGCCCTGTCGCGAGAGAGCCTCCATGGCGACGCTGAAGGAATTCGAGGACGCCCTGCGCGAGCACGGCATGAACATGGCGCTCGCCCTGCTGGAGCGCCTGCGCGAGCGCGACCGCGCCACCCGCACGGTCAAGCCCGCCCGCCGGCTCACCGGGCAGAAGATGACGCCCGAACTCGCCCGCGCCATCCTGGACCTGCACGCCACCACCGGCATGACCCAGCAGGAGATCGCCTTCAAGGTCGGCGTGAACCAGGGCCGGGTGAACGAGGTGATCAAGCGCGGCAAGTGGCTGACCGACGACCCGCAGGCGCCGGAGGCGGTGGCCCGCGACAAGGCGAAGGCGCGCCTGCGCGGTGAGCCGAAGCCGAAGAAGGCCGCCGTGAAGGAGAAGAAGGTCGCCCCGCGACGCACGAACCAGGGCCAGCTCGCCCTGGGCGACCTCTGAGCGCAGCCCGGAAACGGGCGGGCCTTGCAACGTTCTCCCCGCACCCAACCGGGAGCGGACCCGATGCGACGCCTTCTTGCCCTCGCCCTCATCCTTCCGGCCCTGCCGGCGCTTGCGCAGACACGGCCCGACACCACGGCGATGAGCTGCGGCCAAGCCCGCGGCACCGTGGCGCGGGCCGGCGGCATCGTGCTGGGCACCGGCGGCCCCACCTACGACCGCTTCGTGCGCGACCGCCGGTTCTGCGAGCCGACCGAGTTCACCAAGGCCGCCTTCGCGCCGACGCGCGACAATCCGCGCTGCTTCGTCGGCTATACCTGCTTCGAGCCCGGCGCCTCGGACTGGCCGGGCGATTACTGACCCGACATGAAAACGCCCCGGCCATCGGCCGGGGCGCCCCCTCTCGGGTCGGCCGCGGATTACGCGGCCGCGCGGACCTCACCCTCGATCGCCTGGGCCGGGCGGCCGGTGGCGATCTGGATCTGGCGCGGCTTCTTCGCCTCCGGAATCTCGCGGACGAGATCGATGTGGAGGAGACCGTTCTCCAGCGCCGCGCCCGTCACCTGGACGTAGTCGGCGAGCTGGAACCGGCGCTCGAAGCCGCGCGCGGCGATGCCCTGGTGCAGGAACTCCCCGCGCTGGCCCGGATCAGCCTTGCGCTCGCCCTTCAGGGTCAGCGCGTTCTCCTTGACCTCGATCGCGAGATCGGCCTCGGTGAAGCCGGCGACCGCGACTGTGATCCGGTACGCGTTCTCGCCGGTGCGCTCGATGTTGTAGGGCGGGTAGCTCGGCACGGCGTCCGCGCTCACGAACTGGTCGAGGGCGGAGAAGAGCCGGTCGAAGCCGACGGTGGAGCGGTAGAGGGGAGCAAGATCGAACTGACGCATAACATATCCTCCGTGGAGCAACATGCTTCTGATGCATTCACGCAGGTCCGCCCGTGGGCCGGACCTTGTCGTGCCGCCGTCTGGCCGGCACAAGAGCGATATCGGGGCGCCTCCGGCCCCGTTCAAGAGCCGTGAAGCCTTCCGCAATGCTGGTGCCGTAAATTTTTTCGCCGATCCCTCGTGCCCCCGAGCCCCGGATGCTGACGCTGCGCTCCACTCCCGACAACCCGGTGCCGCCGGGCGGCATCCTCGTCCCCGTGCGCACCGCCGACGGCTGCGACCTGCGCGCCGCCTACTGGCGTCCCGCCGGCCGGACGACGAAGGGCACGGTCTGCCTGCTCCAGGGCCGGGCAGAGTTCATCGAGAAGTACTACGAGACGATCCGCGAGCTTCTGGGGCGGGGATTCTGCGTGGTCGCCTTCGACTGGCGCGGCCAGGGCGAGTCGGGCCGGCGGGTGAAGGATCCGCGCAAGGGCCATGTCGGCCATTTCGACGAGTACCGCCTGGACCTGAAGGCGGTGGCCGAGACGGTGCTGGTGCCCCTGCTGCCCGAGCCCCATGCCTGCCTCGCCCATTCCATGGGCGGCTGCGTGGCGCTCACCGGCGCCCATGACGGCTGGCTGCCCTTCGCGCGGATCGTCACCGTGGCACCGATGCTGTCGATCCGCATGGTGACATGGCCAGCCGGCGCCTCGGGCCTCGCGCGCACGCTGAAGGCGCTCGGGCTCGGCCGCTGCTTCGTGCCGCGCCTGTCCCGGGTGATGCCCTTCCCCCTGCTGCTCGGGCTGGTCGGCCGGGTCACCGGGCGCCACTACATCCCGCACGATCCCGGCGCCTCGATCGCCACCATGCCCTATCCGGGCAATCGGCTGTCGCGCGATCCGAAGCGCTACGCCCGCAACGCCGACGCGGCACGGGCGGTCGGGGCGAGCGCGGTCGGCGACCCGACGGTCGGCTGGCTCGCCGCCGCCTTCCGGGCGATGGCACGCCTGCGCGACCCGCGCGTGCCGGCCCGCATCCCGATCCCGACCCTGATCATCGGGGCCGGCGCCGACCCGGTCTGCGGCACGCCCGCCGCCGAGCGCTTCGGCGCGCGGATGAAGGCGGGCGACATTTTGGTCCTGCCGGATGCCCGGCACGAGATCCTGAGCGAGCGCGACGCGATCCGGCAGGATTTCTGGGCGGCCTTCGACGCCTTCGTGCCGGGCAGCCCCGTCCCGAAGGCGGCGCAGGCCGAGGCGGAGCCCCGCCTGCGCGAAGCGGTGGGCTGAGCGCCGCGGATCAGTCCAAATCGGCGTCGGGATCGAGATCCTTCGGCTTGACGAAGCGCTCCAGGGTCCCGGTGCCCCAGGCGATCCCGGACCAGGACTCGGCCTCGAAATCGATCACGGCCAGGGCGGCGGTGGGGAACTGCGTGGCGAGACGCTTGCGGTCGGCCTTCTTGCCGTGGCCGACAATCTCCACGGCGAAATCCTGCAGCCCCGGATTGTGGCCGACGACGAGGAGCGTGCCGGCATTGTCGGGCGCGCCCTGGATCACATCGAGGATCTGCGGCGCCATCGCCTCGTAGAGGGCATGGGCGGTCTCACCCGGATTGCCGCCGAGCGGCCCGCGCGCGCCCTCCCAGGTCTCCAGGGTGCGCCGGGCGGAGGAGACCAGCACGTAATCGGGCCGCAGGCCGGCTTCCGCGAGATAGGCGCCCATCCGCGGCGCGGCCTCCTGCCCGCGCGGGTTCAGGGGACGGTCGTGATCGGCCGTGCCGGCCGGATGCTCGGACTTGGCGTGGCGGAGAAGAAGCAGGCGGCGCATCGATGGTTCCTGTGACCGGGTCAGGGTCGGTGCGGCGCCATCGGGCGCCGCTCGTTCCGGAATTGCGGCCCGGGCGAGAGCCCGAGACCTCCGCCGGCAGTCCTCGACCATCGATGCGCAGGAGTAAAGTCCGTATCTGCCGGGGGTGCCTGCGGGGCGGGACCGTCAGACCGGTCCGCCGCGCCCCTCGCGCCGCATCATGAAGGCGAGCTTCTCGAACAGGCTGACATCCTGCTCGTTCTTGAGCAGCGCCCCGTGCAAAGGCGGGATCAGCTTGCGGCCGTCGCGCTCGCGCAGGGTCTCCGGGGAGATGTCCTCGGAGACGAGGAGCTTCAGCCAGTCGAGGAGTTCCGAGGTCGAGGGCTTCTTGCGCAGGCCCGGCACCTCGCGGGTCTCCAGAAAGACCCGCAGCGCCTCCTCGACGAGGCGGTGCTTGATGCCGGGGTAGTGGACCTCGACGATGCGATGCAGCGTCTCGGCGTCCGGGAACTGGATGTAGTGGAAGAAGCAGCGCCGCAGGAAGGCATCCGGCAGCTCCTTCTCGTTGTTCGAGGTGATGATGACCACCGGCCGCCGGGCCGCCTTCACCGTCTGCCCGGTCTCGTAGACGTGGAACTCCATCCGGTCGAGTTCGGTGAGAAGGTCGTTCGGAAACTCGATATCGGCCTTGTCGACCTCGTCGATCAGCAGCACCGGCCGGACCTCGGCCGTGAAGGCCTCCCACAGCTTGCCGCGGCGGATGTAGTTCGCGATCTCCGAGACGCGGGGATCGCCGAGTTGCGAGTCGCGCAGGCGCGAGACCGCGTCGTACTCGTAGAGGCCCTGCTGCGCCTTCGTGGTCGACTTGACGTTCCAAGTGAGCAGCGGCGCGCCGAGGCCCTTGGCGATCTCCTCGGCCAGGACCGTCTTGCCCGTGCCCGGTTCGCCCTTCACCAGCAGCGGCCGTTCCAGAACGATCGCGGCATTCACCGCTGCGGTGAGGTCCGGCGTCGCGACATAGCTCTCGGTCCCGGTGAAGCGCATGCGCCGCCCCTTCTCATCCCGTCGATTGCGACCGAGTTAGAGTGCGCGCCGCCGGAGGGGAAGCCGGTTCGACGCCGGGATGCGCTCAGGAGCGCTCACCGGCGTAGCTGATCGAGGAGGTCTTCGGGAGCTGCCAGACGTCGTCCTTGCGCGGGTGGCGCTTCAGCACGACGTCCACGGCCAGCGTCACGGCAATCAGAACGATCGGCATGCCGATGATTGCTGCGATCACGACCACCCCGCCCCTGCCGGTCCTATCGACCGTGCAGCAGGTTACACCGACACGATGACGGTGAACAAGGTGTTAATTCTGAATTGACGGCCGAGGCTCCGCCTCGGAAAGCGAATATTCGACCCAGATACAACCGAAAGTTTTATATTCGTGTCTGGTCCGATTCAGACCTTCTTGGGATCGAACCAGATGCAGCTCTTGGACAGGCGCTTGAGGTCGAGCTCCGAGTTCGTCTGGGGCGCCACCTGGCCGTTGATGGCGATGTTCACCTGGGTCAGCACGTCGCTGCCGAATTTCTGCGGATGCGAGAAGTAGCAGTACTGGGATTCGGGCTGCTTCTCGTCACCCTTGAACTGCCAGCCGGTGACGATGTTGCCGTCGAGATGGGGCACCGATTTGAACACGGTGAAGGTGGTCCGCACCGCCGCGTTGCCGTCGTCCTTCTGGCTCGCCACCACGGAGGCGAAGTCGGGCTTGGCCGGCGCGGCCGGCTGGTCGAGGCGCAGCACGTTGTCGGTCAGCGTCACCTCGCCCTTGGTCTTCAGCGTCACCTCGGAGAGCGCGCTCTGCATCGCCTGGGCGATGCGCTCGGCGGCCGTCTCGTACTGGTTGAGATAGGCCCAGCCGAAGGCCGCCGCGCCGATGCCGGCGCCGAGCAGGGCCGCGAACAGGCCGGCGCCCGCAGCGCGCATCAGGAAGGCGCGCGCGGCGATCAGGCTCGCATCGGCCCGCAGCCGGCCGTTGACGCTCTGGGCGAGCACGACGTTCTCAGGGATACCCGGCGTGTGGATGGTCATGCACCGGCTCCGGCGCTGGCATTGACGGGCGCCTGCGCCGCAGCGGGCGGACGCCGGTCGAGGGGAATGACGGCGCCCGAGGAGGCGGCCTCACGGGGAGCTCCGGGCCGGTTCAGACCCAGTTCCTGGCGCAGGCCCTCGGTGAGCTGGTCGATCAGGTAGGGCGTGGCGGCCGGGTCGATCGTGGCGCCGAGGTCGTCCTCGTCCATGAAGGTCTTGCGCACCGAGACGGCGCAGAGTGCCAGGATGGTCGAGGCGAAGGCGGCGCAGAGCGCGGGCACGAACACGAAGATGCGCAGGAAGGCATGGACCTGGGCGTCGGTCACGTCGATCGGATCGACGCCGTAGACCATGGCCGTGAAGGAGTGGAGTTGCGAGCGGTTGACCGCGTTGCGATAGGCCTGCTCGGCATCGGCGACGCGCCGGTCGGCCTGGCCGCGGTCGAGGGCGGCGCGGGCTTTCCGCGCCTCCTCCAGGTCCTTGGTCAGGGCCGTGCGGTCGGCCCCGGCCTTGGCGACGCTGGCGGAGAGCGTCTGCGTGCGCGGGTCGGTCACGCATTTCAGGTTCTGGTAGCGCACGCCCCGGCTGTTGGTGCCGAACACCTTCTCGCAGCGCTGGGCCGGCAGGCCCGCGAGCTGGGCGGAATTCTCGGCGGCGCGCTTCTCGATCTGCTCCAGTTCCGTCGTGTATTGCTGCACCCGGGCATCGGCCGCCGCGATGCGGGTGTCGATGCTGGCGCGGTCGGCCTGCGCGTCCTTGAGCGCCGTCTTGGTGCGCGCGGCCTCCATCAGGCGGGGATGGAACATCATCTCGCCGAGCTGCGAGACCGACTTCGTGGTGACGCCGGCCGCGAACAGGATGCCGAGGACCGCCAGGCACCGCACGAAGTAGGAGCGCTGGGTCCGCGCCAGGATGCCGAGCGGCACGCGGCACAGCTCCACGGCAGCGTAGACCAGCGGGGCAAGCAGCATGAAGTAGAAGGCGTGGTTGTCACCGTCGCTGTAGACGCCCGCGAACAGCCACGCGCCCCAGAGCGAGGCGCCGATCACCATGAACTCGACGAGATAGGCGATCGCGACATAGCCCCACTTGATCCGGTAGCCCTTCTCGACGTGCCGCTCGTGGGTCCACCGTTGGGACTCGAGCGCCCAGGCGCGGCGCTCGCGCTGGACCTCCCGGCTCGGAGGGGCTTTCGGCATAGGGCTCTCTCGGACGCGTACGGCTGGGCAAGCTTAACCCTGCGTTAAACTTCTCCGATATGCGCGCATTGTGCCGAATTTACGCCGCGGCCGCGCAATCCCCGAGATCCCGGGCCGGGTGGCACAAATGCCTCACCGCCGGTTGCCTCGACCGGCGCGCCGTGAAATGGCCTGAGGACGCGGGGTCACGCGGGATTCCGATTGCCGGCCCTCCCCGCAGGACCCATGATCGCCCGCGGAGGCGCCCGGCCGCAGGCAGGCCGCCCGGCTCCACATCATCGGTCTCTCGCGCTCCCTTGCCGGGACGGCACCCGGTTCGGCGGGGAGCGCTCCAGCGCGAGGTGAACCCGACCGACATGCCCGAGGTCCACGCCGGCTCCTACAAGGAAGCGATCCTGTTCCTCATGACCGCGGGGATCGTGGTGCCGCTGTTCCACCGCCTGCGGATCAGCCCGGTCCTGGGCTTCATCGGCGCCGGGGCGCTGCTCGGGCCGTTCGGCCTCGGCCGGTTCGCCGACGATCACCGCTGGGTCTCGCTGTTCACGATCGGCAATCGGACCGAGATCGCGCATCTCGCCGAGTTCGGCGTGATCTTCCTGATGTTCATGATCGGCGTGGAGCTGTCCTGGGAGCGCCTGCGGACCTTGCGCCGCCTCGTCTTCGGCCTCGGCTCGATCCAGGTCCTGTGCTCGGCCCTGGTGATCGGGGCGATCCTGTTCGGCCTCAAGGTGCCGCTGGCGGGCGCGGCGATCGTCGGGATCGCGCTGGCCCTGTCCTCGACCGCGGTGGTTCTGCCGGTGCTGGCAGAGCAGAGGCGGCTGAACGCGCCATCGGGCCGGGCGAGCTTCGCGGTCCTGCTGTTCCAGGACCTCGCGGTGGCGCCCGTCCTGTTCGCCATCGCGGTGCTCGGCCGCTCGGACGGGGCGGATATGGGCACGGCGCTGGCCTTGGCGCTGGCCCAGGCCGCCATCGCCCTCGTGCTCATCGTGGTGGCCGGCCGCCTCGCGCTCCGCCCGCTCTTCCACCTCGTGGCGCGGACGAAGTCCACCGAGCTGTTCATGGCGGCCTGCCTGCTCGTGATCGTGGCCACCGCCCTGACCGCGGCCGCGAGCGGGCTCTCGATGACGCTCGGCGCCTTCGTCGCCGGCCTCCTCCTCGCCGAGACCGAGTACCGCCGCGCGATCGAGGCGACCATCGACCCGTTCAAGGGCCTCCTGCTCGGCGTGTTCTTCGTCTCGGTCGGCATGAATCTCGATCCGGCGCAGCTTCTCGCCGCGCCGGGCGCCATCCTCGGCCTGTCGCTCGCGCTCATCGCGATCAAGGCCGTGGTGGTGATGATGGCCGCGCCCGTCCTGAAGATCCCGCGGCCGGTGGCTGCCGAGGCCGCGCTTCTGCTCGGTCCCGGCGGCGAGTTCGCCTTCGTGCTGATCGGGAGCGCCCTCGCCTCGGGCCTCGTGCCCGAGGAGGTGGGTGGCGCCGCTCTCATCGTCACCACCGTCACGATGATCCTGATCCCCGGGCTCGCCGCCCTCGCCCGCCTCGTCGGCCGGCGCAGCGCCGGCCAGCAGCACGCGCGGGTGCGGGCCGAGCCGCCGCCGGACAAGCAGCAGAACCGCGTCATCATCGCCGGCTACGGCCGCGTCGGGCGGCAGGTCGGCGAGATGCTCACCCGCCACAAGATCCCCTACATCGCCCTCGACTCGGATGCGGGGCGGGTGGCCGAGCAGCGCCGCCTCGGAAATCCGGTCTATTTCGGCGATTCCGGCAGCGTCGAGCTGCTGCGCCGCTGCGACATCGCCTCGGCCCGCGCCCTCGTCGTCACCCTCGACAACCCGCACGCCGTCGAGGCGGCGGTGGCCGCCGCCCGCGCGGAGCGGCCGGACCTCACGATCGTGGCCCGCGCCCGCGACGCGCGCCACGCCACTGCCCTCTATGACATGGGCGTGGACGATGCGGTGCCGGAGACGATCGAGGCCTCGCTGCAGCTCTCGGAGGCGGTGCTCGTCGATGTCGGCGTGCCCATGGGCCTCGTCATCGCCTCGATCCACGAGCGGCGGGACGAGTACCGGGCCATGCTGAAGCGCAAGGAGACGGACACGCGCCCGGTCTTCCGCGCCCGCCGCACGGTCGGCAAGCAGGCGGAGGCGCCGCGCGAGGCGGGCGCTGCGAAGGAGGAACCGGCCTCGGTCGGCCGTCGGGCCTGACCGGTCAGGCCGGCAGCGCGTCGAACAGGTCGGTGCGGATCGCCGTCCGCACCGGCTTGGCCCTCGGCCGCGGCTCCTCTCCGGCGAGACTGCAGCGGTAGGTGATCTCGTCCGGGGGGCCGAGCCCGGTGACGAGGGGCACCGTCACCGTGTCCTCGTGGAACTTCCAGCCGCGGGCGCCCTTGTCCCAGTACAGCCAGACCGTGCCGGGATGGCCGGCGATCGCGAAGATCGCCGCCTTGCGCGTCACGGCCTGGACATGCCGCGGCGCGAACAGGCCCTTGGCCCTGTAGGCCTCGATCGTCCCGGCAGGCTGCCGCTCGACGAAGGTGTTGCGCACGATCTGAATCGTCGCGCCCGGTTTCTCGAGAAACCGCTTGAAATCGCGCATGCTGCGGAGGACAACCGCCATCGCAGACCTCCCGTGCGGCTCAGCTTCGACTCGAACGCGCCGCCACGACTCGATGCCGCAGGATTGTGCGCCGCACCGGCCAGGTTTCGTGACTGAAATCGTCGGAATCGCGAGTCTATCAACAGACTTCGGGAGTCATGCACAGGATTCCTGAACCCGGATCGACTCAGGGCGCGCGCCGGGCGACTCGGCCGCACGCTTGACCCGGCGCCTCCGACTGCGCGTTATCCCGCCATGCTGCTGCACTTCTTCACCGCGCTCCGCGACGCCAAGGTGCCCGTCTCCCTGCGCGAGTACCTCGTCCTGCTCGACGCCCTTGAGCGCGACCTCGCGGAGAAGCGCGTCGAGGAGTTCTACTTCCTGGCACGCACCGCGCTCGTGAAGGACGAGAGCCATCTCGACCGATTCGACCGGGTCTTCGGCACGGTCTTCAAGGGCCTGGAGAGCATGGGCGAGGCGGTCGCGCCGGCGGCGATCCCGGAGGAATGGCTGCGCAAGCTCGTCGAGAAGCACCTCACCGAGGCGGAGAAGGCCGAGATCCAGGCGCTCGGCTGGGACAAGCTGTTCGAGACCCTGAAGCAGCGGCTCGCCGAGCAGAAGGGGCGTCACCAGGGCGGCTCGAAATGGATCGGAACCGGGGGCACCTCGCCGTTCGGCGCCTACGGCTACAATCCGGAAGGCATCCGCATCGGACAGGATGGGAACCGCAACTTCCGCGCCGTGAAGGTCTGGGACAGGCGCGAATTCCGCGATCTCGACGACACGGTGGAACTCGGCGCCCGCACCATCCGCGTGGCGCTGCGGCGCCTGCGCCGCTTCGCCCGCACCGGCGCGGCGGAGGAGCTCGACCTCGACGGCACCATCCGCTCCACCGCCAAGGCCGGCTACCTCGACGTGCGGATGCGGCCGGAGCGGCACAACGCGGTGAAGGTGCTGCTCTTCCTCGATGTCGGCGGCTCGATGGACTGGCACGTGGAACTCGCCGAGACCCTGTTCTCGGCAGCGCGCTCGGAATTCAAGCACCTCGCGCACTACTACTTCCACAACTGCCCCTACGAGGCGGTCTGGACCGAGAATGCCCGCCGCCACGACGCGCGGACGCCGCTCCTCGACGTGATCCGCACCTACGGCTCGGATTACCGCCTCGTCTTCGTGGGCGACGCCGCGATGAGCCCCTATGAGATCGCCATGGCGGGCGGCTCCGTGGAGCACTGGAACGAGGAGCCGGGCGCGGCCTGGATGCAGCGCCTGCTCGACCATTTCCCCAAGGCCGCCTGGCTCAACCCGGTGGCCGAGGCGCATTGGCCCTACACGCAGTCGATCGGGATGATGCGGAAAATCCTCGGCGACCGCATGTATCCGCTGACGCTCGACGGGATCGACCGCGCGACGCGCGGGCTCCTGCGGTGAGCCGGGCGCCGGGGCCGGGGGCGGCCTTGCCTCAGCCCTGGCGGGCGGGCGTGTGCACGGTCAGCCCGTCGAGATCGGGCGCGATCTTGATCTGGCAGGAGAGGCGCGAGGTCGCCCGCACGTCGGAGGCGAAGTCGAGCATGTCCTGCTCCATGTCCTCGGCCGGTCCGACCCGCTCGGCCCAGTCATCGGCGACATAGACGTGGCAGGTGGCGCAGGCGCAGGCGCCGCCGCATTCCGCGTCGATCCCCGGCACGTTGTTGCGCAGAGCCGTCTCCATCACGGTCGCGCCGACGCTGCCCTCGACGGTCCGGGCCGTACCGGCGGCGTCGATATAGGTGATCTTGGGCATTGCGGGCTCCGGTGTCGTGTCGGGCGGCTCTACATGCGGGCGAGCGGCGCGCTTGCTTGACGGGAGGAGCCCCGGATTGCAAGCGCGTCGGCGGCGCGCCTCTCAAATAGCGTGCCGCACCGCGTCTTCGCCTGTCGGCGCCTGCGCCTTCACGCCGCGTCGGCAATCTCGGCGAGTGCGGCCGCGGCCTGCTCCTGGAGCGCGGCGATATCCGGACCCGGCTCCGTCGAGTCGCGCAACGCTGCCTCGACCCGCCCGGCGAGATCCTGCACGCGGTCCGCGCCGATCCCGGCGGCCGAGCCCTTGAGGGTGTGGGCGAGGTCGGCCCGGTCCGGGAAGGCGAGGGCCCGGTCTGCGATGCCGGGCAGGAGCCGCCGGCACTGGGCGGCGAACAGGCCGAGGATCTCGGCGGCCAGTGCGTCGTCCCCGCCGGTCTGCGCGGCGAGGTGGGCTCGGTCGATCGCAGTCATCGCGGGCTCCCCTGCGGGCTCTTGGGCCCCCTCCTAGAGCCGCCCCCGAACGCGTTGCAATCGGGGATCGCTCTCAGTCCTTGTATGACGCGCTCTCTTGCGCCGAACCGGCATCCGCTCCGGCGGCGAGCGCTCAAACCCAGCCCCCGCCCGCTATCCACAGCGCCGCCCCGCGCGAGTCGCGCCGGGCGGTGCGTTGCGGCATCATGGAATCGACGGGGAGCATGGGCCCGCGGGCAGCCGTGGTAACCATTCCGTTAAGGTTTTCTGTGCGCCCGCCCGGCTCGGGTATCCGGTCCGCCGGGCGAGGTCTAAACTTCTTTGGTAAACGGGTAATCGCGCCCGCTGGCCGGATGGCGTCCGGCGGCGGGTGCGCGCGTATAGCGGGGCGTTGGATGGCCACGGACAAGAAGCTGAAGGACCCGGCCGAGGCCGCTCTGTCTGCGATCGAGCAGGCGCTGAACCTCGACGCCCTGACGCCGATCGAGACCGAGCGCCGGGCCGAGCCGCGCCTGCCGGATGTGGGGGATGCCGACCCGCTCGCCGACCCCTCCGGCCGCACCATGCCGCCGCGCCTCGACCTCGATGCGCCGCTGACCTCGGACCTGCCGCCGCCGGGCCGCGAGCGTATCCGCCGCGAGGGCGGCCTCCTGCCGCCCGACCGCTCGCTCGTGGCCAACGACGACCGGCGCAACATCGGCATCCTGCAGCAGACCCTGCGGGTGCGCCCGTCACGCAAGCCCTACCTGTTCGCTGCGGCGGCCGCCTTCCTCTGGCTCAACGGCCTTCTGCTGATCGCCTGGAGCCATTCCGGTGGCGACCTCAAGGGCTTCCTCGGCGGCCTCGACGCGCTCCAGGCCACCGTCGGGGCGGCGGCACTCGCGGGGCCGATCTTCCTGTTCCTGATCGCGGCGATGCTGGCGGTGCGCGCGCAGGAGATGCGCCTCGTCGCCCGCGCGGTCGGCGAGGTGGCGATCCGGCTGGCCGAGCCCGAGAGCTTCTCGACGGACGCCGTGCTGACCATGTCGCAGACGGTCCGCCGCGAGGTCGCCGCGGTGGGCGACGGCGTCGAGCGGGCGCTCGCCCGCGCGGGCGAGCTCGAGACCCTGGTGCGCGGCGAGATCGCGACCCTCGAGCGCGCCTATTCCGACAACGAGATCCGCATCCGCGCCCTGGTCGACGAACTCGTCGCCCAGCGCGAGGCGATCGTGGCCAATGCCGACCGGGTGCGCGGCGCCATCACCGGCTCGCACCAGAGCCTGAGCCAGGAACTGGAGGGCGCCTCCGAGCGCATCGTCGCGGCGATGACCGGCGCGGGCGACCGCGTCACCCAGGCGCTCGACGCCCGCGGCGAGGCGATCACCGCCTCTCTCGGCGAAGCCGGCGAGCGCGTCGTCGGCGCCATGACCGGCCGCGGCGACGCCCTGATCGAGCGGCTCGTGGCCACCAGCGACGGCGTGCGCGGCAGCCTCGGCGAGATCGGCGAGACCCTGACCCGCAGCTTCGAGACCCGGGCCACCGAGGTCACCCGCGCCTTCGAGGCGGCGGGCAGCGGCCTCACCGAGCAGCTGGCCGCGAGCACCGGCCAGGTGGCGCGCACCCTGGCCGAGACGGGGGCCGGCGTGATCGAGGCGCTGGATCGCCAGGGCAGCGCCGTCCGCGCCAGCTTCGAGCGCTCGGCGGGCGAGCTGGAGAGCACCTTCCTCACCCGTGGCGGCGCGCTGACCGAGCAGTTCGTGGCGACCGGCGATGCGCTGACCGAGCGTTTCGCGGCCACGGCCGGCGCGCTGACCGAGCGCTTCGCGGAAACCGGAAGCGGCCTGTCCGAGCGCTTCGCCACAACCGGCGGCGAGATCACCGCGCGCTTCGCCGAGACCGGCAACGCCTTCACCCAGGACCTCGCGAGCCGCGGCGCCGCTTTGCGCAGCGAGATCGAGAGCGCCGGCACCGGCGTGGCCGAGACCATCGAGGCCCGCGGGCGCGAGGCGCAGGCGGCGCTGGCGCTGGCGGCCGGCGGCATCGTCGAGACCTTCACGGCGCGGACCGGCGCGCTGCGCGACGACCTGCTCGGCACGGCCGAGCGCGTCGGCGAGACGGTGGCCGAGCGCGGCAGCGCGGTGGCCGAGCGCATCGCGGGCGTGGCCGAGCGCCTGCACGAGACCGTCACCGTACACGGCGCGGATCTGGAAGCCCGCCTCGACGCTGCGGGCGAGCGGGCCGGCAGCCTCGTGGCGCGGCACTCGGCCGAGGCGGCCACGAGCCTGGAGACCGCCTTCGCCGATCTCGGCCGCACCTTCGAGACGGGCGCGGCTGACGCGGTCGCCTCCCTGCGCGGCTCGGTCGAGACCCTCACCGCGGCTCTCGGCAGCGGCAGCATGGAGGCCGCCGAGGCCCTGCGCCGCTCGGCCGCCACGGCCACCGGCGAGATCGAGATGCGCACCGTCGAGGCCGTGGAGGTCTTCGAGCGCCGGCTCGACGCCTTCACGGAGACCCTCGCCACGCGCACCGGCGCGGCGGCGGAGAGCCTGAGCAGCGCCGCCCGCGACGCGCACGAGACGACCGAGGCGCGCACCGCCGCCATGACGGCCGCCGTTGCCGAGAGCATCGAGGCCCTGCGCCGTACGGCCACCGGCACCACCGGCGAGCTGGAGACCCGCACCGTCGAGGTCGTGCAGATCTTCGAACGCCGTCTCACCGAGTTCGCCGAGGCGCTGGCCGCCCGCACGGGCGGCGCGGCCGAGACCCTCACCCTCGCCGCCCGCGAGGCGCAGGAGAGCGCCGCCACGCGCAGCGCCGAGATGAGCGCGGCGATCACCGCCAGCATCGCCGTGCTGGGCACCATCGCCACCGAGGTCCACGACACCGTGGAGGCTCGCGCCGCAACGAGCCTGCAGCAGCTGCGCACTGGCACCGCGCAGGCCGGCAGCGAGATCGGCGAGCGGACGGAGGCCGCGGTCGCGGCCGTGCAGGCCGCGATCGCGCGCATCGGCAGCGAGATGGAGGCCCGCACCAGCGAGGCCACCGGCACGCTCGCCCGCACGGCGGCCGAGGTCCGGGAGGAACTCTCCGCCCGCCTCGGCGAGATCGAGGGCGCTCTCGGCACCCACGGCCGCGGCGTCGCCGACCTCCTCAGCACCCATGCCGAGGAGACGCATGCCCGCATCGCCGGCACCGGCCGCGACATCGTGCTCGCCGTCGCGACGCAGGGCGCGCGGATCGCCGACACGCTCAGCCAGACCGGCGCCAGCATCGCCGAGACCGCGGATGGCCGCGTCAAGGCTCTCGACGAGACCATCGGCAGCCGCCTCGCCACCCTCCAGGAGACCATCGCCAGGGGCGACATCCTGGCCGACCGGATCGCGCAGGGCACCTCCGCCTTCGGGCAGACCGTGGACGCGCGCCTCGGCGAGATGGACCGCATCATCACCCTGGAAGGCCCGGCCGTCATCGACCGGATCGCCGAGCGCGCCCGCGACGCGCAGGCCGCGGTCGACACCCATCTCGGCGCCCTGGAGGAGCGTGCCGCCAAGCGCTCGGCCGAGATCGGCGAGACCTTCGCCAACCTCGTCACCCATATCGACGGTCATCTCGGCGCCCGCGCCACCGCGCTCAACGAGGCGCTGATCGTGCGCACCGGCGAGATCGCCCGGGTGATGACCGAGGGCGGCCGCGACCTCGTGCAGGCCCTCGACGGCCGCACCGAGGCCCTGACCCAGGATATCGGCGCCCGCGCCGCCGAGATCGCCGGCCGTCTGGAGAGCCAGATCACAGAGCTCGCCCGGCAGCTCGACGCCGGCGCCGGCCGCCTCGACAGCGGCGTCCTCGCCCGCATGGAGGCGATCGGCGCCGCGCTGGAGGAGCGCTCGCGCCTCCTCGACGAGCGATTCGGCGCTCAGGCCTTCGAGGCGGTGCGCCTGCTGGAGAGCCGCACCCGTGCGGTGGACGAGGAGCTTGCGGCCCGCACCCGCGAGCTGGTGGAGATGGTCGAGGCCCGCACCGGTGGCATCGGCGGGGCCCTGGCCGAGCGCGTCGCGGCCTTCGAGCAGAGCTTCGAGGCACGCGCCAACGGACTCGACCGCAGCCTCGGCGAGCGCGTGCAGGAGATCGTCGGCCTGATCGAGGCCCGCGCCCGCGAGGCCGATGCGGCGCTGGCCGCCCGGACCGACGCGGTTCGCGCCGCCTTCGCCGAGCGCTCGGACCTGCTCGGCCGCTTGATCGACGAGCGAACCGCCGCGATGTCGAACGAACTCGACGAGAAGGGCCGCAGCGTGTTCGGCGCCATCGGCGGGCGCATCACCGAGCTTGCCCGCCTGTTCGACCGCGGCGGCTCCTCGCTCGCCGAACTGATCGACCAGCGCGGCGAGAGCGTGCTGGCCAGGCTCCAGCAGACCATCGCCGATGCCGAGCACATGCTGGAGGACGGCGAGGGCCGCCTCGGGCGCACCCTCTCGGCGCGCACCGCCGACATCAGCACCCTGCTCGACGAAGGCGTGCGCACGGTCCATGGTCTGCTGGACGAGCGCACCACGCAGATCCGCGGCCTGCTCGACAACCACGCCACCACCCTGTCGAGCAGCCTCGACGGCCGCATCGGCCCGCTGCATGACGCCCTCGACGACCGCGGCCGCGAGATGGTCGCCTCGATCGAAGGCGCGGTCGGCTCGGCCGCGGAGACGCTCGAGGCGCGCACGCGCTTCCTCAGCGAGCTGTTCGAGCAGCGCCTCGGCGCCCTCGAAGCGCTGGTCGACGGGCGCGGCGACCGCATCGCGCAGAGCCTCGATGCCCGGGCGCAAGCCCTGCGCAGCCTGTTCGACGAGGCCGGCGCGGCCCTCGATGCCGCGGCGGGCGATCACAGCCGCCAGCTGGCGGGCAGCGTCGACCAGCGCGTTCGCTCGCTGCGCGCGCTCCTCGACGAGGCGCCGGCCGTCATCGGCGGCCTGCTGGAATCGCGCGAGCGCCAGATGGCCGACAGCCTCGACACCCGTACCGAGCGGCTGCGCAGCGTGCTCGACGCGGCGCACACCGCCCTCACCAGCACGATCGACGGACAGGGTGACCGCCTGACCGGCGTCGTCGAGACGCGGATCCAGGCGCTCCGCACGCTTCTCGACGAGGCGCCGGCCGCGCTCTCCGGCCTCATCGAGGCCCGCGAGAACGCCCTCGCCGAGAGCCTCGACAGCCGCCTGGAGCGCCTGCGCGGCCTGTTCGAGGAGGCCCGCTCCACCATCGATGCCGTCGTGCAAGGCCAGGGCGGCCGTGCCGCGGCGGCCATCGAGGCCCAGGTCGAGGCCCTGCGCACCCTGCTCGACGGGGCGCCGCTCGCCCTCGCCGGCTTGGTGGAGAGCCGCGAGCAGGCCCTCGCTCAGACCCTCGACGCCCGCACCGACCGGCTGCACGGCCTGTTCGAGGAAGCCCGCGGCGCCATCGACGCCACGGCCGACCTGCACGCCACCCGGTTCGCGAGCGAGATCGAGGCCCGCATCCAGGCCCTGCGCAGCCTGATGGACGAAGCGCCGGCCGCGATGACCGGCCTGATGGAGGCGCGCGAGCGCCAGATGGCCGACAGCCTCGACAGCCGCACGCGCCGCCTGCGCGCCCTGTTCGAGGAGGCGCAGGACGGCCTCGGCGCCCTGGTGGAGGAGCGCAGCCGTGCGCTCACCGAGACCGTGGAGACGCGCATCGAAGCCTTGCGCGGCCTGTTCGAGGAGACCCGCACGGCGATCCGCGACCTGCTCGACGGCCGCGCCCTCAACCTCACCGACGCGGTCGAGGCCCGGGCGCAGGCGCTCGCCGCGACCTTCGACGCGCGCCTCGCCGATCTCGACGCCCTGGTCTCCGAGCGCACCGCGGCGCTCGCCCGCCAGGTCGAGGAGCGCGGCACGGCGCTGACCCAGGCCGTGGACGAGCGCAGCGAGGCCTTCACCCAGCGCATCGACAGCCGGATGAAGCTGTTCGCGACCCTGGTCGCGGCCCGCGGCGACGCACTGGCCACCGCCTTCGACGACCGCCACGACGCCTTCGGAAACCTCGTGGACGCACGCATGGCCGGACTGGTCGCCGCCCTCGACGAGCGCGCCCGCAACCATGCGGCCCTCGCCGAGGCCCATACCGCGGCGCTCGCCGCCGCCCTCGACGAGCGCAACGGCGCCATCGCCCAGCTCCTCGACGAGCGGACGAACCAGATGTCGGCCACCTTCGAGCGGCGCGCCACGGCGCTCGGCAGCCTGGTGGATGCCCGCGGCGAGGCCCTCTCCCGCCGGCTCGCCGAGAGCGCCGAGGCCCTGGTGCGCACGATCGAGGACAAGGGCGGCGCCCTGGTTGCCAGCGTCGGCGAGCACGGAGAGGCGGCGAGCGACGCCATGGAGCGGCAGGTCGAGCGCCTGCGCGCAGCCATCGACGGCCCGGTCCTCGATCTCGCCGCGGCGCTGGAGGAGCGCGGCCACGCCATCGAGCGCGCGCTCGCCGAAACCGGCGCGCCGCTGCTGGAGGCCCTGCGCGAGCGCACCGAGGCCCTGGCCGCCCAGTCCCAGGACTCCGCCCGGATCCTGCGCACCGCCGTCGAGGAGGGCGCGGCCCAGGCCATCGCCGGCCTCGGCGAGACCAACGAGCGCCTGCGGCGCGACCTCGGCAGCGTGCTGGTCCGCATCGACAGCGCCAACGAGGTGCTGCGCGAGCTGCTGACGGAGGCCGGCGGCAGCCTCGGCGCCGTCGAGCAGGGCCTTGCCGGCCGCGTCGAGCAGATCCAGGCGGCGCTCGCCGAGATCGCCCGGGAGACCGGGCGGGCGAGCGAGGGCGTCGCGGCCCAGGTCAGCGCCCTGCAGGCGGTGGCCGAGAGCGCGGCCCGCGAGACCGCCGGCCTCGCCGAGGCGCTCGACGGGCGCGGGCGCTCCCTCGCCGACCAGACCCGCACCCATGTGGCGGCCCTCGACCAGGCGGCGGCCGCGCTCGCCGCGATCGAGGAGCGGCTCGCCGCGACCCTGGCGGGCCGCGAGGGCGCCGTCGAGACGGCGCTGGCCGGCCTGGAGCAGCGCTCCGACAGCCTGGAGAGCCGCACCCGCGCCTTCGCGGAGGGCATCGAGCAGAGCCTGCGCGCGGCGGAGGAACGCGCCCGCACCGTGGGCGAAACCCTGACCCGCTCGGCCGAGACCGCGAGCGCGGCGGTGACCGGCGCCTTCCGGGACCTCAGCACGGGGGCCGGCGCCGAGGGCGAGAAGGCGACCCAGGCGGTGCGCAGCGCCATCGAGACCGCCGCGCAGGAGATCCGCACCGGCTTCGAGGCGGCCGAGGCCCGATTCGGCGAGTCGGTGTCGGCCCTGCGGGGGATGGCGGCCTCGATCCGCAGCGAGCTGGAGACGACCCGGGCCGACCTCGCCCGCGGCGTGCTGGAGATTCCGCGCGAGACGCAGGACGCGGCCGGCGAGATGCGCCGGGTGGTCTCCGACCAGATCAAGGCGCTGAACGAGCTCTCCGCCCTGGTCGCCCGCTCGAACCGCGCGGTCGACGTGGCCCAGCCGGCCGAGCAGAAGCGCGCGGCCGAGGCCGGCGCCCGCCCGGTCGCCGCCCCGCCGGTCGCGCAGCCGCCCGCCACGCGTGCGGTCACCGCGCCGGCAACGCCGGCACCGACCGCGCGGCAGGCAGCTCAGCCCGCAGCCCAGGCGAGCCCGCAACCCGCGGCGCGCAACCCGGCTCAGGCCCGGACCGAGGCGCCGCGCGCCGGCCGTCCGGCGGCCGGGACCGTTGCCGGGGCCGACAAGAGCGGCTGGCTCTCCGACCTGCTGACCCGGGCCTCTCTCGACGAGGAGGAGGAGGCTCCGGCCCGGACCGGACAGGCCCCCGCGGCCGACCCCGCCCGCGCGCTCGAGTCCATCTCGAACGATATCGGCCGGATGATCGACCACCGCACGGCCGTGGACCTGTGGGAGCGCTACCGCCGCGGTGAATCGAACCTGTTCCAGCCGCGTATCTACACCGCGCAGGGCCGCCAGACCTTCGCGGAGATCCAGCGCCGCTATCGGGGCGAGGTCGAGTTCCGCCGGGCCGTGGACCGCTATGTCGGCGAGTTCGAGCGGCTGCTCGGGGACGTGATGAAGAACGATCCCGATACCCGCCGGGCCGACGCCTACCTCACCTCGGAGACGGGCAAGGTCTACACCATGCTCGCCCATGCGAGCGGGCGCTTCGAGGGGGCATGAGGCAAGGCGGGGCCGTGACCGATCAGGCGTCGCGGCCCCGGCAGGGCTCCAGGGGCTTCACCCGCCCCGGCCGGGCGAGCCGCAGCAGGCGGCCGTCCACCGCGGCGAGCGCCAGGGCGATCACCGCCATGCCGCCATAGTGCCGCGGCTCCAGCCGCTCGCCGAGGACGAGGGCACCGAGCAGGATCGCCGAGACCGGCACCAGCAAGGTGACGAGGAGGACATTGGCCGCGCCCGCGGTCGCCAAGAGCCGGAAATAGATCACGAAGGCGAGGGCCGTGGAGAGCGCGGCGGCGCCGAGCACAGCGGCCCAGACCACGGGGCCTGGGGCCGGCAGCGTCCAGGGCCGGTCGACGACGAGCACCACAGGCAGGAGCACCAGGGTTGAGGCCGCGACCTGCCCGGCCGCGGTGACGAGCGGCGGCACCCCCATCCGGCCGAAGCGGCGGCCGTAGACGCCGGCGAAGGCGTAGGTCAGCGCCGCCCCGAGACTCGCCAGCTCGGCCGGCCACTCCCCTCCCCCGCCGAGCACCGACGGTCCCACCATGACCGCGACGCCGGCGAAACCGATCAGCACGCCCACGAGCCGGTTGCCGGTCATCCGCTCGTCGGCGGTGAGCCGGTGTGCGACGATGACCGCGAAGAGTGGGGTCGCCGCGTTGAGGATGGCCGCGAGGCCCGAGGCGATGTGCGTCTGGCTCCACACGATGAGGCAGAACGGCACCACGTTGTTGAGGATGCCCATCCCGAGGAAGGCCCGCCAGATTCCCGCCTCGCGGGGGAGGCGCGCTCCGGCGAGGCGTGCCGAAAGGCCCAGGATGAGGGCGGCGAGGCCGACGCGCAGCAGCACCACCGTGAGCGGCGGCAGCGCCGTCAGCGCAACGCCCGTGAAGAAGAAGGACCCGCCCCAGAGCAGGGACAGGACGAGCAGGAGCGTCCACTCGGACGCGGTCATCGTGCGGTGAATGGCGGGGGGCATGGGCGGTCCCGGAGCGACAGGCAGCCCGGATTCTAGGCTCGCGGCGCGCGCACCCGCCTCCCGCTTCTTGCCCCCGATACCTGGAGTCGCTCCCGGTGGCGCTGCAATCGGGAACGGCGCTCAGTCCTTGTTGTAACGCGCTCTCCTCGTTGTGACGCGCTCTCTTGCGCCGAACCCGCATCCCCTTCGTCGGAGAGCGCTCTCGCGCCTCAGATCAGACCGAGCCCGGCGAGTTCGCGCCGCAACGCCTCGGGCATCTCGGCGAGATCGCCCGCCGCGGCGGCGTCGAGGTCGGCCGGCGCGTCCTGGGCGGAGAGGTAGCGCCAGCCCTGGAACGGGCGGCACGGCCGCGGGGTCACGGGGATCAGGCGCTCACCGAGTACCAGACGGCAGCGCGGGATGCCGTCCGCGCCGGTCACGGGCTCGATCGCCGTCAGAGCCTGGCGGCAGCACAGGATGCCCTTGATCACCCAGAAGATCGAGCCGCGCCCGGCGATCTCGGTCCGCCGCGACGGCACCATCCGCGCGACGTGGACGGGCGACGGGTCGCGGCCCTCGCGCAAGGCCTGCTCGCGGAACCGGGCGTGACGATCCGCGAGGTCGGCGATGGAGGCCGGGCCGACGCTGAGCTTGAGCAGGTGGAGGACGGGCTTGGTCACGGGCTGGGCTGGTGGCGCGTGCCGGCGGCCCGGCACCGAGCCGCCTCCATAGACCGATGCGGTCGCCGCGGCGACCGCGGCGCTTCGTCGTCAGGAGAACAGCGCCAGCTTCTCCTCGATGCTGAGCAGGTCGATGTCGCCGAGATCGAGCTCTGCCTGGCGCGCGGGCTTCGCGGGTTGCGGCCCGGAGGCGGTTGGCGCATCGGCCTCGCGCGCCGCTTCGGCTCCGGCGAGGACGGTCTCTTCGATGCCGGCCGCTATCGTGTCGGCGGTCTCGGCGGGCTCCTCGGCGACGGCGAGATCCTCGGCGGTCGCCTCCTCCGGGAAGGTCGGCTCGTCCGCGACGGCCCGTGCATTCGTATCGATGGCGAGATCGTCGGCGACGGCTTCCGCGAGCGTGGCCGGTTCGGGGGCCTCGAGCTCGGCCTCGGAGGCGTCTGCCTCGACAGTGTCCGCCGTGAACCCGTCCGCCTCGAACGTGCCTGCGTCGAGCGCTTCCGCCTCGGGCGCAGCCTCGGCGGCGGGGAGGAAATCGATCACCTCGTCCAGGACGATCGGCGCACGGGCGGCCATGCCGGCGGCCTCGGCGCCCTGGGCGTCGGCCTGCATGTCGATGAAGCGGTCGACATCGCTCTGGCTCAGGTCCACCGGGGCCGCCGCGGCGCGCGGGGCGGTCTCGGGGCCAGGCGGGATGCGCTCGTCCGCGCTGTCCCAGATGGTGATCATCGAGGCCAGACGGTCCTCGAGATAGCGCAGGGTGTTGACGATGCGGCTGATGCGCTGGGCCGTGAGGTCCTGGAACGAGCAGGCCGTGTAGATCTGCGTCGCGTGCCGGTCGAGCCGGTCGCAGACATCCGCATCGACGCCGCGCTCGCGCAGTGTCCAGGCCGTCTCCTGAACCTCCTCGGCGGCGCCGAGGATGTCCGAGGTCGCGCGCTCGGTGGTCCGCACGATGGCGTCGAGCGCCTCCGAGGCGACGCCGAGCCGGCTCTGGTCCTGTTCCGGCGCGCTGATCGCCGCGATTTCCGCCTTGGTCCGGCTGATCGCGTTGGCCATGTCGAGGAGGCTGCCGCGCAGGTGCCCGACATCCTCCGGACCGCGCTGGGCGGTGATCGCGCTCTCGATCCGGCCGATCGCATCGAGGAGCGTCACGGTGTCCGGGCCGCGGCTGCGGCGGGCATGCTCTTCCAGGAACCAGCGGCCGCGCTCGCTCTCATTCATCGCCGCCGCGATGACGTCGTAGGCGTCCGGGGCGAAGAGGATGGGCGACTGGGTGCCGGACATGCTACGCGTCCTCACGGAACTCGGCGCGCCATGGCCCCGCACAGGCCGACACACGCGCTGCATACACTTTGATCCAAGCTGTTTAACGCGCGCTTACGGCGCGCCTCATCCCGCCTCCGGCCTTGCCCTCCTCCCCTGCATCCATCCAGGCGCCGGAACCCGGCGCGTTCCGCCTGTCGCTGCTCTACGCCGTCGTGTTCGTGGAGATCGGCATCGCGATGCCGTTCATGCCGGTCTGGCTCGACGCGCTCGGCCTCGACCCGACGGTGATCGGCCTGCTGCTGGCCCTGCCGATCGCGACGCGCATCGTCGCCACCGCGCCGCTGATGAGCCTGATCGACCGCGGCGTCGGCCCGCGCCGGCTGATCGTTGCCGGCAGCCTCGGGCTCGCGGTGACCTACCTGCTGATGCCGGCCGCCGCCCCGCTCGGTTGGCCGCTCCTCGCCCTGCTCACCGTGCTCAACGCGGTGGCCGGCGCGCCCCTCGTCCCGAGCATCGACTTCCTGACGCTGGCCGCGGTGCGGGCGAGGCCACGGCTCGACTATGCCCGCATCCGCATGGCCGGCTCGATCGCCTTCCTCGCTGCGAACCTCGTCGGGGGCGCGCTGCTCGGCGCTCTCGGCGGCCGGGTCGCGGTGCCGCTGCTCCTGACCGGGCTCGCCCTGATCGCCTGCCTCGTCGCCTATCGCAGCCGCTCGGTGGCGCCGCCGGCGAGCCCGGTGTCCGAGGGCCCGCGCCCGCGCCTGCCGCTCCATCTGTGGCTCTGCATCGGTGCGGCGGGGGCGATCCAGGCGAGCCACGCCGCGATCTACGGCTTCGGCAGCATTCACTGGACGGGGCTCGGCCTCTCCACCACGGCGGTCGGCGGCCTCTGGGCGGTGGGCGTCGTGTCGGAAATCGTGCTGTTCGCCCTGATCGGCCGGCTGCCGGGGCGCTGGCGCACGCCCTTCCGGCTGCTCGGCCTCGGTGGGCTCGCCGCGCTGGTGCGGGCGCTCGGCCTCTACGCCTTCGGCGATTCGCTCGTCCTGCTCGTCCCGTTGCAGGCGCTCCACGGCTTCACCTTCGGGGCGACGCAGCTCGGCGCGATGGCCGCCGTCTCCGGGTTCAGCCCGGAGGGCGCCCGCGGCCGGGCACAGGGCACGGTGAGCGCGGTCAACGCCACGGTCTCGGCCTCGGCGACCCTGCTCTCGGGCTTCGCCTATCGCAGCGGCGGGCCCGTCGCCTTCGCGCTGATGGCGCCGCTCGCCGCCACCGGCCTCGTCCTCACGGTCCTGGCGGCGCGCCGGGTGCGCGGACGCACACCGCAACCGTAAGCATACAATCCCGTAACCCTAATGTGGACATAAGAGCGGCGCAGAAGGGGCCGCGTGATGATCCTGGCAGCCACCATCGGGGGGCCCGCGTGCTGAGCGCCGCGCGAGCCCGGACGAGTGAGGAAGCGGGCGCGCGCGTCGCGGCGGAGGCCGATGGCCGCCTCGCCCTCGACGGACGCTGGACGACCGACCAGGGCGCCGCCGTGGAGGCCGCCGCCGCGCACATCGCTGCGGCCGGAACGGGCCGGGCGATCGTCGTCGACCTCACCCGCGTCGAGCGTCTCGACACGCTGGGCGCCTGGGTGCTGGAGCGGACCCGCGGCGAGATCGAGGCGGCGGGCGGCCGGCTCAGCTATGCTGGAGCGCGGGCCGAGCACCGCATCCTGCTCGGCGAGGTGGGCCTGCGCGAGCCGGAAGCGGCGGCCGGGCTCCGCCACGGCTATCTCTACGGCCTGCTCGACGGGCTCGGACGCCGGGTGGCCCAGGGCGGCCACGACATCGTCACCGGAGTCGCCTTCCTCGGCGAGGTGGTGGCGGCCTGCCTGCGCGTCGCGGCGCGGCCGCGCAGCTTCCGCACCAGCGCCTTCGTCAACCAGATCGAGCAGGTCGCGCTGCGCGGCGCACCGATCATCGTGCTGATCTCCTTCCTCGTCGGCGGCATCGTCGCGCAGCAGGGCATCTTCCAGCTCCAGCGCTTCGGCGCGCAGACCTTCGTGGTCAACCTGATCGGCCTGCTGATCCTGCGCGAGCTCGGGGTGCTGCTCACCTCGATCATGGTGGCGGGCCGCTCCGGCTCGGCCTTCACCGCCGAGATCGGCTCCATGCGCATGCGCGAGGAGGTCGATGCGCTGCGCGTCATGGGCCTCGACCCCGTCGAGGTCCTGATCGTGCCGCGCATCCTCGCCCTGGTGGTCGGCCTGCCGATGCTGACCCTGATCGGCGCGCTCGCGGCGCTGCTCGGCGGCGGCCTCACCGCGATGGTCTATGGCGGCCTCACCACCGACCAGTTCCTGGCGCGGCTGCAGGCGGCGGTGGGCCTGCACCACGTCTTCGTCGGCCTGATCAAGGCGCCCTTCATGGCGCTCACCATCGGCATCATCGCGACGATCGAGGGCTTCGCCGTGGAAGGCTCGGCCGAATCGCTCGGCCGCCACGTCACCGCCTCAGTCGTCAAGTCCATCTTCATGGTGATCGTTCTGGACGGCCTGTTCGCCGTCTTCTTCGCGGCGATCGATTTCTGAGCCGGACATGCGCGCAGAACCCACCGGACCTGACGAGGCCGAGCCGATCATCCGCGTGCGCGACCTCGTCGTGGGCTTTCGCGACCGCACGATCCTCAAGGGCCTCAACCTGGACATCCGCCGCGGCGAGATCCTCGGCTTCGTCGGCCCCTCCGGCCAGGGAAAGTCCGTCCTCACCCGCACCATCCTCGGTCTCGTGCCCAAGCGCTCGGGCACGATCCGGGTGTTCGGGCAGGACATGGACGGGATGAGCCTCGCCGAGCGCCGCCGGGTCGAGCAGCGCTGGGGCGTGCTGTTCCAGCACGGCGCCCTGTTCTCGGCGCTCACCGTGAAGCAGAACATCCAGGTGCCGATGCGCGAGCACCTCAACCTGTCCGAGCGCCTGCTCGACGAGTTCGCCCGGCTCAAGATCGAGATGGTGGGCCTCAAGCCCGAGGCCGCCGACAAGTACCCGTCCGAACTCTCCGGCGGCATGATCAAGCGCGCCGCGCTCGCCCGCTCGCTCGCGCTCGACCCCGAGATCCTGTTCCTCGACGAGCCGACCTCGGGCCTCGACCCGATCGGCGCGGGCGAGTTCGACGACCTCGTCGCGACCCTGAAGCAGACGCTCGGGCTCACCGTCTTCATGGTGACGCACGACCTCGACAGCCTCTACACCGCCTGCGACCGCATCGCGGCGCTCGGCGACGGCCAGATCATCGCGGCCGGGCCGATCGAGCACATGCTCAGCCACGACCATCCGTGGCTGCGCTCGTATTTCCACGGCAAGCGCGCCCGCGCGATCGTCACGGGAGAGCCCGCCCATGCCTGATGCCGCCATCACCGCGCAGGCTGCACCGGGTGCGGCCCCGCACCGCGCGCACCGCCAAGCCCCGGCCAAGGACTGACGCATGGAGACGCGTGCGAACTACGCCCTCATCGGTGCCTTCACCCTCGCGGTGATCCTGACCGGCTTCGGCTTCGTGCTCTGGCTCTCGGGCGGCTCGTCCCGGCAGGTCGCCCAGGGCGTGCGGGTCGTGTTCTCGGGCAGCGTCGGCGGCCTGTCGCGCGGCTCCAGCGTGACCTTCAACGGCATCAAGGTCGGCGAGGTCTCGGAGGTGAGCCTGCTGCCGCAGGATCCGCGGCGCGTGATCGCGCTGATCAAGGTCGAGCCCTCGACGCCGCTGCGCGCCGACACCCGCGCACGCCTCGACTCGGCCATGCTCACCGGCGTCTCGGTGATCGCGCTGTCGGGCGGCAACGCCGACGCGCCGCCCCTGAAGGCGGGCTCCGGCGGCGAGATGCCGACGATCTTCGCCGATTCCTCCGACATCCAGGACATGATGGCGGCAGCCAGGCAGATCGCCCAGCGCGCCGACGACGTGCTGCAGCGCCTCGACAAGGTGGTGGCCGGCAACGAGGGCGCGATCAACCGGACGCTTGCCAATGTCGAGGCCTTCTCGAAGACGCTCGCCGATGCCGGTCCCTCGATTGCCGGTCTCGTGAAGTCCGTCGATGGGGAGCGCCTCAACCGGGTGATCAGCAATGCCGACCGCTTCTCCGGCGCCCTCGCCAATGCCAGCCCCGACATCGAAGCCGGCCTGCACGACGCCCGCGCGCTGGCGGGCAAGCTCAGCGCCTCGGCCGATCGCATCGACGCCGTGCTGAAGGGGGCCGAGGGCTTCCTCGGCTCGGCCTCGGGCGAGCAGGGCTCCTCGACCTTCACCGAGGTGCGCGAGGCCGCGATCTCGGTGCGCGACGCGGGCCGCGCCTTCCGCACGCTCTCGGAGAACCTCGACAAGCGCACCGCCAACATCGCCACGAGCTTCAACCGGCTCTCGGGCAGCGGGCGCCGCGAGGTCGAGGCGCTCTCCACCGACGGCCAGCGCACCCTCAACACCCTGAACCGCACCGTGAAGAACCTGGAGCGCGACCCCTCGCAGGTGATCTTCGGCGGCAAGCCGTCGTTGCCGGAATACAACGGTGGCCGCTAGAGCGGATTTTTCCTGGGAGTATGTGCCTCGCCGCACGGCACAGGACGGCACCTTGCGTAGTTTCTACGGCGCAGCTTAGACCACCTCACGAAACTCCCGGCGGCCGGGGGACCTCCCTCTGGGCGCGACGGCGCAGCGGGAGTGTCGTGAGGGGCCCTGGGTGCGTCTCGTGAGACTTCCGGCTGTGCCGTCCCGGCCGGAGGCCGTCTCCCACGGGCTCGCGAAGCCCGCGTGAGGCCCGTCACGGCGCCGGCCCGGCCGGCGCCCAGCAGGTTGACCGTATGAACCAGACCGTCCCGGCCCTCGTGCTCGTCGCCCTGCTTGCCTCCGCCCTCGGCGGATGCGGCGGCGGCGCGCCGCTGACCTTCGACCTCGCGGCCCTGCCGCCGTCGGGACGGGCGGTCGCGGCCGGCCGCGCCATCGTGGTGGCGGAGCCCGTCGGCATCCAGCCCTTCGAGTCGGACCGCATCATCGTGCGCGAGCCGGGCGGCTCGCTGTCCTTCCTCGGCGGCGGCCAGTGGGCCGACCGTCTGCCGCGCCTGGTCCAGACCCGCCTGATCCAGAGCCTGGAGAATTCGGGGCGGCTCCGCTCGGTCAGCCGGCCGGGCGACAAGATCCTGGCCGACTACCAGCTGATCAGCGAGATCCGGGCTTTCGACATCGCGGCTGGCAGCGGCGAGGCGGTGGTCGACCTTTCGGCCAAGCTGATCGCCGAGGGCACGGGCCGGGTGGTGGCCGCGCGGGTCTTCACGGCCCGCGTGCCGATCAAGGCGGTGGATGCGGGCAACGGCGCGGTCGCCCTCGATTCGGCGCTCGCGACCGTGCTCGGCGACATGGTCCGCTGGGTGAATTCGGGACGGTGAGTGCGCGGAGCCCGCGCTACTCCATCACCGCCGCCTTCATGATCACCACCATGGTGGCCCGGCCGGTCTCCGGGCCGATGCAGCGCACGGTGTGCGGCCGGTCGCAGCGGTAGCGCAGGGTCTCGCCCGCGCGCCCCACCTGCACGACACCGCCGACCTCGACCTCGAAGACCCCGTCATGCACGGAGAGCGACTCCACCGAGCCGCGCTGGTGCGGGTCTGAATCGAGCACGCCGCCCGGATCGGCCGAGACGTCGTACCATTGCAGCCACTCGATGGTCTTGACCCAGCCGGTGATGGCGAGGCGCACCTTGCCGTCCTCCGAGACGAGGATCGGCGTATCGGCGCGCGAGGTCTTCTCGATGAAGGGCTCCTCGTCGTTGGCCGCGAGAACCCGCTCGATCGAGACGTCGAGGGCCTGGGAGAGCCGCCAGATCGTGGCGAGCGTCGGATTGGTCTCGTTGCGCTCGATCTGGCTGATGATCGACTTGGCCACGCCCGACTGCTCGGCAAGCTCCGAGAGCGAGAGGTTGTAGGCCTTGCGCAGCCGCTGGATGGTCTTGCCGAGTTGGCCCGACAGGGCCTGCGCGCCGGTCAGGAGGTCGCGGCCGCGCCCGCGCTCGATCCGTTCCGCCTGGTCCTGCATCGTGTCGCCGTACCCGAAAAGCGTTCCGTTATCCGAACGAACGTACGCTCCTTCAAACGCAAATCCAGGTTCGGCGCAAGCGCCGCGTCGGACTCGTCAGCTCCATTGACGGAAGAAGTGGTGGACCGGACCGTGTCCGCGGCCGATGCTCAGCCGCTCCGCGGCGGCGATGGCGCCGCCGACGTAATGCTTGCCCTGCTCCACCGCCTCCGCGAGGCGCGCGCCCTTCGCCAGCTCCGCCGCGATGGCCGCCGACAGGGTGCAGCCGGTGCCGTGGGTGTTGCGGGTCGCCACGCGCGGGCCGGACAGGCGCCGGATGCCTTCGGGCGTGACCAGCACGTCGATGCTCTCGGCCTCGGTGCCGTGGCCGCCCTTGACCAGCACGGCGCGGGCGCCGAGCCCGAGCAGGCGGCGCCCCTGCGCCTCCGCCTCGTCCACGCCCGCCGCGACCGGCTCGCCGAGGAGTGCCGCAGCCTCGGGCAGGTTCGGGGTGATCAGGTCGGCCCGCCGCAGCAGGCGCCCGCGCAGGGCCGAGACGGCCGCGTCGTCGAGGAGACGATCGCCGCTGGTGGCCACCATCACCGGATCGAGCACGACCGGGATGCCGGTTGCGTGCCGGTCGAGGGCATCGGCCACGGCGTCGATCACGGCCATGCGCCCGAGCATGCCGATCTTCACGGCCCGCACCGCGAGATCGGAGAAGACGCTGTCGCACTGGGCCGCGACGAAGGCCGGCGGCACGTCGTGGATTCCCTGGACGCCGCAGGTGTTCTGGGCGGTCAGCGCCGTGATGGCGCTGGCACCGTAGACGCCGAGCGCCGAGAAGGTTTTGAGATCGGCCTGGATGCCGGCACCGCCGCCTGAATCGGAGCCCGCGATGGTGAGGGCGATCACGGCCGCGCCCCGCGCTCGCCGAGTGCCGCATCGATCCGCGCCCGGAGGTCCCGCGCCCGGCCCTCGATCGATTCGGCCCCGAACAGCGCGCGGATCACCGCGACGCCATCGGCGCCCGCAGCGATCACCGCCGCGACGTTGCTCGAATCGATCCCCGCGATGGCGCCGAGCGGCAGGTCGGTGCCGCGGGCCAGCCGCGCCCGGAAGACGATGCGGTTCAGCCCGTCGAGCCCGACCGGCGGATCCGGATTGTCCTTGCTCGTCGTCGCGAAGACGCCGCCGATGCAGGCGTAGTCCACGGGCAGCCGGTAGAGTTCGTCGGCTTGGGCGCCGGTCTTCAGGGTGAGGCCGATGATCGCGCCCTCGCCCAGAAGGCGGCGCGCATCGGCCGGGTGCATGTCGCTCTGGCCGAGATGCACGCCCTCGACGCCGGCCGCGAGTGCGAGGTCCACGCGGTCGTTGACCAGGAGCGGGACGCGCCCCGCCACCGCCTGATGGATCGCGCGGATGCGGGCGAGCGCAGCGCGCCCGTCGGGGATATCCTTCTCGCGGTATTGCAGGAGGGTGCAACCGCCGGCCACCGCCTCGGCGGCCATGGCGGCGAGACGCGCGCCGTCGGTGCCGCAGACGCCGACATCGAGCAGGCCGTAGAGGCGCAGGTCCACCGGACGAGCCGAGCGGTTCACGACGGACTCCTGGCTTCGAACATCCCCATGTCTCGCCCTCGCGGCCACTCCATCCCCTGCGGGTTTGGTTCGGCGCCGGGCTGTTGGCAACCCTGCGGCGGCTTCAGACAAGCCTGCGGAGGCGCGAAGAGCCTGCGGCGGCAAAGCGTTGGATCAGCCGAACTCGCTTTGTTGACCGGGCGGGCCGATCTGCGGCTAAAGCAGAAGCCGGGGCGCATCGGTCGCGCCCAGGCGGCATTCGCGGGCAGGCCCAGGGTGGATTCGGCAGAGACGCAGGTGCGCGCGGACGAGGCGGACGGCCGGGCTGCCGACGCCTCCTCCGTAGGCCTCGTCGCGGTCATCGTCGCGGCGACGGAGGGCGAGCCCCGCGCCCTCACGGTGCGGGTCCCCGGGCAGGCGGCCGGGCGCGGCGACGGGCTGCCCGCCGGTCCCCTCGTCTCCGAGCATGCCACCCTGGAGCGGGGCCTGCGCGCCTGGGTGGAGCGCCAGACCCACCAGCGCCTCGGCTACGTGGAGCAGCTCTACACCTTCGGCGACCGGGACCGCTCGGGCGAGGGCCGGGCCGGGGCCCACTCGCTCTCGGTGGCCTATCTGGCGCTGGTGCGCGAGGAGCGCCCGGCCGGGCTCGCCGAGGCCGCTTGGCAGAACTGGTACCGCTATCTGCCCTACGAGGATTTCCGCCAGGGCCGTCCGCCGCAACTCGACGCCATCCTGCCGCGGCTCGAGGCCTGGGCGGCCGAGCCCGAGGACGCGAAGCTCAGGCGCCTGCGCGCCGACCGGCTCGGCCTGACCTTCGGGCTGAACGGCGGCACCTGGAACGACGAGCGCGTGCTGGAGCGCTACGAGCTTCTGTTCGAGGCTGGGCTGATCCCCGAGGCGCAGGGCAATGCCGGCCGCGGCCTTCCGGGCGACCCGACCGGCGTGCCGATGGCCTTCGACCATCGCCGGGTGCTCGCCACCGCGATCGGCCGCATGCGCGGCAAGATCAAATACCGGCCGGTGGTGTTCGAGCTGATGCCGCCGGAATTCACCCTGCTCCAGCTCCAGCGCACCGTGGAGGCGCTCTCGGGCGCGCAGCTCCACAAGCAGAACTTCCGCCGCCTCGTGGCGCAGCAGGGGCTCGTCGAGGAGACGGAGAGCGTCACCAGCGGCACGGCCGGCCGGCCGGCCAAGCTCGTGCGCTTCCGCCGCGAGGTGCTGCTGGAGCGTCCGGCGCCGGGCCTGCGCCTGACGCCCTCGCGGCGGGCCTGAACCGCGCGACGACGCGCCGGTCCCGAGAGCCCGTGTTTTGCCGCGCGCTCTTTCGCCGAACCCGCATCCACGTCGGCTTCGGAGCGCTTCAGTAGGTGTGCGCGTCCTCCGGGAAGCGCCCGGCACGGACCTCATCGGCATAGGTCTTCACCGCCGCCTCGATATGGGCGCGCAGCGAGCCGAACTGCTTCACGAATTTCGGCGTGCGCTCGGAGAGGCCGAGCATGTCCTCCAGCACCAGGATCTGCCCGTCGCAGAAGGAGGAGGCGCCGATGCCGATGGTCGCCGCCGTCACCTGGGGCGAGGTGGCGATGGCGCGGGCCACCGGCTCGACGATACCCTCCATCACGATGGCGAAGGCGCCGGCCTCGCTGATCGCGCGGGCATCCTCCAGCAGGATGCGCTCGCCATCCGGCCCCTTCCCCTGCACGCGGAACCCGCCCATCGTGTTGATGGACTGGGGCGTGAGGCCGATATGGCCCATCACCGGCACGCCGCGCTGGGTCAGGAAGGCCACCGTCTCGGCGAAGCGCGCCCCGCCCTCGAGCTTCACCGCGCCCGCCCCCGTCTCCTTCAGGATGCGCGCGGCGCTCATGAAGGCCTGCTCGCGGCTCGCCTCGTAGGAGCCGAAGGGCATGTCGACCACGACGAGCGCCCGGCTCGTGCCGCGGATGACGGCCTGCGCCTGCAGGATCATCATCTCCAGGGTCACGGGCAGGGTCGATTCCATCCCGTGCATGACCATGCCGAGGGAATCGCCGACGAGGATGAAGTCGCAATAGGCGTCGAGAATGCCCGCGGTGTGGGCGTGGTAGGCGGTGAGCGCGATGATCTTCTCGCCCGCCGCCTTGCGCTTGGCGAGATCCACGGCCCTCAGGCGGCGGGACTGCACGACCTGCGACATGGCACCGGCTCCTCGATACGCGGGGCTGGTCCGCCCCTCCGGGTACAGGCGCGCCTTATATACGCATCGCGCCCGCAAGCACCCGCACCCCTGCGAGGCTTCGCACCGATTGTCGAGCCGCCTCAGCGGCCCCGCAGGATCAGGCGGTCGCCGCGCACCTCGTAGCCGGGGAGCCGCATCAGGAAGCTCTGGCCGAGCAGGTTCTGGGTGAGCATGCCCGAGCGCGCGACGAGGCCCGAGACCCGCCGCTCGGTGATCGGTCCGATGGTGATCGTGTCGATCATGACCGGCGCGGCATAGGCCGTGCCGTTGGCGGTGGAGATCCGGGTCGAGAACTCGGTCTCCGCCGGGCGGATGCCGAGCGCCGCGGCGCCCTCGGCGGTCAGCACCACGGTGCTGGCACCGGTGTCGAAGATGAAGGGCTGGACCTGCCCGTTCACCTCGGCCTCGACCCGGAAATCGCCGTCGCGCCGCCGCGTGATCGTGACGATGTCGCCCGCGCCGGTCACGGCGGTGCCGGGCCGCAGCTCGCCCACCACCCGCGAGCTGACGCCCTGGATCTCGTCGCGGAAGCTGTAGCCGACGAGGCAGGCGAGGCCGAGGGCCAGCCAGACCAGCAGATGGCGCAGGTTGGTGCCGAGATTCGTGCCGAAGCGGCGCCAGTAGCCGGCGGTGACGAGAACGAGGGTACCGACGCCGAAGGCGAGCCCGGCGAGCTGGTCAGGCTCGATGCCGCCGATCGAGCGGCCATCGCCGCTGACGACGAGCACGGCCACCACGATCCCGATCGCGCCGAGCACCAGATACAGCATCAGACCTCACGCCCGCGTTCCCTCGGGCGGTAGATAGGCCGCGCGCAGCCGCGCTTCGAGCGTCGCCATGATGGCGAGGCGCTGCGCCTCGCTGAGCGAGCCCCACAGGGCGATCTCGTCGCGGGTACGGCCGCAGCCCTGGCACAGGCCCGTGCGGGCATCGAGCACGCAGACCTTGGTGCAGGGGCTGGACGGCTTGGACGACGGCTCGGGGGCGGCGCTGGCGGACATGGGCCGATCCATGCGGCCTGCCGGTGCCGCAAATCAAGCCGGCAGGCAGGCGATGAGGCCGAGGAGACCGGCGATCTCGGCGACCTGCTGACAGGCGCCGACCACGTCGCCGGTCTGGCCGCCGAGCTTCTCCGCGGCGAGCCGGGTCATGCCGAGGGCCGCGAGGCCGCCCAGCACGATCATCGCCAGGATCCCCGAGACCGGCAGGCCGAAGGGCAAGGCCAGAACGGCGAGAATGGCCCCGAAGCCGAGAGCGATCCAGAGCGTCGCCGCCTCCGGCCGGCCGACCGCGGCGCCGAGGCCCCCGGGCCGGGCGGGGCCGAGCAGCATCATCGGGGCGAGCGCGGCGACGCGGGAGAGAGAGGCGGCGAGCACCAGGGCCACCGCCGCGGCCGCGCCGGCCCGGTCGAGGAGCGTCGCGAGCGCGCCCATCCGCAGGGCGAGGGTGATGACCAGCGCGGTGGCGCCGTAGGTGCCGACGCGGCTGTCGCGCATGATCTCGAGGCGCCGCACCCGCGTGGCGCCGCCGAGACCGTCGGCCACGTCGGCGAGCCCATCCTCGTGGAGCGCGCCGGTGACGAGGACGGCGACGGCGAGGGCCAGCCCCGCGGCCAGGAACGGCCCGAGCCCGAGCTTCCAGGCGGCGAGCAGCGTCAGGGCCGCCGGCAGCGCCAGGATCAGGCCCGCGGCGGGCAGCATCCGGGGCGCGCGGCGGAAATCCGGCGCGGCATGGGGATCGTCCTCTCCGGGCAGGCGCGGCACCGGCAGGCGCGAGTAGAAGCGCAAGCAGGTGGCGAGATCGGACAGGAGGCCGCGCCCCGGCCAGTCGGCCTCTCCGCCCTGGGGTCGCCCGTTCATCGCCCTGCCTTCACCCCCTGAACCCGCTTCACTATAGCGTGCTGGCGGGACGCGGCTTCAAGCCGCGCGCGGGCCGCCCACAGGATTGCACCATGACCGAGAGCCCCTTCGCCGACATCCGCCGTCTGGTCGCGGCCATGCCGGAGGCAGACGAGGCCGCCCTGCGGGCGATCGCGGCGCGCGAGGCCACGCTGACCAAGCCTGCCGGCGCCCTCGGGCGGATGGAGGAGCTCGTCGCCTGGCTCGGCGCCTGGCAGGGCACGGACAAGCCGACCCTCGACCGGCCGCTGGTCTGCGTCTTCGCCGGCAGCCACGGCGTGACGAAGCGCGGCGTCTCGGCCTTCCCCGACGCGGTCAACCGGCAGATGCTCGACAACTTCGCCGCCGGGGGCGGTGCGATCAACCAGATCTGCGCCGCCTACGGCCTCGGCTTCAAGGTGTTCGACCTCGCCGTGGACCTGCCCACCGGCGACATCTGCGAGGGGCCGGCGCTCGACGAGCGCGGCACCGTCGCCACCATGGCCTTCGGCATGGAATCGATCGCCGCCGGGACCGACTGCCTCGGGATCGGCGAGATGGGCATCGGCAACACCACCATCGCGGCCGCCATCTACGCCGCCCTGTTCGGGGGCGATCCGGCCCACTGGGTCGGCCGCGGCACCGGCGTCGATGCGGACGGGCACCGGCGCAAGGTCGCGGCGGTCGAGACGGCGCTCGCCCACCATGCCGGCCATCTCGACGACCCGCTCGAGGTGCTGCGCCGCCTCGGCGGGCGCGAGGTCGCCGCGATGGCCGGGGCCATCCTCGCCGCCCGCCTGCAGCGGGTGCCGGTGGTGCTCGACGGCTACGTCTCGACCGCCGCCGCCGCGATCCTGCACGCCCTCGACCCGCGCGCCCTGGAGCACTGCCTCGCCGGCCACGTCTCGGCCGAGGGCGCGCATGCCGAGGTGCTGGAGCGACTCGGCCTCACGCCGCTCCTGGCGCTGAACATGCGTCTCGGCGAGGGCTCGGGCGCGGCCATGGCGATCGGCCTCCTCAAAGGGGCGCTGGCCTGCCACCGCGATATGGCGACCTTCGACCAAGCCGGGGTCTCCGGGAAGGAAGCCTGAGATCGGCCTTTGCCCCAAAGGACCTGGACGCGCTATGGCTCGCCCCGATTCGGATGCCGGGCGTCGCCGGCATCGCCGACCATAAGACCCAAGCCATGAAGATCACCCAGGCCTTCACCTTCGAGGCGGCCCACCGGCTACCGAACGTGCCCGAGACCCATCGCTGCCACCGGATGCACGGCCATTCCTACCGGGTCGAGCTGACGGTGGCGGGCGAGATCGATCCGCGGAGCGGCTGGGTCGTCGACTTCTACGACGTCGAAGACATCTTCCGGCCGCTGCTGGAGCGCCTCGACCACCACACCCTCAACGACATCGAGGGTCTGGAGAACCCGACCGCCGAGAACATCGCGGCCTGGATCTGGCATCGGGCCAAGGCGGGGCTGCCCGGCCTCGCATTGGTGCGGGTCTACGAGACCCCGATGTCCTGGGCGGAGTATGCGGGTGAGTGAGGTCGGCGAGGATCGCGCGCTGGTCCTGTTCTCAGGCGGCCAGGATTCGGCCACCTGCCTCGCCTGGGCGCTCGACCGCTATGCCCGCGTCGAGACGCTCGGCTTCGATTACGGCCAGCGCCACCGGATCGAGCTCGACGCCCGCGGACGGCTGCGCGCGGGCCTCGCGTCGCTCGTGCCCGCCTGGGGCCGCCGCCTCGGAGAAGACCATACGCTGGCGCTCGACGCGCTGGGTCAGGTCTCGGATACGGCGCTGACCCGCGAGGCCGAGATCGTCTACGCGGCCTCGGGCCTGCCCAACACCTTCGTGCCCGGCCGCAACCTCGTCTTCCTCACCTTCGCGGCGGCGCTCGCCTACCGGCGCGGCCTGCGCCACATCGTCGGCGGCATGTGCGAGACCGACTTCTCCGGCTATCCCGATTGCCGCGACGACACGATCAAGGCGATGCAGGTGGCGCTGAACCTCGGCATGGACCGCCGCTTCGTGCTGCACACCCCGCTGATGTGGCTCGACAAGGCACAGACCTGGAAGCTCGCCGAGGATCTCGGCGGCCCGGGTCTCGTGGATCTCGTCGTGGAGGAGAGCCACACCTGCTATGTCGGCGAGCGCGGCGCGCGCCACGACTGGGGCTATGGCTGCGGCACCTGCCCGGCCTGCCGCCTGCGCGAGCAGGGCTACGCCCGCTACGTCGCCGCCGAGGCCTGAGCGGGAACGAGGCTCGCGACGAGGGCGCCGAGCGTCCCCGCGAAGGCCTCCGGCCCGCCGAGCAGCCGCTCCATCAGCAGCGCGCCCTCCAGCGTCGCAATGACGAGCCGGGCCTGCGTCGTCGGGTCGATGCCGGGACGCAGCGCCCCGCGCGCCAGGCCTTCGCGCAGCATCCCTTCGAGCCAGGCGATGTGGCGCTCGAAGAAGCGGGCGATGTCGGCGCGAAGCTGCTCGGGAAGCGCCTCGCCCTCGATGGCGAGCACCGCGCAGAGGCAGCCGAGCCCCTGTTCCACCCCGCCGAGATAGAGCCGGCCATAGGCCTCGATGCGGGCCGGCGCCTCCCGATGGTCGGCCTCGATCGCGGCGAGCGCCGCGTCGTAGCGGTCGGCATAGGCGGCGACCAGCGCGAGCGCGAGATCGGTCTTGGTCGGGAAGTGGTGGTGGATGCTCGCCTTGCGGATGCCGACCGCCGCCGCGAGATCGGCGTAGCTGAAACCGGCATAGCCCGAGGTCCGCACCAGCGTCTCGGCCTGCATCAGCAACTCGGCCCGGGTATCCCGCATCGCTCTCCATCGCCCCGCGATCGGTCGCGCGCTCGTGTTCGCCCACGGCGACCCGAAACCCTTCTCGCACTTGACGCCCAAAAAATCTACCTACTAAATGGTTGGCAGCGAATGGGAGGTGACGCATGCGGGCGCTCGACGCCGCATCGCGCAAGGATGGAGCCCGACGCTCCATGACGCGCCGGCAAGCCGTCTTCGCGGGCTTCTGCCTGTGCTGCCTGCCGCGCGCCTTGCGCGCGGAAGCCTTCGCAATGGAGGAGGTCGGCCCCGGCATCTTCCAGAGGCGCGGGCCGAATGCCGAGGCCAGCCCCGCGAACAACGACGCCATCGCCAATATCGGCTTCATCGTCGGCCGCGACGGGGTGCTCGTCACCGAATCCGGCGGCAGCCTCGCCGATGGGCAATGGCTGCGCGCGGAGATCCGCAAGCGCACCGACAAGCCGATCCGCCACGTGGTGATGAGCCACGTCCATCCGGATCATTGCTTCGGCGCCGCGGCGTTCGGCGAGGACAAGCCGAACTATATCGGCCACCACGGCTTGCGCGAGGCGCTGGAGGCGCGTGGCGCGTATTACCGCCAGCGCCTGGAGGACGTGCTGGGGCCGGAGAAGGCCGGCATCGTGGTCTACCCGACGCAAAGCGTGAAGGACGGGGCCGAGATCGACCTCGGCGACCGCATTCTGCGCTTCACCGCGCATGCCACGGCGCACACGTCCTGCGACCTCTCGATGATCGATTCGGGAAGCGGCCTGCTCTTCACAGGCGACCTGCTCTCGGTCGGCCGCATCCCCTCCCTCGACGGCAGCCTGAACGGTTGGCTCAAGGAGATCGAGCGCCTGAAGGGGATGGGGGCGAGGCAGGCCGTGCCCGGGCACGGGCCGGTGCGCGTCGAGCTCGCCCCGGCGCTCGCCGGGATCGGCCGCTACCTCGGCACGCTGCGCGACGAGACCCGCAAGGCGATCGCCGCCGACGTCTCGATCGAGAAGGCGGTACAGAGTGTGGCCCAGTCCGAGCGGGGCCAATGGGATCTGTTCGACGACTACAATCCCCGCAATGTCACCGTCGCCTACAAGGAACTCGAGTGGGAATAGCCGCCGCGTAACCTACATGAATTGGATCAGGAGGACGCCATGACCTACGCCGCTCTCGCCCTCGGACTCTCTCTGACCGCCGCGCTTGCGAGCGGTGCCGCGCAGGCCGCGGGCGCCTCCGACACGGATGCCGACCGCGACGCGCGCTGGAAGGAGATTGCCGCCTCGATCTTCAAGGATCGCGCGATCCAGCCGACCGAGACATTGGTGAAGGTCGATGCGCCCAAGCGCGCGGAGGATGCGGCGCTGGTGCCGATCACCCTGACCATGCCCGAGAAGGACAGGATCAAGGCCGTCCATCTCGTCATCGACGACAACCCGTCGCCCTACGCCGCCCATGTCAGCTTCGGCCCCGCCGCCGATCCGGGCGAATTGAAGCTGCGCGTGCGGGTGAACAACTACACCAACGTCCACGCGGTGGCCGAGACCAAGGATGGCGGCCTGTATGAGGCGGCCAAGTTCGTCAAAGCCTCCGGCGGCTGCTCGGCACCCATGGGGATGAGCGACGAGGAGGCGATGAAGGGCATGGGCGACATGCGGATGAAGTTCGCCGGCGACGTCCAGCCCGGCAAGCCGGTCGAGGCGACGCTGATGATCCGCCACCCGAACTTCTCCGGCATGCAGATGAACCAGGTGACGCGCGACTACACGCCGGCACGCTACATCAACAAGGTCACGGTCGATTACGGGCCGAAGAACGTGTTCGTGATGGATGGCGACATCTCGATCGCCTCCAACCCGGTGATCAATTTCGCCTTCCTCCCCGAGGGCAAGGGACCGATCAAGGTCACCGCCACCGACAATCAGGGCGGGCGCTGGGAGCACAGCTTCACCGCGCCGACGGCGAGCAATTGAGCCGCATGCCCGTCCTCGGGAGAGCGGCGGCCGGCGCCCTGGCGCTGGTCGTGCTGGCGGCGGCCACCCCGGCCGATTCCCCCGTCAACGTGCCGGAGCCCGATGGGCTCTGGACCGGGCCGCAGCGGGGCTACACGCCAGCGACCCTCGAAGGCGCGACGGTGATCGACGGCAAGCGGCTCGCGGCGATGATGCCGGACAAGCCGGTGCTCCTCGACGTGGTGCTGGCCGACCGCAAGCCCGCGAACTTCCCGACCGACCGGCCCTGGCTGCCGACTCACCGCTCGATCCCCGGGGCCGTCTGGATGCCGGGTGCGGGCGTCGCCCCCCTGGCGCCCGAGCGCGAGGCCCTGTTCTTCCGCCGCGTCGAGGAACTGACCGGCGGCGACAGGAGCAAGGCGATCGTGACCTTCTGCCGGCCGGAATGCTGGGGCAGCTGGAATACCGGCCGCCGCCTCGTGCTGCGCGGCTACAGCAACGTCCACTGGTTCCCGGAGGGTGTCGAAGGCTGGCAGGACGAGCACGACACGGCCGTGGTGAAGCCCGATCCGGCCTGGGCGGCGCTTCCGCCGGTGGAGCCTGAACGTTAGAGCGCTCTCCGCCGAAGCGGATTCCGGTCCGGCGGAGGAGAGCGCGTCACAGCCCAGGCTCAGGGCCGTTCCCGGTTGCGCGGATGCGGTCTTGGCTGCCCCGCTTCTGGCGCCATCCGTTCGGGCCGATCGAGCCCGCTCGGGGGCCCTCCCCCGGATGACGGGCGCTGCGCTCAAGCGCCGCTGGCCGGCCCCTCGTTGTCGTTGGCGTTCACCTGCGGGAGCCGCTCCGCCGCCCGGGGGTCAAGCGTCCGGCGACGCCAAGCGGTCTCGATGGCCCGCGCGACCCGCGGCGAGCGGCGCTCGAGCCAAGCCGGACGATCCGACAGCCTCCCCAGCCGGCCTGGCCGGCTGTTGTTCCTCACTGCCATCATCGCAAACCGCCTCCCGGACGCCGGCACAGAGCGGGTACGATACGGGCTCGGCGGTCGCCCGCCTTTTGCACGAGCGTCCCGAACTCTTGCCTGCGCGTCCCGATGCGCGGGTGTGGCCGGGCTCACGCGCCGTGCGGCGCGGCCTCAGCGCCAGTCGTAGAGTTCGAACGGATCGAGCACGGCCCGCAGGGTTCTCTCCTCGGGAGCCCGCTGCAGGGCGAGCTCACGGTCGAGTCCGCGCAGGAAGGCCTGCGGCCCATCCTGCAGGTCGCGGCCGAGCCCTTCGAAACGCTCGGCCGGCTCCACATGGGCGGGCTTCGTCGAGACGATGAAGCCGATGTCGCAGAGGGGCTGGGCCCGGATGCCCGGCTCACGCAGCCAGTAGCAGAGGCGGACGCGGGTGAAGCTCTCGCCCGGCCTCTGCTCGGGATAGAACCCCGCGACGCGAAAGCTCTCGGGCCGCTCGCGCGCGGCCCAGGCGAGCGTCGCCGCAACGGTGACGTAACCATTGGTGCGGTGCTCGCGCACCAGCCGCACCGCCTCGGCCGGCGAGGCCCGGAACGGATCGGCCGTTGCGGCGGCGGCCCCGGTGACGACGAGAAGGGCGGCGATCGTCAGAGCGCGGATCACAGCAACTCTCCGAAATCCGGGTCTCGAAAGGGATCCTCCCTCTCGCGGGTCTGGGCGGCGCCCAGTCGTCTTATCAGGGCTCCGCCCTGATGCCCCGCCCCAGGGCCTCGTCGCTTGGGGATCCCGGGCCTGTCACGCGGCTTCGGCCCGGTCGCGCGAGACGAAGGCCACGGCCGTGCGCAGGGTGCCGAGATCGGCGTCGGGCCGCATGCCGGCCGTCGACAGGTGGCGGCGATAGGCTCGCGCACCCGGGCGTCCGTTGAACAGGCCGAGCATGTGCCGCGTCACGGCGTGGAGCCGCTCGCCGCGCTCCAGCAGAGCGGCGATGTAGGGCTCGAAGGCCGCGACCGCCGCGAAGGCGTCCGAGTGCGGCGCCGCCTCGCCGAACAGATCCGGATCGACGCCGAGCAGCAGGGCGGGCTCGGTATAGGCCGCGCGGCCCACCATCACGCCATCGACCGCGTCGAGTTGCGCCCGCGCCTGATCGAGCGTGGCGATGCCGCCATTGATGGCGATCGGCAGGTCGGGATGCGCCCGCTTGAGGCGCGCGACGCGGCCGTAATCGAGAGGCGGCACGTCGCGGTTCTCCTTCGGCGACAGGCCCTGCAACCAGGCCTTGCGCGCGTGGACCACGAGACCGTCGACCCCGGCCGCGACCACCGCCTGCGCCAGCGCGTCGAGGGCGGCCTCCGGATCCTGATCATCCACGCCGATGCGGCACTTCACCGTCACGGGCACCCGCACCGCCGCCTTCATGGCGGCGACGCAGGTGGCGACGAGCGCCGGCTCCCGCATCAGGCAGGCGCCGAAGCGGCCCTCCTGCACCCGGTCCGAGGGGCAGCCGACATTGAGGTTGACCTCGTCGTAGCCGAACTCTTCCGCGATCCGCGCGGCCTGCGCGAGGTCCTCAGGGTTCGAGCCGCCAAGCTGCACCGCCACGGGATGCTCGGCCGCCGAGAAGCCGAGCAGCCGCTCGCGGTCCCCGTGCAGCACGGCGCCGGTGGTGACCATCTCGGTATAGAGCCGGGCGCGGGCCGAGAGGACGCGATGGAAGGCCCGGCAATGCCGGTCCGTCCAGTCCATCATGGGGGCAACGGAGAAGCGGACGTCCTCGGGCGTCATCGGGTGGGGTACGGTCCTTCCAGGGCTCTCATCGCCGCAGCGGCGATCCGGGCGTGACGTCAGTGGTCGTGGCGGCAGCCGGGGCCGTGCACGTGCCCAGCCTGATCGTGGTCATGCCCGTGCTTGTGCCCGTGATCATGGGCATGATCATGACCATGCGCGGAAGAGTGGCTGTGGGCGTGGCCATGATCGTGGCTGTGGGCATGGTCGTGGGAATGGTCGTGCCCGCAGGTGCTGTGGTCGTGCGCCGCGCGCTCGGGGCGGAAGGCGCGCGAGACCGGGCTCGCCGCGCAGCCCTGGCCGCGAACCAGCTCGGCATTGGCGGGGGTGTCCGGCACGTAGAGCGCGTCCGCGCCGATCTCGGCCTCGACATGGTTCCCGCCGAGCTGCCAGGCGAGGCGCATCAGGCGGGCCGGATTCTCCGCGCGCACCTCCAGGAGGGCTTCCGCAGCGGCGCGCACGGCGACGAGCCGCCCGTCCTCCAAGCGCAGCGCGTCGCCGTCCTCGATCACCGCCGCCTTGGCCAGGGCGAGGTCGAAGGCGAGGCCGCCCTCCGCGTGGAGATGGCCGGAGCCGGCCGCGCGGGCGGCATGGTCGAGGACGACGGTGTCGACCACGGCGTCGGCGCGGACGGCCGGCTTGCGGACGAGGGTGGTGGCTCTCTGCATGGTGTCCTCGAACGGTCAGGCCCGGATGTTGGGGCGGGCGTGACAAAAGGGAAGGCTTGATCCCGCCACGATGCCAGCGCGACGGAACCTTGGCCGTGTGGCGCGCATTCCACGGTCATAACGGCTAAGCTCGAACCGCACCACAACGGACCGCAAGGCGGATACACGCCGGACCGCACAAGGGAGTCCCAACCATGAAGAAGCTCGTCAGCGCCGCTCTCGCCGGCGCCATGGCCCTGTCGCTCGCCGCCTGCAACACCCCGCAGGATCGCGCGCTGGGCGGCGCCGCCCTCGGCGCCGGCCTGGGCGCGGCGGTGGGCGGCCTCGCCACCGGCCGGGCCGGCGGCGCGCTGGCGGGTGCCGCGATCGGCGGCGCCAGCGGCGCGATCGTCGGCGCCTCGACCGCCCCGCGCTGCCCCTACGGAACCTACCGCGACGCCTACGGCGACGTGTACTGCCGCTGATCGGACGGGGGCGGCCCGGAGCGGGGCCGTCCCTGCGCCCTCCGCATGATCGGGGCCGGAGCCTGCAGGCTTCGGCCCTTTCTCGTTGCGGCGGAAGCGGCTATCCCTCGCGGCCCTTCACGAGCGCCCGCGACCCCACGATGCCCCTTCCCACCGCCCGAGCCCGGACCGAGACGCGATGAGCGCGGGGCTGTGGGGCAAGATCGGCGGCGCGGGCCTCGGGCTGGCGATCGGCGGCCCGCTCGGGGCGCTCGTCGGCGGCGCGGCCGGCCATTACCTGATCGACCGCGAGGGCGCGCCGTTCGGGCGCACGCCCCGCGAGGTGGTCTTCACCACCGGCCTCGTGGCGCTCGCCGCCAAGATGGCGAAGTCCGACGGCGTGGTGACGCCGTCCGAGGTCGAGGCCTTCGGCAAAGTGGTGCAGGTCGAGCCCGCCGAGCGGGCCGGCGTCGAGCGCCTGTTCGACCTCGCCAAGACCACCACCGCCGGGTTCGAGGCCTATGCGAGCCAGCTCGCCGCGACCTTCAGCGACGCGCCGGCGCTGCTTGAGGACGTGCTCGACGGCCTGTTCCATATCGCGACCGCGGACGGGGCGATCCACGAGGCCGAGGAGCGCTATCTCCGCGCGGTCGCCGAGATCTTCGGGCTGGACGAGGCGGCCTTCCGGCGCATCGCCGCCCGCCACGTGCGGCTCGCCGACGACCCCTATCTCGTGCTCGGCCTGGAGCGGGGCGCCGACGCGGCCGCCGTCAAGGCGCGCCACCGCCAGCTCGTCGCCGAGAACCATCCGGACCGGGTGATCGCCCGCGGCCTGCCGCCGGAGGCGGTGGCGATCGCCACGCGGCGGCTCGCCGCCATCAACGCGGCCTACGACCGCATCGAGGCGGAAGGCGCCGCGCGGTGAGGACCGACAGCCCCCTCGCGACCCAGGTCATTCCCTCGCCGAACCACGGCGAGCGGAAGGGGCCGCGGCCCGACCTGCTGATCCTGCACTATACGGGCATGGAGAGCGCCGCCGCGGCGATCGGGCGGCTCGGCGACGCGACGGCGGAGGTGTCGGCCCACTACGTGGTGCTGGAGGACGGGCGCATCGTGCAGATGGTGCCCGAGAGCCGGCGGGCCTGGCACGCGGGCGCGAGCGCGTGGCAGGGCTGGCGCGACGTGAACTCGCGCTCGCTGGGCATCGAGATCGTCCATCCCGGCCATCTCGACGGCGCGCTGGCCCCCTATCCCGAGGCGCAGGTCGCGGCGGTGACCGCGCTGACGCAGGACATCGTCGCGCGCTGGAGCATCCCGGCGGCGCGGGTGCTCGGCCATTCCGACATCGCGCCCGAGCGCAAGGACGATCCCGGCGAGACCTTTCCCTGGGCGCAGCTCGCGGCGGCAGGCGTCGGCCATTTCGTGCCCCCGGTGCCGATCCGCGATGGGCGCTTCTTCGCCCGCGGCGATGCCGGTCAGCCGGTGGAGGCCCTCCAGGCGATGCTCGCGCTCTACGGCTACGACGTGCCGGTGAGCGGGAGCTTCGACGCCCGCACGGAAGCCGTGGTGCGGGCCTTCCAGCGCCATTTCCGTCCCGCGCGGGTGGACGGCGTCGCCGACGCCTCGACCATCACCACCCTGCGCGACCTGATCGCGGCATTGCCGGCCAAAGAGGCGCCCGCACCATGACGATCAGCCGCGTCGGCGCCGCGCTCGCCGCCCTGCTCCTCTCCGGACCTGTCCAGGCCGGCGAAGGCGACTGCTTCGACGCGGTCGATCTCGACAAGCCGGTCGCGCTCGCCACGGTCACCGGGCCGGAGCGCGTGCCCTTCGTGAAATCGGCGCATGCGGCGGCGGGCTGCCCGGGACCGGACGGATCCTGCCGGGAGAAGGCCTATCTCGTCGCCGGCAACGCTGTCCTGGTCGGTCAGGCCCGGGGCGCCTTCGTCTGCGCCACCTATGTCGGCGCCAAGGGCGCGACCCGCTCCGGATGGCTCCCGCGGACGGCTCTCACGGATGCAGCCCCCGCCACGCCGGCCCTCGACGACTGGGCCGGCTCCTGGCAGGGCAGTCCCGAGCACCGCATCCGCATCACCCGGACGGGAGCGGGGCTGGCGCTCGCCGGCGATGCAACCTATGGCGCCCTCGATCCGGACCGGGTGAAGCGCGGGGCGGTGAATATCGGCTCGTTCTCGGTCGAGGCTCGCCCCCAGGCCGGGACGCTCGCCTTCACCGACGGCGAGAACGGCGTCGTCCCGCGCTACAGCCCGGACGATTATACGGCCTGCAGCGTCCGCATGCGCCTGATGCCGCCCTTCCTGCTGGTGGAGAGCAACGCCGCCTGCGGCGGCGCGAATGTCAGCTTTACCGGGATCTACCGGCGCGGCTGAGCGGCGCCAGCCCGATCAGGGCAGCGGCCGGACTATTCCGATCGAGGCTTGACCTGCCTGGCCCGTGAGACCGTACCGCGCGCGATCGACGCCGACGGACGCATGACCGTGCAGGCATCGCGGCAATATGGTCAACGCCGGTCATGCGAAGATGAAGATTCTATAGGGGTCAGATCCAAAAATATACATTGGGTCCGATGATTCAAAAAGGAGATAAATACCAAAAACATTGCCGTATCTTACGCATTCATTAAAATTCTACGCATCCCGTAAAGGTTCATTCGGTGGTCCGTGCGGTAACGCGCTTCCGGGAAAACGAGGGTGCGGCCGGTCCCGAGCCGCCGCCCTGGCGGCACGCGTGGAGGCTCTCATGACGCTGGATCCGGAGGAGTTGAGCGCTGCCGAGCTGCTGGTCGCCCGCATCGCCGCCAACACGAGCGCGTCCGCCGCGCTGGCCTTCTCCGGCCATTTCCTCACCAGCAATTTCGGGCGCTCGCTGAGCACGATGGAGGCCCGGATCTGCGACGGCGCGCTCCTCATCCTCGCGCGCACGGAACGGCTTGCGGTACGCGCGCAGCTCGCTGGGATCCTGGCCGCCGTGGAGAGCGGTCCGGTCCGGACCGTCACCCATCTCGCCTATGATCTGGAGGTCGAGGTGGCCGGCCCGATCCTGAAACGCTCGCCGCTGATCGCCGAGGAGGACCTTGTGGCGATCGCGCGGATCCGGCCGTCGGCGCATCTGGCGGCCCTGGCCTGCCGCACGGCGCTGAGCCCCGCCCTCACCGCGATCCTTCACGCCCGCGGCAACGCTTTCGCGCCGCAAGCGCGCACCGGCACCGGGGGGCCCCATGGATCGACGCGCCGCTATCTCCGCCGCTCGGCGACGGCGACGGCGCCCGAGCGGCCGGATCGCAGCCTCATCCGTCGATCCGACGATGGCTTGCCACCGGAGTTCAAGGAGCGCAGGCGAGCGCGCATCGAGCGGATGACGCTGCGCCTGATCGAGGGCGGGCGACCGAAATGCGGTGAGCCCGCGGATTGATGCCGGCGACCGACGCCCCTCACCGGACGCCGGCGCCACGGAGATCGGGCCGGGCCCTCTCGTCCCGGAGCCTGTGCGAGCGCGATCGTCACGCGGAGAGCCGGGTCGTGCGGTCCATCCCGGTCATCGCTGACCTGCGAAGCGCCAGAGGGTTCGCAGGGTTCGTCCAGGGATCGACAGGTTAAGTGCCCCCACGCCGTTCGGGCAGGCCCTCAGTGCTTCAGCAGGCTCTCGAAGCTTTCCTCGGGCGGCAGCTTGTTCGAGAACCGTGCGAGACGGCTGAGGCTCGGCTCGGACAGGCCGCCGGCATTGGCGTAGGCCGCGAGGGCGAAACTCACCAGAAGCTCCGCCTCTTCGTGCGTCACGGCCCGTCCGCTCAGAATGCTCGCCGCGCCACGAACCGCATGCACGGCTTCACGGAAAGCAGGATCGCCCTTCAGCTCATCGATACGCGACGCCACCGCTCCCTCCCCGCGGGTTGCATCCGGAGTCGATCCGACCGCGTCGCGATCGGGGACGGCTCCGGAGCCCTGATGCGTGGCGCTCCCCCGGCCGAACCGGCCTCCGCTCGGGCGAGCAGCACCCCGGCTCCTCGCGGCGTTCAGAGCAGCCACCGAAACTCCCGATAACCGGGAGATCGCCCGCCGGGCACGACGGCGCAGCGGGCGTTTCGAGAGAGGCTCTTAGCCCTAGGGATGGGGGCGTGTCACTTCCGATGGCGGCCCTGCGCGGAGGCGCGTGGAGCCGGGACCCCATTGCGCGGGCACGCGGATCTCAGGGCCTCCTCGGGCGAGGCGGGCGCCGCCTGTCACGACGTGAGGAGGATCCCATGATCCAAGGATCCGGGGACAAGAGTCAGCGCTGCGCTGCGGGCAGGGCCGGCTCGAAGCGGCCGAGGAAGCGCGCCCGTTCCCACAATTCGAGGACGAAGCCGCCGAGCATCGCCCGGACGGTCTCGACGGCCTCCGCATCGGTGATCACGTCGAGGACTTCGGCGGCCACGATCCGGTCACCGGGGGAGAACCGGTAGACGCGGTACGTCGACTGCCCCTCGTTCGGCGAGGACCGGAATTGTGCACTTGCACCAGGGCTTTGATCGGGCATGGCAAAATCCCTCCACGCGCCTCAGCAACCTCAGAGCGAATGGTTAACAAATCGTTAACGCTCGCATGAATTCTCCGATGAAGCCGAACCGAAACTGAATTCCCTCCGTAAAATTTTGGGTTCGTACGCTCCGCCTTGCGCATCAGCGTGCATTGAATGCCCGATCGACCGGATTTATCCGAGGAGATCAGGGACGGCCTCGGCTGCGGGACATCTCCTGCCGGCCGCCTCCGACTGCTCACAGCGCTCCAGAATGCGGCTCTCGAGGCAGCGCATCGCGCGCCGCGATCAGGGCCTTTTTGACCATCCTCAATGTTCTGTCCGGAGCACACAGGCAGGGTCGCGCGGATATCGCATGTCCCGGGCCCCCGTGATCGCCGTCACCCTTGCTCTTGCCCTGGCGCTCTACGGCGCCGTCGTCGTCTCGGTGCATCAGGCCGTCAGCCGCCTCGTCCGGATCACGCACGGGGCGGTTCCCGGACAACCGGCAGGCCCGCGCACGGCCACCGCACGAGGACCTGAGAGACCGACGGGGGTTCTGGCCTGGTCGCTGATCGCGGCGACGGCCTGCTTCTGGCTGCCCATCCTGACCGTCGTGCTCGGATTGACCACAGGGGCGCTCGGCCCGCACGTCGCTCAGGCTGACCCTCCCTCCGCCGCGGCGGCGGAAATGGACGCCCGGGACCGGCACAGGCCGGCCGCACTCCCCTACGAGGCGATGAGGCTCGACGCCTGCCGGACCGATCTCAGATCGCTCCAGGCGGATCTCGAGCAATCCACCGCGATGACGCTCCAGTTCATTGCCGCGCCGCAGAAGGCCCCGCCTGCGTTCCGGGCCTACAAGCCCCTGGGAGAGCTCTTCGTCGCGGCCAAGACCCGTGCCATGCAATGCCTGCAGATGGATTTCCCCGAGACCGTGCTCGCGGTCTCGGAGAGCCGCATGAACATGCCGGCGCCCGGGGAGCCGACCGACAACCTGAGCCAGATGTACCGGTACCGGAAGTTCTATCGGCAAGCGTCGCAGACCAAGGCGGCGCTCGCCGATTTCCTCGCGACGATCGGGCTCCGCAAGGCGATGCTGCGCCGTGAACTGGCCGATTGAGGGTCTCTTGCGACGCCTCAAGAAGAGGTTGGGGAGGGGATCGGCTCGCGTAGGCCCCCGCTCGAACAGTCTGGGAGACCGCGGCCGCCGGGTCGCGACGGGGCGATCAGCTCTTGCCCTCGGCCCAGAGCCGGTCGCGCTCCGCCTGCGCCTCCCGCAGGGCCGCGCGGTCCGCGTCCTGCTCCGCGCAGGCCTCGCGCAGCCGCGTCCTCTCACGGGCGGCCTTGCGCTTCAGGCGCGCCAGATTGGCCGCCTTCTGCGCCAGGATCTCCTCCACGCTGATCGGATCGTCGCGGAGCGGCGGCTGCTGCCACGGATAGGGCCGCCGCGGGGCGGGGGCCGGGCCGCGCGGCCGTGACCGGATCGGCGCCTCGTGAGCGCTCGCGTCGTCGGTCAGGCGCAGCGCCTCGCCGAGACTGAGGCCGGCGGCGGCCGCGACACGGCTTGCCGCCGCCGCGCCGGCCGCGCGCTCTCCAGGCGTCGCCCCGCGCTCCATCATGGCCCGGCACTTGGCGAAGCGGGCCCGATCCAGCCTGCGCTCAGGCATGACGCCGCCCCGGCCCCGGGCCGCGATCCGGGAACCGGAGGCAGGCGCGCGTGCGGCCGTCCTCGCGCGTCAGGACGAAGCTGCCGCCCAGTTGGGAGGCCATGCCGCGCATCACCCGCTGCCCGAGACCGCCGCTCTCCGGCGCGCCGGCGCGAAGGCCATCCCCGTCATCGGCGACCGTCAGGGCGAGCCAGCCATCGGCCTCCTTGCCGAAGGCCACCTGGATCTGCCCGGGCCTGTCATCAGGGAAGGCATGTTTCACCGCGTTGGTGACCGCCTCGTTGAGGACGAGCCCGACCAGAACCGCCTGATCCGCGCTGAGGCGATGCGGTTCGACGGCGGTTTCGAGCGAGACCGGGCGCAGCCCGAGATGGGCCGCACGCAGCTCGTCGCAGAGCCCCGTGAGGAAGGCCCGCATCTCCAGTCGGCCCGCAGGCCCGGACGTGGCCCGGAGCCGCCGGTAGACGCTGCCGAACACGTGGATCCGGTCGGCCAGACTGCTCAACGCCCGCCGGGTCTCCGCGTGCTCGGCTTGGGCCGCCTGCAACTCGGCCACGGAGACCAGGGCGCCGAGATCGTTGCCGATGCGGTGCGAGATCTCCTTCAAGAGGGCGGACAGGTTGTCCGTCTGCCGAGCGAGCCGCGTCAGCCGGCCGTCGGCCCGCGACAGGCGCGCCTGCAGGCTGCTGACGGTCAGGACGATGCACAGGCCGGCTGCGATGAAGCCGAGCAAGCCCAGCGCCTCGGTCGGCTCGGACACGGCGAGCCCTTCACCGCGCAGGAGGAAATAGGCGATCGCCGTGGCGCTCAGCCCGACGGCCCAGAGCGCGGCGACGCGGCCGCTCCGGAAGGCCATGACCGCGAACGCCGCCTCATAGACGACGTAGCCCTGGCTCGGGGTCTTCGGGAACAGCCGCAGGCAGAGGGCCGTGTAGGCGGCCAGGAGCGCGAAGGCGGCGAGCCCCTCGATCAGCCCGGCCCTGCCGGGCCGGTGCGTCCGGCCTTCCGCGTCCGGCGGCGCGGCCTGGGACTCCGTGGCTTGGATGTCGCGCACGACGAGCCCTCAGAGCCCCGCCCGATCCGTCCGGATGCCGAACCCCGTGCAGGGGCGCATCCGCCCAGCCCGCCGCGCGCGGGCGGGAGCGATCCGCCCATCCGGCGGAATCGCGTGATCGGTCTGGCTCATAGCGATCGGCAGACTGCCATACGGGGCGGGCGGAACCGCACCCAGTAGCAGCACGCGGCCGGGGGTCAACGGCGGCCGGAGCCGACGCGGACATAGGTCCGCAGCGGCCCGAGATCGGTGTCGGTGCGCGCGTCGAGGGCGAAGCGGCCGTCGGCCTCCGGACGGGCGGCGGTGCCGTCGCGGCCGGACCGGACGGCGACGCCGGCTGCGGCCCGGCCGGACAGGCGCAGGCAGGTTGCGCTGCCGGGCAGGCGCACGAAGCCCGGCCCCTGCTCCGGGCACGGCCGGGCCTTCGCCTCGGGGACGGCCGCCCTGCGGCGCGGGGCGGCCTCGGTGAGGCGCGCCGCATCGGCGGAGAGCCGGGGCAGGTCGAGGCCTTGCGTCTCCGCCGCGGAGGCGGCCGGCGCGACGCACAGGGCGGCGAGGAGCGCGGCCGGCAGGGCGCGGGCGAACGGCATGGTCGAATCTCCCCGCATCGGTCCCCGGGGAGCCGACGCGCCGACATCCTGACTCAGCGAAAGCGGCGGGAATGGGGTCGAGACGCCGCCCGATCCCGGCTCACGGATCAGCTCATGTAGTTGACGAGGGTCAGCTTCGAGAGCGTCGAGGTGATCTGGTAGCTCGCCTGCAGGCGGTTCTGCACCGCCAGCAGCTTGGCCGCGACCTCCTCCATCGGCGCCGATTCGACCCCCTCGATCGTGTCCTGGAGCGTGTTGCGGGTGGCGGCGTTCAGGCTCTTGGCGCTCGACATGCTGCTGGAGGCGAGACCGAGATCGGTGGCGATCTCCTGCACGCTGGGGCTGGTGCTGACCGCGCCGAGCAGGGTGCCGGCCCGGTCGGCCAGCGCCCGCCAGCGGGCGTCGGCGGTCGCGGTGCCGCCGGTGGCGCCGACCGCGGCGGCGGCCATGCCGGCGAGCACCGAGCGCAGGGGCGCCTCGTTGGCGCGCGCGCCGATCGAGACCGTGTTGCTCGCCCCGATCCGCGCGGTCACCGTGCTGCGCGGGTCGGTGGCGGCATCGTCGCCCTGGTACCAGATCACCGTCTTGGCCTGCGGCGTGCGGGCGTAGCCGGTGGCGTTGCCGGCGCTGTCGAAGACGAGGCGGCGGGGCGCGAGGCCCGTGCTGCTCGAGCCCGCGAAGAAGTCCTCCGAGGCCCGCACCGTGGCGCTGGCGCTCAGCGTGGTGTCGGCGGCGCCGCCCAGCGCGGCGCGGAGCGCGTTGGACAGGTTCTGCGCGGTCTTGGCCGGATCCGGGTCGATCGCGAACTCGCTGGTCGTGCCCGCGGTGACGGAGGTTCGCGCAGTGAGCGTGATCGAGGTGGTGGTGCCGTCGTGCAGCGCGAGCTTGATGGTGACGCTGTCGCCGACGACCGGGTTGGTCGGGGGCGAGCCGAGCCCCACGGTGAGGGAGGCCGGGCTGCCGCCGGTGATGTTCAGGGTGAGCCCGGGCCCGGGCGGCGTGTCGGTGGTCGCCGCGCTCTGCACGCTCGCCAGGGTGCCGGGCGCGATCAGCGTGTTCAGCGCGGCCTGCGCCGCGGCCGGGTCGGCCACCACGGGGAAGGAATCGGTGTCGCCCGAGGCGGGGTTGGCCCGGGCGGTGAAGTCGATGGTCGTCTGGGTCCCGTCCGGCTGGTTGACGACGACCCGGAAGCGCTGTCCCTCGGTCGGCGCCGCCGCGAAGGTGGCGGTCGCCGTGGACGCGGTCGCCGCGGTGTAGCTCGCCTGCAGCGCGCTGCCGGTCGTGGCCGGCTTCTCCGGCAGGGTGAAGCCGAAATTGGCGCGGACCTCGGCGCTCGTATCCTCGGACAGGCTGAACGGGGTAACGTCCGCCGCCGACGGGGTGAGGCGGCCGAACCCGTCCGTGCCGAGATCGGCCGTCCGCTGCTCCGCGACCAGGGTCTTCAGGCCGGCGAGGCCCAGCCCGGCATCGCCGTCGAGCATCTGGTCGTAGCCGATCACCGGCGCGGTCTCGCCGTAGCGGCCGGCGAACACGTAGGTGCCTGCCGCCGACTGGTTGAGGGCGTCGATCGCCGCGGCGAGGCTGTTGCCGGCGAGCGTGCTGCTGCTGATCGTGCCGTTGGCGTTGCGCACCAGGCCGTTCTGCAGGTCGGCGTTCAGGCTGTTGCCGAGGGTGATGAACTGCGTGAGGCTGGTCGCCGCGAGGTTGGTCCGCGTCTGCGCCGCGGTGATCGCGGCGTCGTAGCCGTCGAGGGCGCTGACGGTCGCGCGCGCCGAGAGGCTGGTCGTGCGCCCGGCGCCGAGCCCGCCATAGGTCTCCGCGGCCCGGCCGGTGCCGAGCTGCGTGGTCAGCGTGTCGAGCTGGGACTTCAGATCGAGGATCTGCTGGGTGTTGCGCGTCGCGGTGTAGCTGCCCGCGGCGAAGGGTCGGATCGTGGTCATGGCCGGGGCCCTCTCGGGAGGGAGGAATCGAGGTCAGGCGGACGCTGCGCGGATCCGTGCATGGTCAGAGCCTCAGCAGGGTGTCGAGCATGTCCCGGGCGGCCGTCAGCACCCGGGCATTGGCGCTGTAGGCCTGCTGCAGCGAGATCAGGTTGGCCATCTCCTCGTCCACGCTCACGCCCGCGCTGGTGGCGAACCGGCCCTGCGCCGTGGAGAGGGCGACGCTCTGGCCGTCGTCGAGGGTCTTGGCCTGATCGGCCGCGGCCCCCTGTGCGGCGATGATGTCCTGTGCGAAGCCGGCCACGGTGGTGGTGTGGGGGGCCGAGATGCCGCCGATGCCGCTCGACGACGAGAAGGTGATCTGCGCACTCGTCAGCGCGTCGTAGAGGAAGTTCGCCCGCGTGCCGTCCGTGCCCGTGCCGGCGGCGTTGCTCGCGGTGAGCACCGCGGTCTTGGCGCTGACGGCCGGGTTGATGGTGAGGCGCTGGGCGAGGCCGGTCGCTTGCGCGCCCGCATCGAGCGAGCCGGTGATGAGCTTGTTGCCGGACCCGTCCACGAACAGCGCGATCTGCGGATAGGCGCCGGTCAGGTCGGTCGCGGAAGTCGGAAGCGTGATCGTGGCGCTCGCCCCGGTCACCTTCGTGCCGGACGAGCCGGTGACCGTGATGGCGGCGGAGCCGCCGCTCGCCGTGAGGGTCGGGATCCGCGAGGCCGGATAGCCCTGCGCCGTCGCCCGGGTCGCGACCGCGTTGAGGGCCTCCTGGATCTTGGCGGCATAGGTGGCGGCGCCGCCCGAGATGTCGAAGGTCTGGGCGAAGGCGGTGGCGTCGTCGGTGAGCTTCGGATCGACCGGGGCGCTCCCCTTGTTCGAGGCGACGAGCACGACGTTGCGCACCGATCCGTCCGGCAGGGTCACCGGCAGGGTCAGGCTGTTGCCGGCCTGGATGCCGGAGAGGTCGATCGTCGCCGCCGTCCCGCTGACCGTGCCCGTCACGGTCTTGTCGGTCATGGCGCTGGCAAGCCCGCCGGCGAGGTCGTCGAGCTGGCGCTGCACCTGGGGCAGCACGCTGTCGCGCAATTCGAGCTGCGCCGCCATGCTGCCGGAGCGCAGCACGCCCGGCGCACCGAGATCGATCGAGCCGCTGCCCGGCATGGTGGCGGTGATGGTGCCGACGCTGCGGGTGGCGGAATCGGTGCTGTAGGCCGAGTTGGGGCCGAGGCTGGAGCGGGCATCGAAGGTCAGCGCGGCGGCGTTGCCGCGGTCGACCAGGGTCACGCCGGTCCCGGTCATCAGCGTGACGGTGCCGTCGCGCTGGGAGACCGCCTGCACGTCCATGTAGGCGGAGAGCTGCGTGATCTGCTGGTCGCGCTGGTCCTCCAGGTCGGCGCGCGCCGCCGGGTCGCTGGTCCCCTGGATCTTCAGGTTGAGGCCGGCGATGCCGCTGAGGAGCGTGGAGGCCGAGCGGGTATCGGTGGCGAGCTGGCTCTCGATGCCGGTGCGCAGGTCCTGCACGCCGCTCGCCATGGCGTTGATCCCGGAGGCGAGCGCCGAGGCGGCATCGACCACGTTGCTGCGCGCGGCCGAGGCGGTGGGGTTCGCGGCCAGCGTCTGCAGGGAGAGCGTGAAGCCGTTCACGAGCCCGTCGAGGGCCGTGGCGCCGCCGGGGGTGCCGAACAGCCGGTCGATCTGCGCCGCGACCTCGGCCCGGGTGGCGGTGTAGCCGGAGCCCGCGGTCTCCAGGCGCAGCTGCTTCAGGGCGGCCGCGTCGAAGCTGCGCGCGACCGCGCCGGTCGCGACCGAGCTGTTGCCGAGCCCGGCGACCGTGGTCAGCGTCCGCTTGGTGTAGCCGGCGGTGCCCGCATTGGCGACGTTCTGGGAGACGATCCCGATCGCCGCCTGCGTCGCCTTGAGGCCCGCCGTGGCCGTGGACAATGCGCTCAGGGTCATCCTGCCGCCTCCAGCCCCTCACGGTGCGACCGCGCGTCCGGCGGAGCCCTCCGGTCCCGCGGCGGCATCAGCGAATGACGTTGAGCAGATCGGACATCATCTGCTGCGCGGTCGACATGACCCGCGTGTTCGCAGAGTACGCCTGCTGGGTTACGATCATCTTAGAGAACTCATCGGCAATGTCGGTGTTGGACTGCTCGATGTTGCTGCCCACGACGATCGAGCCGCCGAGTCCGGCAAGCGGCGTCCCGGATTCCGAGGTCTGCGCGAAGTTGCCGCCGGATTCGACCTTCAGCGCATCGGGATTGGCGAAGCGCGCGATGCCGATATTGGCGAGCGCCTTGACCGATCCGTTGGAGAAGGTGCCGAGGATCTGGCCGGTCTCCGACACGGCGATGTCGTTGAGCGTGCCGGCGGCGAAGCCGTCCTGACTCAGGGCATTGGTGGTCGCCGCCCCGGCGGTCGAGGCGTATTGCGTCAGCGTGGTCTTGTCGAAGGCCAGCTTCACCGTGCCGAGATTGGTGCCGTTCACGGTCAGGTCCGTAAGCGGCAGGCTGCCGCTCGAGGGCTGCAGCAGCTGGCCGGCCGCGTCGAAGGTCACGCCGGTGCCGGCGTTGATCCAGTCGGACTTGTTGTTCGCGACCGTGGTGTCCGAGGCGTAGAACAGGTTCCAGACCGCCGGCGTCGCGGCGGTGGCGTCCTGGATCTTGGCCCAGCGCGTGGTCAGCGTCACCGGCGCGCCGTTGTCGGTATAGAGCGTCAGCGTCGGGCCGGCGATGCTGTGGTCGATGAAGTCGCTGGCGGTGGTCGTGGTCGTGGTATCCGCAGCCACCTTCTGGCCCGTGGTGTTGGAGCCGTCCGTGCTGGTCACCAGCGTCGTCGTGCCGGCCGGCGCGTAGAGGGCCGAGGTAGAGCTCGCCGAGGCGTTGGTCTTGGGCGTCGAGGGCAGGTTAGCGCCATAGGTGATCGTCGTGCTGCGTTTGGCCGCCAGCGTCGTGTTGGTGATCTGGATCGCGCCGGACGCGCCGACCTGGCCCGTGGCCGGATCGATGTTCTGGCCCTGCAGGTAGCTGCCGGCGCCGTTGACGAGGTAGCCGCTCTTGTCGAGGGTGAAGTCGCCGCGCCGCGTGTAAAGGTTCTGCCCGGTGAAGGTCGCCTGGTTGTTGGCGTCGCCGGTTCGCTGCTGCACCACGAAGAAGCCGTCGCCGCGCAGCGCCATGTTGGTCGCCACGTTGGTGGCGGTGATGTTGCCCTGCAGCGTGTTGGTGAGCTGGGACTGGGCGAGCACCGTGCCGGCCACCTCGCGGGTCCGGGAATTCTCGGCGATCAGGTCCTCGAAGCTGGTGTCGATGCGCTTGAAGCCCGTCGTCTGCGAGTTCGCGATGTTTCCGGAGATGTTGCTGATCGCGTAGGATTGCGCCTTCAGGCCGGAGACCGACGTCTGCAGCGCCGAGAAGATGTCCATGAGGGTCCGTCCCCGTGAGCGTGACCGCGCATGGCAGTCGTTCACGGGGACGCCGCAACCGGCGTGCCAGCGTCAAGCCCTTGAAATCATTGAGACCCGCCCGGCCGCACCGGCAGGAATCGACCCGGCGGTCCCGGATCCCCCGGCAGAATGTGCCGGGTCGCGGGCGCGTTTACGCACCGTTATCGAGGGCCGGCCTAGGGTCCGCGCGGGTACCGTAGGATACTCGCCATGCGCGCCAAGAGGACGAGTCTCGTCCACCTGATCTACTTCTCGCGGCTGAACCTGTCCTCGGACCCGCAGCTGCGCGCCAGCCAGATCGCCGACATCACCCGTCAGGCGCAGAAGAAGAACGAGTTCTCGGTGATCACGAGCTTCCTGCTCGTCGATCAGAATTTCGCCGCCCAGATCATCGAGGGCGAGCGCACCTCCGTGCACGAGACCTTCAACCGCATCGCCGAGGACCAGCGCCACCGCGACGTGCAGATCTGCGAGTGGCGCGAGATCACGAAGCGCGAATTCGTGAACTCGTTCAAGTGCGTGGTGCGCGGTCCCGCGACCGAGGCGCAGTTCGCCAAATCCAACCTGCTGCCGATGTTCCAGCGCGGCACCCCGAAGGCGAGCGCGATCCACGCGCTCGCGATCGCCCAGCAATCCGAAGCGATGTCCAAACAGGGCATCGACCACCTGTTCATCTAGAGTCCCTGCATGGAAACCGGGCATCCACGTTTGCGCGCCATGCTGGCCTGGACTGCCCCTTCCGCCTGGTCCGATACGGCGATTGACCCATGAGCGACACTCCTCCGATCCTCGTCGTCGATGACCAGGAAAAGCTCCTGCGCCTCGTCGTCATGCTCATGAACCGGATCGGGTTTCCCGAGGTCGAGGGCGTGACGAGCGGGCCCGAGGCCCTGGAGCGCCTGCGCGAGCGCCGCTACGCCCTGGTGATCAGCGACCTTGAGATGGAGCCGATGGACGGCATCGCGCTGCTGCGCGAGATCCGCGCCGACGACGACCTGATGAACACCCCCTTCATCCTGACCGAGGCGTCGTTCGACTTCGAGGACATCAACGTGGCGCACCAGGCGGGTGCCGACGCCTTCATCCTGAAGCCGTTCGACATGGCGGTGCTGAAGACCAAGCTGAAGCAGGTGCTGAACTCGAAGCCGCGCAAGCGCGAGGCGCCGGTGGCGGCGGAGTCGAGCCTGAGCAACGACTTCCCGATGCTCGGCAAGTTCTGAGGGGCGGTCGCGCGGACGGGACCGGCCCCGGTGCGGAGATCCGGCGCCGCGAAGCCCGATCCGGACCCGCAGCGCGCGAGGCCCGTCAGGCCGCGCGCTTCTGGTAGTCCTTGATGTCGGTGAAGCGCACCGCCGGATAGCGCTCCTCCTCGTAGCGCAGCGAGAAGGCGGTGCTCGCCATGAAGACCGGGGCCCCGTCGAGGTCGCGCGCCATGCTGGAGCCGTGGCTGTCCACGAACTTGTCGAGCTCGACATCCGAATCCGACGAGACCCAGCGGCAGACCGAGAAGCGCGAGGTCTCGTAGTCGATCGGCAGGCCGTACTCGGCGGCGAGGCGCTCCTTCAGCACGTCGAGCTGCAGCGCGCCGACCACGCCGACGATGGCCTGGGAGCCGTCCTGCGGCACGAAGACCTGCACCACGCCCTCCTCGCCCATCTGCTGGAGCGCCTCCTTCAGCTTCTTGGCCTTCATCGCGTCGGTGAGCTTGATCCGGCGCAGGATCTCCGGGGCGAAGCTCGGCACGCCGCGGAAGCGCAGATCCTCGCCCTCGGTGAGCGTGTCGCCGATGCGCAGCGTGCCGTGGTTCGGGATGCCGACCACGTCGCCGGCATAGGCCTCGTCGGCGATGGCCCGGTCCTGGGCGAAGAAGAATTGCGGCGCCGAGAGCGACATCGGCTTGCCGGTGCGCACCAGCTTGGCCTTCATGCCGCGCCGCAACTGCCCCGAGCAGACGCGCATGAAGGCGATGCGGTCGCGGTGGTTCGGATCCATGTTCGCCTGGATCTTGAAGACGAAGCCGGTCATCTTCGGCTCGGTCGGCTCCACGGCGCGCTTGTCGGCCTCCTGGCCGCGCGGCGGCGGCGCGAAGCGGGCGAGCCCGTCGATGAGGTCGCGCACGCCGAAGTTGCGCAGGGCCGAGCCGAAGAAGACCGGCGTCAGGTGGCCCTCGCGGAAGGCCGTGAGGTCGAAGGTCTTGAGGCCGCCCTCGGCGAGCTCGACCTCCTCGCGCCACGCGTCGGCCGCCCCGTTCTCGGTGAGCAGGCTGTCGAAGAGCGGGTCGGCGGGGCCCGAGACGGCGATCGTGCCGGCATCGTCCGCGGCGTCGAGCCGGCGCACGCGGTTGCCGCCGAGCTCGTAGGTGCCGGCGAAGTTGCGCCCGAGCCCGATCGGCCAGGTGACGGGGGCGACGTCGAGGGCCAGCGTCTTCTCGATCTCGTCGAGGGTCTCGAACGGGTCGCGCGCCTCGCGGTCGAGCTTGTTCACGAAGGTGACGATCGGGATGTCGCGGAGGCGGCAGACCTCGAACAGCTTGCGCGTGCGCGCCTCGATACCCTTCGCGGCATCGATCACCATCACGGCCGAATCGACCGCGGTGAGCGTGCGGTAAGTGTCTTCCGAGAAATCCTCGTGCCCCGGCGTATCGAGGAGATTGAAGACGCAATCCCCATACTCAAACGTCATCACCGAAGTGACAACTGAGATGCCGCGTTCCTTCTCAATACCCATCCAATCCGAGCGTGTCGAGACGCGATTACGCTTCGCCTTGACCTCGCCGGCGAGCTGGATGGCCCCTCCGAACAGGAGAAGCTTCTCGGTGAGCGTGGTCTTGCCCGCATCCGGGTGCGAGATGATCGCGAAGGTCCGCCGCCGGGCGACGGGATCCGCCTTCGCAGCGTCGGACGGGGTCTGTGTCTGCATCAGCATGGCGGGCTCGGGGACCGTGCGGGCGCACGGCTCGGTCGGTTCGGTGGCTGCGGAAATGGCGGGCCGGGGCGCAGACCGGCGATCGGGCGCATGTAAGCCGATCGGCCCGGAATCGCAAAAGGACGGGCGCTTCAGCCGCGCCCAAGGAAGGGCATCCGCGTTGCCGCGATGGTCAGGAAGGGCACGTTGGCGGAGAGCGGGAGACCGGCCATGTAGACGACGGCCTCGGCCACGTGGCGCGCCTCCATCATCGGCTCCGGCCGGAACGAGCCGTCAGCCTGGAGCATGCCCTTGGCGAAATCCTGCGTCATCTCCGTCGCGGCATTGCCGATGTCGATCTGGCCGCAGGCGATGTCGTGCGCCCGCCCATCGAGCGCGGTGGCCTTGGTCAGACCCGTCAACGCGTGCTTGGTGGCGGCGTAGGGCGCCGAGTGCGGCCGCGGCACCTGGGCCGAGATCGAGCCGTTGTTGATGATGCGCCCGCCGCGAGGATCCTGGGCCTTCATCTGGCGGAAGGCGGCTCGGGTACAGAGGAAGACTCCGGTCAGATTCACCGCGAGGCTCGCGTCCCAATCCTCGAGCGTGAGGGCGTCGATCGGTGCGGACCGCGGGAAGATGCCGGCGTTGTTGAACAGCACGTCGAGGCGGCCGAACTGCGCCACCGCCGCCGCGAACAGGGCTTCGACCTCTGCCTCGTCGGTCACGTTCGTCGGCACGGGAAGCGCCGCCGCCCCGATCTCGGCGGCGACCGCCTCCAACGCATCGCGCCGCCGCCCGGCAAGCACGATCGCGAAGCCCGCCGCGGCGAGGCCGAGTGCCACGGCACGCCCGATCCCGGACCCTGCCCCCGTCACCATCGCGACACGCCGCGCCATCCGGACCTCTCTCCGACCTGCATTGCCGTGCTCATAGCTGTTGCCAGGGAGCGGATCCACGGCTAGACAGCCCGGGCTCCCGGTGGGGCGTCGCCAAGTGGTAAGGCAGCGGTTTTTGGTACCGCCATTCCCAGGTTCGAATCCTGGCGCCCCAGCCAAGCCTCCTAAGTCTCTGATCTCGCTCGTATCTCCCCTCACGACGCTTGGATAGCGCTGAACCCGATCCTTGCCCACCCGCCATCCGGCCGCCTGCAGCAGCGCGGTGACGCGGCGGTCGCCGTAGCGCCCGGACTCGGACGCCAGACTGATGATGGCGCGGGTCAGCACATCCTTATCGGCCGGCACGGTGGGCACGTAGCGCTGTGGGCCCCGATGCTGGCCGACGATCCGACAGGCGTGACGTTCCGAGAGGCCGTACTTCTTCCGGATGTCGTCGACCGCCTGCCGGCGTCGCTCGGGGGCTACAAGTTTCCGGAGGCGATGTCCGCCAGCACCTGCTTCTCCAGAGACAGGTCTGCCACGAGCCGCCGCAGCCGGACGTTCTCGCGCTCCAGGTCTTTCATCTTCCGAGCCTGATCGACTTGGAGGCCGCCGTACGCCTTGCACGCCAGCGCCAAGCTCTTGCCCCGCGCTGTCTGCACTTCGATCTGGCGCAGCTTCAGCTCCACCTGCTCCGCGCTCGTCTTCTGACCTCGCCGCATCTCCGACTCCTTCCGTCCTGGCTGATCCTCTCAATCAGCTCGGTCCAAAGCCAGCCGGTCAGGTCGCTCGACCCTCTCAGACTCTTCGCGCCGACACCATTGGCACGGAATATTCGGCTTGGCGGCCGCAACTTTCAAATATCCTACGACATCAAAGCAGGGCGCCCCTCGCTATGAAGTAGTATTGCCTGACATTTGCGTGTCCTTGCGGTCTTGGTCCCGCACTAGCCAGTGCACGGCCCCGAGGGCAATGACGGCGGCTGCCAATCCGATGATGGTCAGGGGCTCGGTCTTGCTTGCATCCAGGATGATGAACTTGCGAGCGAGCGCCAGCAGGGCGATCAGGATGACGGTGCGCAGTTGGATGATGCTCTCCTGACGGTGCAGCACGCTCAGGATCGAGTGGTTGAACTCCAGGGCAATCAGCACCGTGAAGATCATTCCGAACACGGCCTGGAACACGCTGTGCTCGGCCGGGTCGAGTAAGCCGAAGATGACGAGGAGCACCACGCGGAAGCAGAGATTGATTACGGCCGCGACGATGATCAGCCCGATGAGGCCGGTCAGCACCACGACGACGACTTCCTCGAAGCGCTCGTAGAGGCTCAGGCCTGGCCAAGCCTTGCGCGTGTCCCGCAGCGTGTCTGCCGCAGCCGAGACGTGCCGGGAGAAGAATGCTGGGCCCTTATTCCGCTGCGCTTCGGTCGCTTCGATCCTGGGTTCATCCACTTTTCCGGCTCCCACCTGCTCCTGCAACGCTCAGGGCCTTCCGTTCGCGCTACGCCGGGCTTCGCCCACACGCCTCTTGCCGCCAGATGGAGGCTTCTGGGGCCTGTGCGTGCCAGCCCTGTGGATCCGATGTCGTCTCGGGGCCGGTCGCCGTCTCATTGCCCCTCCGAGAAAGCTTCGGCTTGCCGTCGGCGTCCAGCAAGCGAAGAAGGTGCACCGGCCCATAGTATGCCCCCTCGCGAAGCCGCGGGTAGCGGAGGTCGAGCAGTCCCTGGAAGGCCAGGGGTGCCGACATGACGATCAGCCCCCCCGCGGCGATGCTCGCGAGCACGAAGCTGGTCAGCATGGCTGCGCTGCCCGGCACGAATGATCATGAGGCGATATCCGGCGAGCCTTGCCTCTCCTGAGTCCCGCTGCCGCGAGTACGACAGCTGCTGCCCCAACGACTACGTGCGCACAGCTCGTTGCTGACCGGCCGCCCCAAGCGAAAAGCCAGGGCGCCGCCAGAAGCCAGGCACCCACGACGGCTTGGCCCCGTGCCTTCCAGGCGCGAAAGGCTATGGCGGCCGAGAAGCCCAGCCGTATCACCAAGGCGCCTCCGAACACCCTGTTCCAGACCACCAGCGCATCGACAGCCTCATTAAGTACCCACGGCGTCGTGGTCAGCATAAGCCCCAGACACCCGCTAAACATGCTGGACGCGGCGCGTCGTTCCTGCCGATTTTCTTCCACTCTGACCCTCCTTCTGTGAAGGGAAGGTCGACGAAGACTGGTCTAACCATCCGCGCAGGTCCAGGCGGCACCTGCGACTTCCCTCAGCGGATCTTCCTGAGCACCCAGGCTCAGGCAGCTAGTTCCGCCACCTCGTACAGGCGCGGAGCGCACGCGGCCGGCGCGAATGGCTTAGGCCGCCACTGCTCTTCAAGGCACAGCAGGGCAGCCTTGACCTCGTCGAGACGAGAAGGCTCGCCCTCCGGCATGCCCTCGGCAGAGGCCAATTCCTTGAGGTACTCGTCCCATGCCCATCGACGTAGGATCTCGCGCTTGCACCCGTTCATCAGCCGCGGGTGATTCAGGACATCTCGCGGCGTCGCGAAGACAGCGGCCGGGTTCACCAGGGCGCGCTCCAGATCCGGCAGGCCTCCTCTCTCATGCGATCCCTCGACCTGGGCATCCACAGCCTGCCGCCGAGGCGCAGCCTTGATCGCCCGCCCACTGGGAGGAGCAGGACGCCTGTTCCACTGCCACGGCGGCACAAGGGTCACCGAAGCCGGCCGTGCGGGTTCCGGCTCGATGCCGTAGTCCAGCCCCTGGCGCTCCGCGTAGGCGATGGCCTCCGCCCGGGTGGCGAAGGTGAGCCGAACCTCGGTTGCCAGCGTATCGCTGCCGCCTGTCCAGCCCATCAAGTCATCGATCTCAGGCGGTGTGCTGCGTTCGAAGACGAGGATCCACTCGTCCGCGTGAGCGCGGCCCGCTGTTCCGACGGGCCGCCCACGACGCCGGATGACGGCTCGCCTACCGGCGAGCCATGGCGGCGCCACGACCGATGCCGGCGGATTGTTATGTCCGATGCCAATCACATGATCCTGCATGGTTGCCTCCAAATCCGATGGGTCGATCAAGTCAGGTGCCGAAGAGCCCGAGGCGCGCGGCGGTCTGCACGCAGAAGCTCGTCGCAAATGAGAGCAGCGCGCCGTCCCAGGCGGTCGAATGCCTAGGTCCGAAGGGTGGGCCAGCGGTCATGAGCGCCACGCCGAGCCAGACGAAGCCTGCGAGGTTGAGCAGCGCGGCCAGGGCCCAGGGAGCGACTGCGGCTGGCAGGAATGCTGCAACGCCAACGCACAGGGCGGTGGACATGAGACAGTCCGTGAGCACCATCTGGTTTGCGCTTGGCCGCGGCTCGATCTGCGGCGGGAACCGCAGCCTGGGTAAGCGCCAGGACCCGCGCTTCAGGTGGAAAGTCGCCATCCGGCCCTCCCGATGTCAGTTCGGACGGGGCTGGGAGGCTGGCCCTGCGTGGGGCGAGCGGCGCGCAAAGGCGAGGGGGCGCCGGCGGGGCGTCTCGTCCGTCGATCGCGTCAATTCATCCCCGTCGAGTGCCTGCAGCGCAGCCAGCACCTCGTCGAGCGGCACCGGTTCCGCGCGGCAGCCCGGCAGGCAGCGCAGCGTCGGGCAAGACTCGACCGCCCGGGCGTCAGACGCCCATGAGGCTAGGATCGTCCGCTTCTCGGCCGTCGATAGGCTCGGATAGGCCAGAACCTCGCGTGGGTGCCGGAACACGTCGCCCGGCGCGATGAATGCCTCGAACGGATCCACGGCCGACGCTCTGAGCGTGGCAGTGGCCATGGGGCCGAGGCGTTCGATGGTTGTCTCGATCTGCTGCATGTGACCCTCCTCGGTTGAGCAAAGGTTCAGCAGCCGGCGCGACCCGCAGGTCCGCGCCGGCCGCCATGTCATGCGTTCAGTTGTTCCTCTCACTCTCTGTTCGAGGGAGGCTTCCGATCAGTGCGCCGTCGTTTGCGGCGTGCCGCCATTGATCGCGATGCGGCGGCCGCGCTCCGGCGCCTGGGCCGCGCGGGGCAGCGTCACGGTGAGCACCCCGTTCTTGAAGGAAGCCTCAGCCTTGTCCTCCTCGACCGCGAACGGCAGGGCCAGAACGCGCTCGAAGCGGCCGTAGGAGCGTTCTGTGTAGCCGCGCTCCTTGTCCGTCGTCTCGGCCCGCTTCTCGCCCCGCAGCGTCAGGACGCCATCGTCAATCGTGAGTTCGACGTCCTTCTCGTCGAGACCCGGCAGCTCGGCCGAGACACGCAACCCCTGGTCGGTCTCCACCATCTCGACGCTTGGCCAGCCAAGGCCGCGCATCGCCGGCGAGAGCGCTCCGCTGCCGAGGCCGCTGAACACGTCGTCGAACAGGCGGTTCATCTCGCGGTGAAGCGTCAGAAACGGGCTCACGGGCTCGTCCCGCATCCGGTTCGGCACGGGAGTGTTCGCGCTGCGGCTCCAGGGGATCAAATCTCTCACACTCATGGCTCTCGTCTCCATCAGCATGGTTGAATGCATGAGGCCTCCCGCGCGGGTCGGTGGGCCCGCGCGAGATACATGTCGTTCCTTGCCAGGGTTCAGGCGGCCTTATTCACCTCGCCCTCGATCTGGGTCGGGGCGTTGTCTTGCCCGACGGCGGCCTGTGTGCCGCCGATGGCGATGCGGCGGGGTTTCAGGGCCTCCGGCACCTCGCGCTTGAGATCCACGGTGAGCAGACCGTTCTCCAGGGCGGCCCCCGTGACCTTCACGTGCTCAGCCAGGTTGAAGGTCTGGCGGAAGGTGCGGGCGGCGATGCCGCGATGCAGGTACTGCCGCTCACCCTCCTGGCCCTTCTTGTGACCGGAGATGAGAAGCGCGGTGTCGTGCTGGGTGAGTTCGATCTCGTCCGGCGTGAAGCCGGCGACCGCCATGGTGATGCGGTACTCGTCCTCAGCCACCTTCTCGATGTTGTAGGGTGGCCAGGCGGCTGACGCTTCGGGCCGTTCGGCCTGCGTGAGAAGATCGAAGACGCGGTCAAACCCGACCGAGGAACGGAATAGGGGCGCAACGTCGTAGGTCCTCATAACCACATCCTCCGATGAGCAACGTGACTACAAGGGACGCCGGACACCGGGTGGCCGGCGCCCATGGGGCGAGCCCATCTCGGGCCTCGCACGCGCGTAACGTGGCACTCCGCGCCAGGTTCCAAGAGCTGTGATGAAATTTTTTAGCTCGCCTCGAACGATTGGTCGGATGGCGCGGGCGCTGGCATGTTGAGGGCCGAGCACCGCTGCCATGCCAGCGGCGCGAGAGGCTCCGCGACGTTCGGGAATCACCGCCTCGGCCCGCTGAGGCCTACCTTGATTCCGACCTCGCAGGCCGCCAGCAGCATCTCCAGCAGCGCCCCGGCCAGGGTGGATGCGATAGCCCCGCGACCACCGCGGACTCATCCAAACGCTACAATCCGAGGTTTACAGGGCAGCCGCTCCGTTTCGAGACGATCGGCGGGATGGGCTCGTCGATGGTGATCGCGGCCGAGGAGGTGGCAGGGCATGGCGACGTGCCGCTGATGGCTTCCGCCCGCCGCGTCCTAGGCGTGCTGTATGAGGATGGATGAGAACTCCATCGGCATTGGAGCCGGATTGCGATGCTCGCTGCGCTGCGCCTGTCGCTATGGGCTATCGCTGTGAGGCGCGGAGGTGGCATACGGAAGAGCCGCGTCGCAGGCACGACACGAGCGGCATCAAAGACTTCGTGAGGCTTTCGGCGCTGGCCGAGTATTCTGGCGCCCCAGCCAATCTTCAGATCTATAGTTATTTTCAGGGACTTAGCTTACTCAAGAGCGCTTCCCTGACCTGCGGGCCGTGACATCTCGAACGATCCCAGGTTCGCGCACATCGTTCCGCTCGTCTACCCGTGCGCCTAGCTCACTGGTGCATGTCAGCCTGCTGCTGCTCATGGTCGAACCGGAACACGCAAGCGCGGCGATCCCCCCGATCTGTTCGAGCAGGCTGATTGGCAAGATTGCTTTCCGGATCGTGTGGCCTGCTTGGGTATGCGGGAGTTGCGCAGCCAGATTCAGACTAAAGCCACGCCAAATTCGGCAAAAATCTCTGCTTATCTCGAGAATTCAGCAGTATGACCACCGAGATAGAGTCGACGATGCTCGAAATCAGTCCGTATTTCGACATCACTCAGCAGTCTACAAGCGCCAGTTGCCCTTCGCTCACGCAAAGATTTTTTTTCGCACTGGATGCACGTCCAGCAAGACTCCTGACCACGGTCCGGGCTTCCGCCCCGGTTCCGGGCGGGCAGTGAAGGCCTCAAAAGGTCGACGCAGGGCGTGATCGGCTATGATGGCGAGGCCGCCCTCGGCGATATGAGGCTGAGAGCGCGACGTCGTCATACCACCCAGCTGTGACGCTCGAGTCTCGTCGGCGGCAACCGGACGCGCGCTGTCGGTTGGCGCCTCGCTTCAAGGTGCCGAAGCGCGCCCAACAAGCCAATGCGGTTGACGTGCCTGATTTACATCAGACAGCAATCGAGATCCATTTACCGATCATATAGATCTGAGATAACCAAAAAAGCCCTCGCGTGAGTCCCTTCAGTACTGGCCACATGATTGGCCATACACGCCATCGATCAAATTCAGGCTGAGCAGGAACTCCGAGGTGAAGTGCGTGCGCACCACCGGTTCGAGAGTCGGTGCGCTGAACGGAAGCGCGGCCTCCGCGCGTCGCGCCGCGACCGCCTCCTCCAGGGAGACGGCCGTGAAACGGAAGCGCGATCCGGGCCGCATCTGCGCCAGACGGCCGAGATCGGGGCCGATCACCGTCGCGATCTTCGGATAGCCCCCGGTCGGCTGGCGGTCGGCCATCAGCACGATCGGGCGCCCGTCACCGGGCACCTGGATCGCACCCATGGCGATCCCGTCGGACACGATGTCATGGCCCTTGGCATGCCGCACGGCCGGCCCGTCGAGGAAGCAGGCCATGCGGTCGTTGCGGGTCGAGACCGTCCAGGAGGTCGCGAGAAAGGCGGCCAGCGCCTCGGCGTCGAAGTAATCCGCCTGCGGGCCGAGGAGGATCCGGACCCTGTCGAGGTCGCGGTCGAGCCAGGGCGCCGCGATCCGGCTCGGCGGCAGGGCCGTGATCGGGCGGGGCCGGACCGGCAGGCCGTCGCCCGCCTGCAGCGCCCGGCCGTCGAGGCCACCGATCCCGGAGCGGCTATGCGTGGCCGTGGAGCCGAGGACGGGCGGGACGGCGAGGTCGCCCGCCACGGCGAGGTAGCACCACGCGCCGGCGGCGCCCGCCCGCACCTTCAGCACTGCGCCGGGTTCCAGGGTCAGCGCCACGTTCGGGACGAGGGCCTGGCCGCCGAGGCTTACCGCGAAGGCGCCGCCCGCGACCGCGACGGTCAGGGGCGCCCCCTCGGCCGTGACCTCGATCCCGCCGAGCGAGACCTCGATGGCTGTGACCTCCGGACCCGATCCGACCGCACCGTTGGCCGTCGCATGCGCGAGGCGGTCCATCGGACCCGCGGCGGTGATGCCGTAGCGCAGGTATCCCTGCCGGCCCCCATCCTGAAGCGTCGTGCCCGGACCGACCGAGAGGATCCGCAGAACCGCCGTCCCGGACATCACGCGGCCTCCCGGCGGGCGACCACCTCGCCGCCCTCCGTGCGCCGTTCGAGCGCCCGGAAGGCGGCTGCGTCGACGGGCTCGAAGCGCAGGCTGTCCCCGGCCTGGATCAGGAAGGGCTCGGCACGCTCCGGCGCGTAGAGACGCTCGGGGGTGCGCCCGACGACGTACCAGCCGGTCGGCATCGGAAAGGTGCCGACCGCGCAGAGCCCGCCGCCGATCAGAATCGCGCCGGCCGGATGGGGCGGGCGCGGGGCAGGACGCCGCGGCACCGCAAGTGCCTCGGGCAGGCCGCCGAGATAGGCGAAGCCCGGCGCGAAGCCGTACATGTAGACCCGGTAGACGGCCCCCGCATGCTGGCGCAGCAGCGCGTCCGGCGCCAGGGCGAGCCGGTCGGCCGCCTCGTCGAGATCCTCGCCGAAGCCGGGCTCGTAGCAGCAGGGCAGCGTCCACAGGGTGCCCGCGCGGGCCTCCGCCCGCCCGGCCTCCAGCGCCGTCTCGACCGCCTCCACCAGGGCGGCGCGGCTGACCCGGAGGGGATCGTAGTGGATCATCAGCGAGCGGTAGGTCGGCACGCACTCGCGCAGGCCCTCGGGCGGGGCGGCGCGCAACGCCGCGTCCAGCGCAAGGACCCGGTCGTTCAGGGCCGGATCGACGCTCTGCCCGAATTCGACCACGAGGGCGGCCTCGCCGGCATCCAGGAAGCGCGGACCGGAGCGTTCCGCGACGGTGGGACCCAGGTCACTCGTGCCGCGAAGGCCTTGATCCAGATCCTGGCCCGCTTCAGGCACCGCCCGCGCGGTCCCGGCGGCGCCGAGCGCGTCCGGCATCGCCGCGTCGCCGCTGCGGCGGTCGGTTCCGAAGCCTTCGCCGAGATCGGCGTTCAGAT
>Ga0126362_10000093_pt1 | contig 98005 bp, 95 predicted proteins | sample ANMtaG_FD_126269 | JGI IMG/M metagenome (GOLD analysis project Ga0126362, IMG submission 126269) | Continental margin sediment microbial communities from North Pacific Ocean - ANME2c_DSS_Sorted | ecosystem: Environmental > Aquatic > Marine > Continental margin > Sediment | place: Pacific Ocean... | reverse complement strand
CTGCGGGGGAGGGTGCCTCGCGGATGCGAGGCGGGAGAGGGGAGCGACGCTGCAAGCGCGTGCTCGGCATCGACGCGGGGCCTGTGCCGGAAGTCGGGTTCCCCTCTCCCGACCCCCTTTGGGGGCCACCCTCCCCCGCAGCGGGGGGAGGGAGAGCGCGCCCTTCCCCTGACGATGCGTGAACCTGGTCGCGTCACGGGAGAGCGAGAACCGGATCAAATGGGGCACGTAAAATCCATGGATTTCGATTTCAGCGAGGAGCAGGGCCTGCTGCGCGACAGCGTCACGCGCGCCCTCGCCGATGCCTACCCGTCCCTGGAGAGGCGGCAGGCGCGGATTGCCGCCTCTCTGGGCTTCCCGGAGGAGGGCTGGCGCAGCCTCGCCGAACTCGGCCTGCTCGGGCTGCCCTTCGCCGAGGATGATGGCGGCTTCGGCGGCGGCCCGGTCGAGACCATGATCGTGATGGAGGCGATCGGCCGGACGCTCGCGGTTGAGCCTTACCTGGCGAGTGCCGTCCTCGGCGGCACGGCTCTCCGCCTCGGCGCCGACGCGACGCAGCGCGCGCGCTTCCTCCCCGGCGTGATCGACGGATCCCTGCGGCTGACCCTGGCCCAGACCGAGCGGCAATCGCGCTACGATCTCCACGACGTCGCCACCACCGCGCGGCGCGACGGCGACGGCTACCTGCTCGACGGCCAGAAATGCGTCGTCCTGAACGCCGACGCCGCCGGCCTCCTCGTGGTCAGCGCCCGCAGTGCCGGCGAGCGGCGCGACCCGCACGGCATCGGCCTGTTCCTGGTGCCCGCCGATGCCGCCGGCCTCTCGATCCAGCCCTACCCCACCCAGGACGGCGGCCGCGCGGCCGAGGTGAGCCTGTCGGGGGTCCGCATCGGTGCGGATGCGGTGCTCGGCGATCCGCAGAACGGCCTGCCGCTCCTCGCCCGCACGGTCGAGCACGGCATCGCGGCGCTCGCTGCCGAGGCGGTCGGCTCGATGGAGGCGCTGCACGCCTTGACCGTCGAATACCTGAAGACCCGCAAGCAGTTCGGCGTGCCGGTCGGCAGCTTTCAGGCCCTCCAGCACCGGGCCGTCGACATGATGATCGCTCTGGAGCAGGCCCGTTCCATGGCCCTCTACGCCGCCATGATGGTCGAGGCCCCGGACGCGGCCGAGCGCGCCGCCGCGCTCGCCGCCGTGAAGGTCCAAGTCAACAAGGCCTGTCGCCTGGTGGGCCAGGAGGCGGTGCAGCTCCATGGCGGCATCGGCATGACCCTCGAATATATCGGCGCCCATCACTTCAAGCGCCTCGCGATGATCGAGTACCAGTTCGGCGACACGCCCCACCATTTGCGTCGAGTGGCCGAGGACGGCGGCCTGATCGCGGCCTGAGCGGCGAAAACAGATTCCGGCTTCGCGATTCCGATCGGCACTTCGCTGTTGCGTTGCGGCAATTGACGGAGCAGCCTTGTCCCGGCAGGCCTTCCGCGATACTTTGCATTGCAAAGCGCGTCGCGCCGGGGGTGGGGTTCATGCACGAGCTCGACAGAGCGTTGGCCGACATCGTCGCGATCCGCAGCCAGATCGCGCGCGACACCACCTTCCGCGGCCTCGGCGCCGCGACGGTGGCGGCCACGGGCCTCGTCGCCCTGGTGGTCGCCTGCGGCCAGGCCCTGCTGCTCGGCGATCTGAAGGCTCGGCCGCTCCTGTTCTTCTCTCTCTGGATCGGCGCGGCCCTCCTGGCCTTCGCTCTGGTCGGCGTCGAGGCGGTGCGTCGCTCGCGCCGCCTGCATTCGGGGCTCGCCGGCGCGATGATCGGGAACGCCATCGAGGTGTTCCTGCCCACCGCCGGCGTGGGCGCCTGCCTCGGCCTCGTGGTGGCCCGCTTCGCGCCTGAGGCGCTGTGGATGCTGCCCGGCCTCTGGCAGGTGCTGATGGGGCTTGGCCTGTTCGCCGCCTCCCGCATCCTGCCCCGCCGGGTCCAGATGGTGGCGGCCTGGTACTTGCTCGCGGGCCTCGCCGGGCTGGCGCTCGCCAGCGCGACGCACGGCCTGTCGCCTTGGCTGATGGGCGTGCCCTTCATGGTCGGCCAGGGCTGGCTCGCCCTCATCCTTCACCGTGCGGGAGCCTGCGATGCCGATCTCTGAGCGCGAGCACGGTCGCTTCTCCTATGAGGGACTCGACCGGGTGATCCACGAGAAGGCGCGCCTCAGCGTGCTAACCTCCCTCGTCGCCCATCCGAAAGGCCTGCCGTTCCCCGACCTGAAGCGCCTGTGCAACCTGACGGACGGCAACCTCAGCCGCCACCTCGCCGTACTGCAGGAGGCCGACCTCGTCAGCCTGGAGAAGGCCCAATCCCAGAAGCGGCCGCAGACCGTCTGCCGGCTGACGCCGGCCGGGCGCAGCCGCTTCCTCGACTATCTCGCCGTTCTTGAGCAGGTGGTGCGCGACACCGCCAAAGCTGCCGAACGCGCGCCCGATTTCTCGACCAAGACAGCCTGACGCCCGTGCGGCGCATTACCTCGGCCAGCCGACCGATCGGAGACTTTACGATGCAAAGCCCGACCGCCGCGAGATCCGGTCTGCACGCGGCGATCATCATGGACGGCAATGGGCGTTGGGCCACGCAGCGCGGCCTTCCGCGCATCGCCGGGCATCGGCGCGGCGTTGAGGCGATCCGCGTCACGGCCGAGGCCTGCCCCGATCTCGGCATCGGCACGCTGACGCTCTACGCCTTCTCCGCCGACAATTGGCAGCGGCCGGCCGACGAGGTCGGCGGCCTGATGCGCCTGCTGCGCACCTATCTCCGCAACGAGACCGCCCGGCTCGCCCGCACCGGGACGCGGCTCAGCGTGATCGGCCGCCGCGACCGCCTGCCCGACGGCATCGCCCAGGCGATCCAGGCGGCGGAGGCCGCGACCGCAGCGGGCGAGCGCCTGCATCTGCGCATCGCGGTCGATTACTCGGCCCGCGACGCGATCATCGCAGCCGCCGCGCGGTTGCAGGATCCGGAGATCGGACGGGCCGGGTTCGGCCAGATGGTGGCGGGCGAGATGCACGGCTCGCCAGTCGATGTGGACCTCCTGATCCGCACCGGCGGCGAGAAGCGGCTCTCGGACTTCCTGCTCTGGGAGGCGGCCTATGCCGAGCTTCACTTCACCGAGCGGATGTGGCCCGAATTCGGCGAGGGCGACCTCGCCGAGGCGGTGGCCGAGTTCCGCCGCCGGGACCGCCGGTTCGGCGGGCTGACCAACCCGAAGGTGCCGGCCGCCGCCTGAAGGGGGATCCCGGACCGCGATCCCGGTGGGATCGGCCCTGACGACCAAGTCCTGACGACTGGACAGCGCCGGCACCCGGCGCCAGATCCCGCGGGCATTCCAGTGCGTGCCACGCGAGATCATCGATGACCGACGCCCCCTCCCCGCCCGCCCTCGATGCCGAGACGCTCGCCTTCGCCGGCCGCATCTTCCAGTTCGCCCGGATGGGCCATGCGGAGGAGCTCGCCGAGCTGTTCGGCCAGGGGCTTCCCGCCAATATCCGCAACGACAAGGGCGACAGCCTCCTGATGCTCGCCGCCTATAACGGCCAGCCCGACGCGGTGCGGGTGATCCTGGGCGCCGGGGGCGATCCCGAGCTCGCCAACGATCGCGGCCAGACGCCGCTCGCCGGAGCTGCCTTCAAGGGCGAGGTCGAGATCGTCCGGATGCTGCTCGACCACGGCGCCGCCGTGGACGGCAGCGGCGAGGGCGGCCGCACCGCCCTGATGGTCGCGGCGATGTTCGACCGCACCGAGATCGTCGAGCTGCTGCTTGCGCGCGGCGCCGATCCGGACCGCCGCGACGCCGGCGGCAAGACCGCCGCGGAGATGGCGCAGGCGATGGGCGCGCAGGCCACACCCGGCCTTCTGGCCCAGGCGCCGCGCCGGCAGCCCTGAGGCGGCGATCCGGGACCAAGACGAACAATCGGGAGGACACCATGGCGGCGAGATCCACCGCGCTCGGCCGGGCGCTGTCGCTGGCCTGTCTGCTCGGCCTGTCCGTGTCCGGTCCCGGCTGCGCCGCCGACGCGGATTGGCCGGCCTTCGGGCACGATGCCAGCAACGCGAACTTCTCGGGGCTCAGCCTGATCGACCGCGGGAACGTGGCGCGGCTGCGCCCCGCCTGGCTGTTCCAGACCGGGGTGACCGGCTACTTCCAGGCGCAGCCGATCATGGTCGACGGCACGCTCTACGTCTCGACCACCGGCAACAACGTCGCGGCGCTCGACGCGCGCACGGGCCGCGTGGTCTGGACCTACACGCACAAGGCGCGGACGGAGAAGATCTTCGGGCCACCCTCGAATCGCGGTCTCGCCGTGTCGGACGGCCTCGTCTTTCAGGCGACCATGGACGGGCGCGTGATCGCCCTCGACGCGAAGACCGGCGCGGTCGCCTGGGACCACGAGGCTGTGCGCCCGGAGGAGGGTGAGACCGAGACGGCGTCCGGGCTCGCGCAGACGCTCGGCGGCAAGCCGGTCCAGGGGTCGAGCCGGCTGGGCTTCAAGATGCCGCCGCTGGTGGCGGGTGGCCTCGTCATCGTCGGTGTCACCGGGGCGGGCTACGGCCTGCATGTGGAGGACGAGCGCGGCGGCCTCGACGGCGGCTCCGTCGTCGGCATCGAGGGCGGCTACGGACGGCGCGGCTGGCTCGCGGCCTACGACGCGAAGACCGGCGCCGAGCGCTGGCGCTGGTACGTCACCAAGGCCGATGGCTGGGAAGGCGATTTCGTCACCGCGACCGCCGACGGCGTGCCGCTCCATCGCGACATCGCCGCCGAGAAGGCGGCCGCCCCGGCCAACCGCGACGCCTGGCGCGTGGGCGGCGGCTCGCTCTGGATGACGCCGGCCTACGACCCGGATCTCGGCCTGATCTATCTCGGCACCGGCAACCCGGCGCCGCAGAATTTCGGCCTCTCGCGGCCGGGCGACAACCTCTACACGATGAGCCTCGTCGCCCTCGACCTGCGCACCGGGCAGCTGCGCTGGCACTATCAGCAGGTGCCGCACGAGGAATGGGGCTACGACGTGGCGAGCCCGCCCGTGCTCCTCGATCACCGCACGGCCGATGGCCGCACGGTGAAGGCGGTCGCCTCGGCGAGCAAGACGGGCTGGGTCTACGTGCACGACCGAGCGACCGGCGCCCTGCTCGCGCGCTCCGAGCCGCTGATCACCCACAAGAACCTGTACCAGCCGCCGAGCCCGGAGGGCACGGTGGTGAGCCCGGGACCGCTCGGGGCGGTCTCCTGGCCGCCGACCGCCTACGATGCGGCCCGCGGCCTCGCCTTTATCCAGGTCCGGCACGGGGCCGCGACCTACACGGTGAAATCGGTTCCCGGCGCTCCCGGCCGTCCCGAGATCCGCTACACAGAGACCAGCGAGGCCAAGGGCGAGCCGAGCTTCAGCACGCTGACCGCCGTGGACCTCGCCCGGACCGGCCGCATCGCCTGGTCGGCGCGCGCGGGCAGCCGCCTGTCGGGCGGGACGCTCGCCACGGCGGGCGGCCTGGTCTTCTCCGGCGAGGAGGACGGCCATCTCGACGCCCATGATGCCGAGACCGGCAAGATCCTCTGGCGCTTCCAGTGCGGAGCGGGCATCAGCGGCCCGGCGATCACCTATGCCCTCGACGGGCGGCAATATGTGGCGGTCGCCGCGGGCGGCGCGTCCTTCACCAAGGCGTCCGGCTTCGGCACGGGAGATGCTCTCGTGGTGTTCGCGCTGCCTGATTAGAGCATTTTCCGCGGACGTGGTCGCCGGTTCCGCGAAAGAAAACGCGGCAGGATCAGATAGATAGAGCGTTTTCCGTGATCCAGGGATCATGGAAGATGCTCTCGGCACGGACAATCCGGGGGATCGATGAGCGCAGAGACGATGCTGGCCGAGGCCGTTCAGCCGCAGGATCGCGGGGCTCCGGTCATCCGGACCATCGCGATGCCGTCCGACACCAATCCGGCCGGCGACATCTTCGGCGGCTGGCTGATGGCGCAGATGGATCTGGCGGCGGGCAACGTCGCCGCGCGCCGCGCGCGCGGGCGCTGTGCCACGATCTCGGTGGAGGCGATGACCTTCCACCACCCCGTCTTCGTCGGCGACGAGGTCAGCATCTACGCGCAGATCCTGAAGGTCGGGCGCACCTCGATCCGCATCCACGTCGAAGTCTGGCGGCGCGAGCGCGAGAGCGAGACGACGCGCAAGGTGACGGAGGGGATCTTCACCTTCGTGGCGATCGGGCCGGACCGCCGGCCACGGGTGGTGCCGGCGATGTGAGCGGATAAGGCGCACCCTCGCCCCTCTGCCGGAGAGGGAGATCGTTCGGGATCGCGCGGGGCCCTCCGTTCCTTGGGTCCTTACCGCACTCCGACGGTCACCTGCTGCCTGTTGAGGGCTTGGCCCTTCAGGAAGGCCGCCATCTCGGCGAGCACCGGCGCCTTGGAGCGGAAGGTGACGGAGAGAGCGAGCAGCGGGTCGCTGTGGTCGAGGCGCGGATAGATCCGCTCCTGCACCGGCACATGCGCCGCGCGCAGCTTCGCGGCGAGGCTCTGGGTGTTGCGCGGGCGCACGACTGTGTCGGCCTCGCCGGTCGCCAGGAAGGCCGGCGGCGCGTTCGGGCCGGCGAAGGTCACGGGCTGGGTCGCGGCCGGGTCGGGCGCTCCCCCGAAGACGCGGATCGAGGTCTCGGTGTCGAAGGGCGCGAAATCGTAGGGGCCGGAGAGGCCGGCCACCGCGCGGATCACCCGCGGATCGACGCCGGCTGCGCGCAGATAGCTCGGGTCGAGGCCGAGCATCACCGCGTTGTAGGCGCCGGCCGAATGGCCGGCGAGGACGATCCGGCGGGGATCGCCGCCATAGGCCGCGATGTTGTCGCGCACCCAGGCCACCGCCTGGGCCCCATCCTCCAGGAAGCCCGGGAACGGGCTCTCGGGAAACAGCCGGTAATCCGGCACCACGGTCACGAAACCCTGCGCCGCGAGCGCCTGGCCCACGAAGGCGTAGTCGTCCTTGGTGCCGCTCTGCCAGGAACCGCCATAGAAGAAGATCAGCACGGGAGCCCGGTCGGACGCCCCCACCGGCACGTAGACGTCGAGGCGGCGCCGGTCGCCCTCACCGAAGGGCTCGTCGCGCAGAGCCTGCCGGCCGCCAGGATCGCGCGGCCCGATGGCGTCGAACAGCGACAGCGGCGACCCGGCCGCGATCCCGAAGGCCGCGAGAACGAGGCAGACCAGACTGGCGAGTGCGGTGAGAACGCGTGTCATGCTGTGCCCGATTGCCCCTTTGCCCCAAGGAAGCCCGTCCTCCGGGCGGATTCATGACGCGAAAGCGGCCGAACCCAGCGGCCGATCAAAGAATGCGTGCGCTCACGGGGAAACCGACGCGCGGCGGCCAATGGCGGGCGGATGCGGCGGCAACTCTAGGTCTTCAGGACGATGCAGGCGCCGCCGGCGCCGCGGATCCGCCCGCACACCGCATCGGCCGCCTGCCGGCTCTCGGCCGGGATGCGCACCCGGTAGAATGCCCGCGTGCCCCGGTTGCGCAGGCGCGTCCCGATGATCATCGGGCGGACCTCGCCGATCGCCTTGGCATAGGCGGTGCGCGCCCTCTGGAAGCTCGCCAGGGCGAGCGACTTCGAGAAATTGCCGGCGAGCTGGATGCCCCAGGGCGCCGCCGGCCCCTCGTTCGGCCCGATGGCGAAGCGGTCGCCGCGGGACGGGATGCGCAGGGCCGCGGTGGTCTGCAGGCAGGTCTGGTGCGTCTCGGCCGGGATCTCGGCCTTCGCCTGCTTGGCATCCTTGGCTTCGGCGTCCTTCTTGATCTCCGCGTCCTTCTTGGGCTCGCCGCCCTCGGGAAACTCGATCGTGCCCCGCTGCCCGCCGCGCCAATCCTCGGCGGGGCTGCCGGTGATCCAGAGCACGTAGGCGCGGGTCTCGGCCGGGAGGCCGCCGCTGCCCGCGAGCCAGTTCGTCACGCGTTGTGCGCCGCCATTATAGGCCGCCGCGGCGAGGCCGAGATTGCCGAATTGCCGCTTGAGGTCGGCGAGGAGATGCGCGGCGTGCGGGATCGCCTGCTCGGGATCGAAGGGATCGAGCAGCCCACGCTCCCGGGCGGTGCCCGGCATGAACTGCGCCACGCCCTGCGCGCCGGCCGGGCTGACCACGCCCACGCGAAAGCTGCTCTCGCGCCAGATCAGGCGGGTCAGGAAGGGAACGGGCAGGCCGCGCGTCTTGGCCGAGCCCTCGATGAGGCGGCAGAGCGCCTGCTCGACGGTCTCGGTCGCCCCTTCGGAGGGCGCGGCCTGCGCGACACCGGCGGCGAGGAGCGCGCCGAGCGCGGCGAGGATCCGGAACAGGAAAGCGGTCACGGCCCGGGTTCTAGTGTTCCGGGCGGCGCGATCAATCCGCGCTCTCCGCATCGGCCCACCTGGCCGGCGCGCTGCCGAGCGTCCGGGCGGGACGCGCGAAGCGCATCGGCAGCGCGCCGACGACGAGCGGGGAGCGCAGCCGCCGCGCCGGGCCCCAGGCGGTCGCTTCCGTCGCGGCGTCGAGATCCGCCTCGGTCTCGGGCGCCAGAGGCGGTTCCGGACCCTGGGGCCCGGCATCGGTCAGGAGCTTGGCGGTGCGTGCCAGCGACAGCCTCGCGGTGAGCGCGCTGCCCTCCGCCTCCCGGCGGTGCAACCCGCGCAGTGCCGTCGCGGCAAGGATGTAGCCGGTGGCGTGGTCCAGGGCCTGCACCGGCAGCGGCACCGGCCTGTCGGCGCCGCGCCACGCCTGCCCCGCCTCGGCGATGCCGGCGCTCATCTGAACGAGGCTGTCGAAGCCGCGGCGCCCGGCCCAGGGGCCGGTCCAGCCATAGGCATCGAGCCGCACATCGATCAGGCCCGGCGCCAGCGCCCGCCGCGCGGCCTCGCCGTAGCCGAGGTGTTCCAGCGCGCCGGGCCGGTAGCCATGCAGCAGGATATCGGCACCCGCCAAAAGCGCCTCGAACCGCGCGCGCTCCTCGGCGTCACGGAGATCGAGCCGAGCGCAGGCCTTGCCGGCGGTGATGTCGGGCACCAGAGCGGGCTCGTCCCAGCCCGGCGGATCGATCCGCAGCACGGCGGCCCCGTAGCCCGCGAGAAACCGCGTCGCGACCGGACCGGCCAGCACCCGGGTCAGGTCGAGCACGCGCAAGCCGTTGAGCGGGCGCTCCCGGGTCGGGCGCCACCGCGTCCGGCCGGACGCCGCCTCGCCGATCGCGGCGACCAGCGGCTCGGCCGCGACCGCCACGCCCTGCGGGTGCGCCAGCCACGCCGCAAGGCTGCGCATCTCGGCGGCACAGCCTCCCTCGGCGAGCACCGCCGCTTCGAGATCGGCCTTGGTCCAGCGCGCCACCGCCGCCGCCATCCCGGCCCGGTCGGATTGCGTGCCGAGCACCCGCTCGGCCGCCGCGCGGTGATGGGGCGCGTTGGTGTGCAGGCGGATCCAGCCGTCGCGGGTCTCGTAATCGCCCGCGATCGGGTCCCAGGGCGCGGGGACGGTCCATCCGATGGGCCGAACCGAAGACGCGAACCAGAACGCGGCGAGGCGCCGATCCACCGTGACGGAGGCCGGCGCAGCCCTCCTCAGCGCTGCCAGCTCGGCGAGAGCGAGGCCGGCTGCGGCGACCGAGCCGGCAGCGAGATCGGTGACCGCGAACAGGGCCGGCAGCGCCCCCTCCCCGGTGAAGGCTGCCCGCTCGAGCGCGGCGGCGGGAGCGCCGAGAGCCGCCCAGATGATGCGGAGACAGTCGCATGCCGCCATGACAAGCCCCGTTCGCCGTGGCACCGCGCCCGCGCTATAACCGGCCGACGATCCGCCGCCCGAACCCGCGTGTGATGCCCGAGCCGCTGCTTTCCGTCGAGAATCTCTCCGTCACGTTTCCGGGCGCAGGCACGCGCGCCGTCGACGGCGTCAGCTTCACCATCGAGCCGGGCGAGACCGTGGCGCTCGTCGGGGAATCCGGCTCCGGCAAGTCGGTCACCGCCCTGTCGATCCTGCGGCTGGTGGACGGCGCCGCGACGCTCGGCGGCGCGATCCGCTTCAAGGGCCGCGACCTCGTTCCCCTGCCGGAGCGCGCGATGCGCGCGGTGCGCGGCGCCGACATCACCATGGTGTTCCAGGAGCCGATGACCTCGCTCAACCCGCTCCACACCATCGAGCGGCAGATCGGCGAGGTGCTGGCCATCCATCGCGGCCTCACCGGGCGCAAGGCGCGGGCGCGCATCCTCGAACTGCTCGAACTCGTCGGCCTTCGCGATGCCGGCCGGCGCATGGGCGCCTACCCGCACGAGCTTTCCGGCGGCCAGCGCCAGCGGGTGATGATCGCCATGGCGCTCGCCTGCGAGCCGGACCTGCTGGTGGCCGACGAGCCGACCACCGCCCTCGACGTGACGGTGCAGGCCCAGATCCTCTCCCTTCTGGCCGACCTGCAGAAGCGGCTCGGCATGGCGATGCTGTTCATCACGCACGATCTCGGCATCGTGCAGCGCATCGCCTCGCGGGTCTGCGTGATGCTCGCCGGCAAGATCGTGGAGGCGGGAACGGCCGCCGACGTGTTCGGCGCGCCGCAGCACGAGTATACGCGCCGCCTCATCGCCTCCGAGCCCAAGGGGCGCGCCAACCCGGTGCCGGCCGATGCGCCGACCCTTCTGGAAGCCGGTCCGCTCAAGGTCTGGTTTCCGATCCGCTCCGGCATCCTGCGCCGCGCGGCCGGGCACGTGAAGGCGGTGGATGGCGTGTCGCTGCGCGTGCGCGCCGGCGAGACGGTGGGCGTCGTCGGCGAATCGGGCTCGGGCAAGACCACGCTCGGACTGGCGCTCCTGCGCCTGATCCCCTCCGATGGGCCGATCGTCTTTCTGGGGCAGGCCATCGACGGGCTCGGTATCGGCGCCATGCGCCCGCTCCGGCGGGACATGCAGGTGGTCTTCCAGGACCCCTACGGCTCGCTCTCGCCCCGCATGGCGGTGGCCGACATCGTCGCCGAAGGGCTGATCGTGCAGGGCCAGGTCCGCTCGGGATCGGAGCGCCGCGCCATCGTCGCCAAGGCATTGCACGATGTCGGGCTCGACCCGGCGGTGATGGACCGCTACCCGCACGAATTCTCCGGCGGCCAGCGCCAGCGCATCGCCATCGCCCGGGCGATGGTGCTGCAGCCCCGCTTCGTCGTCCTCGACGAGCCGACCTCCGCCCTCGATCGCTCGGTTCAGGCGCAGATCGTGGGCCTGCTGCGCGACCTGCAGCGGGAGCGCGGCCTCGCCTACCTGTTCATCAGCCACGACCTGAAGGTGGTGCGCGCGCTGGCCAACCACGTCCTCGTCATGCAGCACGGCCAGGTGGTGGAGTCGGGGCCGGCCGAGCGGATCTTCGCCGCGCCCGAGACGGAGTATACCCGCACCCTGTTCTCGGCCGCCTTCGACCTGCGCAGCGACACCGTCGCCGATCTCGAGCCGGCCTGAACCGATGGCGCGCGCCTTCCTCATCGTCCTCGATTCCGTCGGCATCGGCGGCGCGCCGGACGGTGCCGCCTATGGCGATGCCGGGGCCGACACCCTCGGGCATATCGCCGAGGCCTGTGCCGCCGGTCATGGCGATCGCCCTGGTCTGCGGGCCGGCCCCCTGCGCCTGCCGAACCTCGCCGGCCTCGGAATCGGGCTCGCCGCGGCCGGCGCGACCGGCCGCGTTCCGCCGGGGCTCGAACCCGCGAATGCGGTTCAGGGCGCCTATGGCCACGCCGTCGAGACGGCGGCCGGCAAGGACACGCCCTCCGGTCACTGGGAGATCGCCGGCCTGCCGATGCGCGAACCCTGGGGCCACTTCCCGGACACGGTGCCCGCCTTCCCCGAGGCGCTGACGCGTGACCTCGTGGCGCGGGGCGGCATTCCGGGCCTTCTCGGCGATTGCCACGCCTCGGGCATCCCGGTGATCGAGCGGTTCGGCCCCGAGCACATGCGGACGGGCCGGCCGATCTGCTACACCTCCGCCGACAGCGTCTTCCAGATCGCGGCGCACGAGGAGACCTTCGGCCTGGAGCGGCTCTACGCCCTCTGCCGCGTGGCGCGCGATCTCTGCGACGGCTACCGCGTCGGCCGCGTGATCGCCCGGCCCTTCCTCGGCGAGGCCGGGACCGGGTTCCGCCGCACCGGCAACCGCAAGGACTTCTCGGTGGCGCCGCCCGGCGAGACCCTGCTCGATCTCGCGGCCGGCCGCGCGGTCGTCAGCGTCGGCAAGATCGGCGACATCTTCGCCCACCGCGCCACGGGCACCGAGATCAAGCCCGCCGGCAACGCCGCCTGCCTCGACGCCGCGCTCGACGCCTTCCGGGCCCTGCCGGACGGCGGGCTCGTCTTCCTGAACCTCGTAGATTTCGACACGGAGCACGGCCATCGCCGCGACGTTCCGGGCTATGCCGCGGAGCTCGAGGCCTTCGACGCGCGCCTGCCGGAGATCCGCGCCGCGCTGGGGCCGGGCGACCTCTGCGTGATCACGGCCGACCACGGCAACGATCCGACCTGGACCGGCACCGAGCACACCCGCGAGCAGGTCCCGGTCCTGGCCTTCGGGCCCGATGTGCAGGCCGGATCGATCGGCCGGCGCGCGAGCTTCGCCGATATCGGCGCGACGGTGGCGCGCCATCTCGGCCTGCCGAAGCTGGCGCACGGCATTTCCTGGTGGTGAGGACAGCGATGCGGGACGACGAGGACAGGCCGCGCACGGTGACGGCCCACGAGATCGGCCAGCGGCTCGACGCCCTGTCGGTCGAGGATCTCGCCGCGCGCATCGTCCTGCTGCGCCAGGAGATCGAGCGTCTGGAGGAGGCGCGCCAGGCCAAGGTCGCGGCGCTCGGCGCGGCGGACGCCTTCTTCAAGCGCTGAGGGCGGTCCTCACAACGTCTTGTCGAGCAGGCCCTCGATCCATTCGGGCTGCGTCTCACCCACCGAGCGGCCGGTCTCGGTCTGGCCCTTGAAGGCGATCAGCGTGCTCTGCATCCGCGCGTCGAATCGGCGCAGCAGATCCTTCTGGCTGTCGAAATCGATGCCGTAGATCACGAGGTCCTGGAAGCGCGGCTCGGCCGAGAGGCGCGCCAGGATCGGCTTCTGCGCGCGGCAGATCGGGCACCAGGGCGCCGAGACCACCACCAGGATGCCTCGCCCCGCCTTCTGGGCCGCCTCGAACGCGTCCGCCGAGAAGGGTTCCGGCTCGCCGGCTCGCGCGGGACCGCCGAGCAGGGCTGCGGGTGCGGCGAGCGCGACGACGAGGGTGACGACGTGGGCGACGACGTGGCGGCGGGTGATCATGGCGGCGCTCTCGGCGGTTCCTCCGGGCAGATCGTGCGGCCTGCCTCGACGCTCCGATGTTCGCCGCACGCGCGCCCGCGGTTACGGTCCTCCGGCGTGCGGCTCAGGATCGCGGCTCGGCGCGGAGCGCGCGCTCCTCCTCGGCCAGCCCCGCCAGGTCGGCCGGCGTGACCGCATCCATGGTGCGGCGGATGCGCAGGGCCCGCGTCGGCTCTCCGAGCCGCATCACGAGGACGATGGTCTCGAGGTCCGGGCAGCCCGGATCCGGGCAGGCGATCTCGTTGACGGTCAGGGAATCCACGGGATCGAGGCCGAGCGCCGCCGCGATGTCGCGCTTGAGCGTCGCCGCCAACGCTGCCTGCTCCGCCGAGCGGGCCCGCCACGCTTTCAGACTGACGAAGGCCATCGAATCTCTCGCCACCGATCCCCGAGGGCGTCGATGTAACTATGTTACAGAGCCGACGCCATGCCCGTCCCGCCGCGCCTGCCGGCATCAGCATTCGCACGCATTGGACGGTTTCTGCCAGTCGCATCAGAGTCTGTTAATCAGGCGATGGTCCGGGAGAGTCCGACAGGATCTCCCGGCCCTTCAGGAGCGGTCATTGCGACACTGGCACGAAGGACCGGGTGACCGGCGCAACTACCATCACGGGAACCTCAAGGAGGCCCTGATCGAGGCCGCACGGCGCTTCATCGCGGAGCGCGGCATCGGCGGCTTCACCCTCGTGGACGCCGCGCGCCTCGTGGGCGTGACCCCGGCCGCCCTGTACCGGCATTTCCGCGGCCGGGAGGCGCTCCTTGAGGAACTCGCCAGCCGCGGCTTCGCCGAACTCGCCGAGCGCCTCGCCCGCGCCCTGACCTCCCGGGGCACGGCGCTGGAACGCTTCACCCGCATGGGCGAGGCCTATCTCGCCTTCGCCGAGGAGGAGCCGGCCTATTACGCGGCGATCTTCGAGACGCGGGGCCTTCATGTCGAGGTCGCGGCGAATGGTCGGCCGAGTCCGTTCGACCTGCTGGTCGAAGCCCTGCAATCCACCTTTCCCGAAGGGTTCGGCGGCGTCGCGCCCCGCTTCATCGCCCTGGAGGTCTGGGCCCTGTCGCACGGCCTCGCGACGCTGGGGGCCGCCGGCCACCTTCCGAAGGGCCCCGGCATCCCTGACAAGTACGAGCTCCTGCGGGCGGGCGTGCTCGCCCTGGTCCACGGCGCGAGCGGCCGTCCGATTTCGTGAGCCGGGGTCTTGAAAGGCCGGATCCGCCCCCGCATGTTAACGGCGTTCACATGACAGGCGGAGCGCACTCGTGAGCACATCGTCCAACCCATGGGCTGCCGGCAAGGTCTGCCAGTCCGGCCCATTCCCGCGGCGTTCGATCGAGATCGGCGCCATCGTCCTGGCCTTCGTCTACTGGTGGCCGATCGGTCTCGCGCTGATCGCCTGGAAGGTGGCCGGCTACCCGGCCCTGTCCGAGTTGCGCGGCTTCGCGGAGCGCGCCCGCTCGGGTCGTGCGCCCTCGCGCTTCGCCCAGGCCTTCGAGGCGGCCAACCGCCGCTCGACCGGCAACTGGGCCTTCGAGGAGTATCGCCGGAACGAGATCGACCGTCTCGAGGCTCAGCGACGCGCCCTCGAGGAGGAGAGCCGCGCCTTCGCGGCCTTCGTGGATGAACTGAAGCGCGCCAAGGACCGCGAGCAGTTCGACGCCTTCATGGCGAAGCGTCGCGCCGATGGCGGCAACGGCGCCACGGGCGTCTGACCGCCGGGCCGTTCCGGCCGCAGCTTGCGTTCCGGGCTCCCCGCTTTCGGGCGGGGAGCCCTTTTTCATGCGCGTTTGCCGCGCGGCGCCGTTGCGCACCGGCCTCGCCTTCGGCACACCATCTGCCGGTCGGTGCGCGGGAGGTGGCATGGCAGCTTCGGTGACAGTGGTGGACCATCCCCTGGTGCAGCACAAGCTGACCCTGATGCGCGACAAGGCGCGCTCGACCCAGGGCTTCCGCCGGCTGCTCAATGAGATCGGCATGCTGCTGGCCTACGAGGTCACCCGTGACCTGCCGCTCGAGCCCGTGACCATCGAGACGCCGCTCGAGCCGATGGAGGGGCGGCAGATCCAGGGCAAGAAGCTCGTGTTGGCTCCGATCCTGCGGGCGGGCGTCGGCTTCCTCGACGGCATGCTCTCGCTGCTGCCCTCGGCCCGTGTCGCCCATGTCGGCCTCTACCGCGATCCCGAGACGCTGGAGGCAGTGGAATACTATTTCAAGGCACCCTCGGATCTCGCCGACCGCACGGTTCTGGTGCTCGACCCGATGCTCGCGACCGCGAACTCGGCGGTGGCTGCCCTGCAGCGCCTGAAGGAGCGCGGCGCGCACGATCTCCGCTTCGTCTGCCTGCTCGCGGCCCCCGAGGGCATCGCCCGCCTGCAGGCCGCGCATCCGGACGTGCCGATCTGGACGGCGAGCATCGACAGCCATCTTAACGACCACGGCTACATCGTGCCGGGCCTCGGCGATGCGGGCGACCGCATGTACGGCACGCGCTGACCCGACGGGCTTTTGCCCTGCTGCCGAACGAGACAGACGAGGAGACGCCCATGCCCGCGACCCTGCCCGAGACCATGCGCCAGCTCCGCTACGCCGGTGCGGGCGGCCCGGAGGTGATCGCCCTGGAGACCGCGCCCGTACCGCAGCCGGGGCCGGGCCAGGTCCTGATCGAGGTGGTGGCCGCCGGCATCAACCGGCCGGATCTGATGCAGCGGCAGGGCAAGTATCCGCCGCCGAAGGGCGCGACGGACATTCCCGGCCTGGAGGTCGGCGGCCGCATCGTCGCGCTCGGCGACGGCGTGTCGGGCCACGCGCTCGGCGACGAGGTCTGCGCCCTGGTGATCAGCGGCGGCTACGCCGAATACGCCGTCGCCGAGGCCGGCCATTGCCTGCCACGTCCGAAGCCGCTCTCGCTCGCCGAGGCCGGCGGCATCCCGGAGACCTTCTTCACCGTCTATTCGAACGTCATCCAGCGCGGCCGGCTCGCCTCCGGCGAGAGCTTCCTCGTCCATGGCGGATCGAGCGGCATCGGCTCCACCGCGATCCAGATCGCCAAGGCGCAAGGAGCGCAGGTCTTCGCCACGGCCGGCTCGGCGGAGAAGTGCCGCTTCTGCGAGGATCTCGGCGCGGATGCCGCGATCAATTACCGCGAGGCCGACTTCGCCGAGGAGATCCAGCGCCTGACCGCAGGCAAGGGGGTGGACGTGATCCTCGACATGATCGGGGCCAGCTACCTCCAGAAAAATCTCGGCTCGCTGGCCGTCGAGGGGCGCCTCGTGATGATCGCGCTCATGGGCGGCTACAAGGTCGATGGGCTCAACATCACGCCCGTGATGCTGAAGCGTCTGACCTTCACCGGATCGACGCTGCGCCCGCGCCCGAAGGCGGACAAGGCGGCGATCGCCGAAGGCTTGGCCCGCGACATCTGGCCCAAGCTCGACGCGGGCTCGATCAAGCCTGTGATCCACGCGACCTTCCCCTTCGAGGAGGCGCGGGAAGCGCATGAATTGATGGAATCGAGCGCCCATCTCGGCAAGATCCTGCTGTTGACGGGCCGCTAGAGCACGCGCCGATTGGATTGCCCCGCAATCCAATCGGATCACGCGTTCTCTATCACTGGGTTAGAGACGGATTCACCGCTCAGGTTAAAGCAACCTGATCGGATCCGGCTCGAGCGCTCGACCTCGGCAGGAACCCGCCCGAGCGGCGACGCGTTGGCCGGCCATGACGTTCCACATGCGCCGGCAGCCCGCTGTCGCCTCCGGCGTCACCGACGAGGGTTCTTCATGGTCGAGAAGTTGAACAACGAGGAAGCGCGCCAGGGTGAGCGCGGGAAGCCGGTCCTGTGGGTGTTGCTCGCGAGCCTGGCACTACTGGTGGTGGCGACCATCGGTCTGCTGACCTGGAACGGTGCGAACGCGCCGAAGGACTATGCCAGCCAGAGCCAGGATGCCGCCCGCCAGGAAGTGACCGGCTCGGTCAGCGGTCAGTCGAACGCGCCGTCCTCGGCGAACTCCGGCGGGACGCCGGCCGCAAACCCGGCTTATCCCGCGAAGTCCCAGCCGAGCGCCAATCCGAACCAGCCGAAGTAATCGGCGGCTCGGACGTTTGCCGCAAACGAAACGGCCGGAGGTTCATCGCCTCCGGCCGTTTCGATTCGATGAGGGAACGGTCAGCGGGTCGGAATCGGGGTCGGCCCGCGATAATCGTAGAAGCCGCGCTTGGTCTTCCGGCCGAGCCAGCCGGCCTCGACGTACTTCACCAGCAGCGGGCATGGGCGATATTTCGAATCCGCCAATCCGTCATAGAGCACCTGCATGACCGAGAGGCAGGTATCGAGCCCGATGAAATCGGCAAGCTGCAGCGGACCCATCGGATGGTTTGCGCCGAGGCGCATGGCGGTGTCGATCGATTCGACCGATCCGACGCCCTCGTAGAGCGTGTAGATCGCCTCGTTGATCATCGGCAGCAGGATCCGATTGACGATGAAGGCGGGGAAGTCCTCCGACATCGTCGAGATCTTGCCGAGCTTGGCGATGAAGGCCTTCGAGGCCTCGTATGTCGCGTCCTCGGTGGCGATCCCGCGGATCAGCTCCACGAGCTGCATCACCGGCACCGGGTTCATGAAATGGATGCCGATGAACCGCTCCGGCCGATCGGTGGCCGCGGCCAGCCGCGTGATCGAGATCGACGAGGTGTTGGTGGCGACCAGCGTTTCGGGCCGCAGCCCGCTGCACAGGCTCGTGAAGATCTCGCGCTTCGTCGCCTCGTTCTCGGTGGCCGCCTCGATGATCAGGTCGCAATCGCCGAGATCGGCGAAGGTCCGGGCCGGGACGATGCGCTTGCGGGCCTCGCGGCTCGCCGTCTCGTCCATCGTGCCCTTGGACACGAGCTTGGCGAGGCTCGCATCGATGACGTCGAGGCCCGCCTCGATGCGCGCCGCCTCACGGTCGTTCAGATGGACGTCCAGGCCGGCGGCCGCGCAGACCTGCGCGATCCCGCTGCCCATCTGTCCGGCGCCGATGATGCCGACACGAGTGATGTCGATAGCCATGTCTCGATCCGAGCCCCATCGTCGGCCGCCGGTCCGGCGGCCGACCTGTCCAGTGCGGCCGCACGGCAGAGGACGGCCGGCCGTTCGCAGCGCATTCAAAACCTTCTAGCCCGCGTTTGCGGACCGAAGAACCCCCCTCCGCGCCCCTCGGCAGCGTCTTCCTGCCCGCGCGTCGCTTAGCCCTTGGCCTTGGCGATCTCGCCCTGCAGCTCCGGCACGATCTGGAACAGATCGCCGACGAGGCCGTAATCCGCCACCTGGAAGATCGGCGCGTCCTCGTCCTTGTTGATCGCGACGATCACCTTGGAATCCTTCATGCCGGCCAGATGCTGGATCGCGCCGGAGATGCCGACCGCCACGTAGAGATCGGGCGCCACCACCTTGCCGGTCTGGCCGACCTGCCAGTCGTTCGGGGCGTAGCCCGCATCGACCGCCGCGCGCGAGGCGCCGACCGCGGCGCCGAGCGTGTCGGCGAGCGGTTCGATCAGCTCCTTGAACTTCTCGGCCGAGCCGAGCGAGCGGCCGCCGGAGACGATGAACTTGGCCGAGGCCAGTTCCGGACGGTCGGACTTGGCGATCTCCTCGCCCTTGAAGGTCGAGCCGCCGGCCTGGGGCGCCGCCGCCGACACTGCCTCGACTGAGGCCGAGCCGCCCTCGCCGGCCGGCTTGAAGGCGGCGGTCCGCACGGTGATCACCGTCTTCGGGCCCGGCGCCTGGACCGTCTGGATGGCGTTGCCGGCATAGATCGGCCGCTCGAAGGTGTCGGGCGAGACCACCTTGATGATGTCCGAGACCTGGGCCACGTCGAGCAGGGCGGCGGCGCGCGGCAGCACATTCTTGCCCGTGGTGGTGGCCGCCGCCACGATCGCCGCGTAGGGCTCCGCGATCGCCGCGATCAGCGCGCCCACCGGCTCGGCGAGGTCGTGGTCGTAGACCGCATCCTCTGCGTTCAGCACCTTCTCGACGCCCTCGAGCTTGGCGGCGGCCTCGGCGGCGGCCTTCGAGCCGGAGCCCACGACCAGGGCGTGGACCGGGGCACCCAGTTCCTTGGCGGCGGTGAGCGCCTTCAGCGAGGCGTCCTTCACCTGCCCGTTGGCGTGCTCGACGTAGAGAAGCGTTGTCATGGCGGGATCCTGTATGCGGCGCGGCGCCTCAAGGCTGCCTGCGAGCCGGGAAGGGACAATCTCGAGGCGGCCCCGGGGGCCGCCTCGTCGGCCGCGTCAGAGAACGCCGGCCTCGACCTTCAGCTTCTGGACGAGCTCGGCGGGCGAGCCGACCTTGATGCCGGCCGAGCGTCCCGGCGGCTCGGCGGTCTTCAGGACCTTCAGCTTCGGGGTGACGTCGACGCCGAGTGCGTCGGGCGCCAGCTCCTCCAGCGGCTTCTTCTTGGCCTTCATGATGTTGGGCAGCGACGCGTAGCGCGGCTCGTTGAGGCGCAGATCCGTGGTGACGATCGCCGGGAGCTGCAGACCCACCGTCTGCAGGCCGCCATCGACCTCGCGGGTGACGTCGAGGCTGCCCTCGCCCACCTCGAGCTTGAAGGCGAAGGTGCCCTGCGGCCAGCCGAGCAGCGCGCCGAGCATCTGGCCGGTCTGGTTGGAATCGTCGTCGATGGCCTGCTTGCCGAGGATGACGAGCTGCGGGCTCTCCTTCTCGACGACCGCCTTGAGCAGCTTGGCCACCGCCAGCGGCTCGCAACTCACGTCGGTCTTGACCAGGATGGCGCGGTCGGCGCCCATGGCCAGCGCGGTGCGGAGCGTCTCCTGCGCCTGCTGCGGGCCGATCGAGACGGCCACGATCTCGGTGACCTTGCCCTTCTCCTTGAGGCGGATCGCCTCCTCGACGGCGATCTCGTCGAAGGGGTTCATCGACATCTTGACGTTGGCGAGCTCCACGCCCGAACCATCGGCCTTGACGCGGATCTTCACGTTGTAGTCGACAACCCGCTTCACGGGCACCAGGACCTTCATGGGGCCTCTTTCCTCCGCACGGACTCTTCTCGAAGGCGCAACGCCAGGCGCGCGTCATCCGCACGGACGCGCGCCCGCTCTCACAGGGCGCGGACCGTAACGGCCACATTTCCGCCTTGTCAACGCACCGGAACCCGCCGCCTTTCGAAAAGCGTTTCCGGCGTGGTCAAGGTATTCTTGCGGTGGAATTTCGGGGCTGCGGTATGCTGCCCGCCCGCCTCCGGGGGACCGCGCCGCGGCGGCATCGCCTCAGCGATTCTGCCCCGGCACCCAGAGCACGTCGTCGGCCCCGTTGGCGTTGGCGGCCCGGCTCGCCACGAACAGGAGGTCCGACAGCCGGTTGAGGTATTGCAGCGCCTCCGCCGACACCGTCTCGGTGGCGGCGAGCTCGACGGCGAGGCGCTCCGCCCGGCGGCTCACCGTGCGCGCGAGGTGGAGATACGCGGCAGCCGGCGTACCACCGGGCAACACGAAGGACTTGATCGGCGGAATCGCCGCGTTCAGCGCATCGATATCCCGTTCCAGCCGCGTGACCTGGCCCGCGACGACGCGCAGGGGCTCGTAAGGCAACGGCTCGGCGCTCGGCGGCGTGGCAAGGTCAGCGCCGAGGTCGAACAGGTCATTCTGGATCCGGCCGAGCATCGCGTCGAGCGCGCCCGTCGTGTGCAACCGGGCGAGGCCGATCGCTGCGTTGGCCTCGTCCACCGTGCCGTAGGCCTCAACGCGCAGATCCGCCTTCGAGCGGCGCTGGCCGTCTGCGAGCGCGGTCGTGCCCTTATCGCCAGTGCGCGTGTAAATCCGGTTGAGCTTGACCACGGTGCTCTCCGAACGACGTCAGAACGTGTAGCCGATCTTGCCGCCGTAATTCGTCAGGCCGCGGTTGTTGGCGCACAGGCCGGCATTCGACATGTGCTCGACGGTGGCCATGATGCTCCAATGCTCGGTGATGCGGAAGCCGAGGGCGGCCGCCTCGCGGAAGAGCGGGCTGCAGCCGAGCGTGTTGAAGCCGTAGGGCGTGCCCGCCTTCGGGCCGGTATAGCCGTCATGCGCCGCGGCCCCGAAGAAGCCGTCGAGGAAGAGGCGCCGGTTGAAGGTCTCGGGGAAGAGGTCCACCGTCCAGGTCGCGCCGATATAGGCGTAGCTGGTGCGGCCGCCGGTGTTGTAGCTGCCGCCCACCGTCGGACGAGGCACGAAGGCTTGCCAGAACGGATCCGCGCTCACCACCGGCTTGGCGAACAGGATCTCGCCGTTGACGTTCTCCTTGGCGAAGCCCCGGGCCTTGCCCTCGGCGCTGCCCGGATCCTGGATCGCGCCGCCGATGCGCAGCTCGGAGACGATGCTCAGCGGCTGGGCCGGGGCGACGTAGACGGGCGCGGGCGGCGGCGCAGCGCCGAGATCCGCCGCCAGGACGGGCGAGACCGCGGCGAGCGCGGTGGCGCCGGCGAGTAGGCTACGGATCTTGGGCATGCGGGGACCGTCCGGTTGAGCCGGCCATGTCTAGCACGCCGCGGTTGCGGCAACCCCGAGCGAGGGCCCAAATCATCCGTTGAATGATGGAATGCGCCGGACTGCGGCGCTCCGGTCACACCGGTGCCGGGCAAGGCCGGCTTGACTGCCGCATCACACCGAGTCCGCGATCGGCCGTGTAGATGCTTGGGACATTGCTGGATTTTAGCATTCGGCAGCCCCGCACGGATCCGGCCGAGCGGGTGCCTAAGAAAAGTCCTCAGCTCCGTCGCAACGGAACAGATCTCCGAGGCCGTGTGGTGATCCGCTGTCTTTCGCCGAATCAAGTTCTGCTTCGTTTAAGGGACGCTCTAAGCGGTGCGCCACCAGACAACGCCCATGATGATCAGGATGGCGATGAATTGCAGCAGCACGCGCAGGCGCATGAGCTTCTGAGAGAGATTCGCGCTGCCGCCGCGCAACATATTCGCGAGGCCGAGAAGCAGGACCACCGCGACGGCGAGGCAGGCGACAAGGACGAGGGTGTTTGCGGACATCGGGTTCGCGTTCTATCGGGGCCGAAGCCTGGGCTCATATCAGTTGCGGCGCAGGAGCCGCTCGAAATAATCCAGCTCCTCGCGCGGACGGGTCGGGTCGCCGAGCTTGCGCCGCAGCTCCTCCATGATCCGCCGCGCTCGCTGCACCGCCGATTCGTCGGCGCCCGGCACCTTCACGCGTCCGTCCGACATGTCCCGCCCACGGGTGGGACGACCGAGCGGATCGTCGTCGCGGGAGCCCGCCTGCCCCTGCTGGCCGGGTTGCTGACCCTCGGGCTGCTCGCCCTGGCCCTCCCCTTCGGCCATCTGCTGCATCTGCTGCTGCATCCCCTCGGCACCGCGCTTCAGCCCATCGAGAGCGCGCCCCTGGGCATCCACGGCGTCGCCCTCGCGACCCTGGCGCAGGGCGCCCTCCGCCTCGCGCATGGCCTCCTCGGCATCGGCGAGTCCCTCCTCGCCCTTCATGCCGTTCTCCTTCATGCGGCGCTGCAGATCCTCCAGGCGCTGGCGCAGGGCCTGCTGGCGCTCGCCGACACCGCCCTGCCCCTGTTGCTGCTGGCCGCGCTGCCCCTCGCGGCCCTGCTGACCCTGGCCGCCCTGTTGCCCCTGCTGGCCCTGTTGCCCAGGCTGCTGTCCCTGCTCGGCCCCCTTCTGCCCGCGGTTCGAGGGGCGCTGTCCGCGCTGTCCCTGCTCGGCATTGCGCCGATCCTGGCCCTCCTTGAAGGTCTCGTCGCGCAGGCCCTGCTGCTCGCGCGACATCTGGTCGAGCTCCTGCATCTGCTTGCGCATCTCGCGGGCGGTCGGGTCGGACTTGCCGCCTTGTTCCGCGGTCTGGAGGTTCTCCAGGATATTGCGGAGCTGGTCCATCAGGCGCTGCGCCTCGGCCGTGTCGCCGCGCTTCATCGCCTCGGCCATATCCTGGAGCATCTTGTCGAGATCCTCCGGAGTCACGCTCTTCGACTGGCCGTTGCGCTCGCTCTGCTGCTGTTGCTGGCGCGGCTCGCGGCCCTGGCGCTCGGCCATCTCCTTCAGGAACTTGTCGAGCGCCTGCTTGAGATCCTGCGTCAGGCGCTTGATCTCGTCGTCGGGCGCGTTGCGCTCGATCGCCTCCTTGAGGCGGTCCTGTGCCTGCCGCAGCTGCTTCTCGGCGTCGGAGAGATCGCCGTCCTCGATCTTGAGGGCCATCTCCCAGAGCAGGTCGGCCACCTCGGTGAGGTCGGCATCCGTCTCGGCGCGGCGCAGGCGGCGGCCCGCCGTCTTCAGGCCGAGGAAGATGCTCGGCTGCGGCGTGAAGGTCTCGGGCGCGATCAGCAGGGCGTCGAGGGCGGTCTGCACGCGGCGGCGGCTCTCGTCCGGCGCCGTCATCAGGCGGCGGCGCTCCTCCGCGAGCGCTCGGGCGAGCGGGTCGCGGAACGGCCGCGCCGGCAGCACCATCTCGACCGGAGCGGAGCGGGCCTCCTGGCCGGCCTCGTCCTTCACGAGCAGGCTGAAGCGCACCTTCGCCCCCGACCAGGGATTGTCAGTCAGGTCGACCAGAGTCTTCGCATCGGACTCGCCGCTGGTGTCCGGCGGCAATGCGAGGCCGATCCGCGGCGGTGGGACGAGGCTGCGCCCGGTGCCGACCGGCTCGACGATGCCCTCGGCCGAGGCAAGGCCGTAATCGTCGCGGGCGCGGTAGGTCAGGTTGAACGTGCCGCGTCCGTTCGTCTCCGGCAGGCCGACGCTGCGGATCTCGGGCGGCGAGTCGGGGATGGTCTCGACGGTGAGGCGCCTCGTGCCGGCGGGCGTCGCCACGGTGAGGTCCGCGTGCGGGCCGAGGACCTGAAAGCGCTCCTCGCGTAGGTCCGGTCGGCCCTCCTTGCCGGGCTCGGGCTTCAGCCCGGCATTCGGCGTCAGCGCCGTCTGAGCGGCACCACTGTTCTCGCCCGCGATGCGCACGACAAGGCGCGAATTCACGGGCGCGCGCAGCCGCTGTTCGGGCTCCGACAGGGTGACGAGAAGCGGCGGCGTGCGGGTGTAGAGCGGCGGATCGATCCAGCCGTCGATGCGGTAGTTCGGGCCGGGCGCCGGCGGGTGCCGCCAGTCGAAGGCGCTGCCGATCCGCTCGCGCCACTCGGTGCCGGCGACAAACAGGCTCGCCACGGCGGCGACGACAAGGGCCGCGCGCAGGGCGAAGGGATCGTGCCGCGGCATGCCTGGGCGTGGCAGGCCGACCCGCAGGCGGTCGACGGCCTCGGCGGCGCGGCGCTGGTGGAGGGCCCAGAGGGCGCGGGCCGCCGGGTCAGCGAGACCGACGGCGAGCTGGTCCTCGGCCGTAGAGGCCGGCCCATGCCGCAGGGTTGGATCGCGCGCGGCCGCGTCGCGGTCGAGCCGGGACAGGGCCTCGCGTCGATCCGGGCGGGCGAGGCGCAGCAGCGGCAGTAGCGATACGGCGAGGGCGAGGACGAAGGCGCCAACGCCCGCCATGCGCCATTCCGGGCCGACCTCCAGCCAGAGGCCGAGCCAGGAGAGTGCGGCGAAGAGCAGGAGGAGTCCGAGGCCGCGCCAGAGCAGCGGCCAGGCCCGCTCCCACAATCCGGCCGCGCGCGCCTGCGCCACCAGCCGGTCGAGCCGCGCCGTCACCGCGGATCCCGCCGCGCGGGCGGGATGGGAGGGTTCGCTGTCCACGCCGTCGTCGTCCCGCCGCTCCGAAACCGAATGGCGCAAGGCCTGTGCCGCCGAAAGGGCGGCCCGTCAGGCTAGCATGGTGGCCGGCAGGGGCCAGCGGGTCAAATCCGCCCAGGGCGAGCTTGCTCTCCCCCTCTGTGGGAAAGGGAGCGCGCGATATCACGCGTGCGAGGCGATGAAGTTGCGCACCTGCGGATAGATCTGCGTCTCCCAGCGCTTGCCCGAGAACACGCCGTAATGGCCGACCCCGGCTTGCAGGTGGTGGCTCTTCATGTGCGGGGCGAGGCCCGTGCAGAGGTCGTGCGCCGCCATGGTCTGGCCGACCGAGCATATGTCGTCGCGCTCGCCCTCGACGGTCATCAGCGCCGTGCGCCGGATCGCCCGCGTGTCGATCGGCTCGCCGCGATGGGTGAGTTCGTTTTTGGCCAGGGTGTAGTCCTGGAACACGGTCTTGACCGTCTCGATGTAGAACTCCGCCGCGAGGTCGAGGACGGCGAAATACTCGTCGTAGAAATTCTCGATCACAGCGGCCTTCTCGGTCTCGCCGTTGGCCATGTGCCAGAACAGGTCCGCATGGCCCTGCATGTGGCGCTTCATGTTCATCGACATGAAGGCCGAGACCTGCACGAAGCCGGGATAGACCCTGCGCCCCGCGCCCTTGTGACGCCGGGGCACGGTGGCGAGGAGGTTGCGCTCGAACCACTCGATCGGCTTCGAGGTGGCGAGCTCGTTGACCACCGTCGGGTTGACGCGGCAATCGACCGGCCCCGCCATCAGCGTGAGGCTGCGGGGCGCGGCGGGATCCTTGGTCTGCGCCATCCACGCGGCGGCGGCGAGCGCCTGCACGGCGGGCTGACAGACCGCCAGCATATGCGCGCCCTCGCCGATCACGCCCATGAACTGCACGAGATGGTCGACGTAATCGTCGAAGCCGAAGCGGCCCGCCGAGAGCGGCACGTCGCGGGCGTTGTGCCAATCGGTGATGTAGACGTCGTGATCCGGCAGCAGCGCCCGCACGGTGCCGCGCAGCAGGGTTGCGAAGTGGCCTGAGAGCGGCGCCACCACGAGCAGCTTCGGCTGGGGCGTGTCCACGTCCTTGCGGAAGCGAAGCAGCGTGCCGAAGGGCGTGGCGTAGACCGGCTCCTCGGTGACCGGCACCTCGCGGTTCCCGACCGTGACGACGCCGATATTGAAGCTCGGCCGGGCGAAGGTGAGGCCCGCCCGCATCATCATGCGGGCGCCGGCGGACCACCAGGTCAGCGGCTCGCCGAGCGCGGTCCAGGGGGAGACTGCGTCGTTGATCAGCCGGCCCCAGAAGCGGGTCTGGTCGGCGATATCGGCCTGGGCCTGGAACGCGTCGTACATCATGGGACGGTCCGTCGCGTGAGGCCGTCGCGCCGCACCGGCGGACAGGGTTGCTGGGGACGGCGTGAACGCCGCTTTGGGCTGCATCAACATGGTCAAGGCAGGTTAGTTCGGCGACTCCGCACCGCAACTGCAAAAAATTAGAAACACCGTTGATTGTGGCTTTCGCGCACCGGACTTTTAGGGGGTGCGCACGGGAACGGAACGCCTGGAAGGCGAGACGGTATGGGAGGATCGGCCTCCCATCGTGCGGCTCGGCTTCGAGAAATTTCCCGCGCCTGAACCGTGTGTGGATCGCGGGCAACGATACCGCGGATTCCAAACTGAATCGGGTCCCGGCTTCGGTCCGTGTTCGGCGAGCGGGACATGCGTCGGATACCGGCGACGATTCGACGAATCAAATTCAATCAAAGATTGAGTTTCTTATAATCACTCGCGTCTGGGGATAGGGCTGCCATGCCTCCGTCGATGCGCCGAGCGCGCTTGCCACCGGGCTGGGGGGCATGCTCAATCCGCGCCGATGATCGATGGAGCCGCAACCGTCCCGCAGCAGACGAAGCGCTATGCCGCCAAGCGGGACGCGATCCTCGACGCCGCGGTCGGGCATTTCAATGCGCGCGGGATCCGTGGAACCTCGCTGAACGACGTGGCCGGCAGCGTCGGGCTCGTGACGAACAGCATCACCTACTATTACCGCCGCAAGGAGGATCTCGCGGCGGCCTGCTATCTGCGCACGCTGCGCTGGCACCAGGGACTGCTCGACCGCGTCGAGCCCCTGGCCGACCCGCAGGCGCGGCTTCGCGCCTTCCTCGACGCCTATTTCGCCGATCTGGCCGCCATCGGGACGGGCGGACAGCGGCCCCAGGTTCGGCTCACGGACCTGCGCGCCCTGCCGAGCCCTCAGAGCGAGGCGGTGTTCACAGCCTATAACGACCTGTTCCGGCGGGCGCGCGGGTTGTTCGTGCCGGAGGAGGCCGTGCCGGGGCTCGACCGGGCGGGACGCAGCGCCCGCGCCCATCTCATGCTCTCGATCATCCACACTGCGCGGGCCTGGATCGACCGCTACGAGCCGCAGGATTTCGGGCGCGTCAGCGCCCGCATCGCCGATCTGCTGCTCCGGGGCCTCTCCGGGCCGGGGAGCCGCTGGGCCGAGGCCGAGCCGCCGCTCGCCGAGATCCTCACCGGTCCGACCGAGCCATTCCTGCGGGCAGCGACCGCCCTCATCAACGAGGAGGGCTACCGCGGCGCCTCGGTGGAGAAGATCTCCGCCCGGCTCAGCGTGACCAAGGGCTCGTTCTACCACCACAACGACAACAAGGACGACCTCGTCGCCAGTTGCTTCGCGCGCACCTTCGACATCCTGCGCCGCGAGCAGGACGCGGCGGAGGCGCGCGGCGGCAGCGGCTGGACGCGGCTGACCGGCTGCGCCCGCGCTCTAGTGCGCCACCAGTTCTCGGAGACCGGGCCCCTGCTCCGCTGCGCCGCCGTCGGCGCCCTGCCAGAGGCGCTGCGTGCCGAGGTGCCCTCGACCCTGGCCCGCCTATGGGAGCGCCTCGCCTTCCCGATCGGCGACGGAATCGCGGACGGCTCGATCCGGCCGGTCGATTCCTCGATCGCCGCCCAGGTGGTGAGTAGCATGATCGACTCGGCCTCCGACCTCGACCGCTGGTGCCCCGGCGTCGAGGCCGAGGCGGCCGCGGATCTCCTGGCCCGGCCGCTCTTCCTCGGGATCTTCTCGGACGCTTAGAGCCGTTCCCGATCGCGTTGCAATCGGGAACGGCTCCAGACTCTTGTTTCGACGCCCTCTCTTGCGCCGAACCATTGTCCACTTCGGCGGAGTGCGCTCGAGGCTACCGCTCCGTCAGCTTCATCTCGATGCGGCGGTTGCGGGCATAGGCGTCCTCGCTCGTGCCCGCGTCGAGTGGCTGGAACTCTCCGAAGGCGCCGGCGAGGAGGTGTTGGGGCGGGATGCCCTTGCCGACGAGATACTGCACCACCGCAATGGCGCGTGCCGCCGAGAGCGCCCAGTTGGAGGGGAACTGGGCGCTGCCGATCGGGCGGGCGTCCGTATGCCCGTCCACCCGCAGCACCCAGGGCAGGTCCGAGGGAATCTGCTTGGCGAGTTCGCCGACCGCCGCAGCGATCCGGTCGAGCTCCGGCGCAGCCTCCGGCTTCAGCGCGGCAGAGCCGCCGGGAAACAGCACCTCGGATTGCAGCACGAAACGGTCGCCGACGACGCGGATATCGGAGCGCGAGCCCAGGATCTGGCGCAGGCGGCCGAAGAAGTCGGAGCGGTAGCGGGCGAGTTCCTGCACCTTCTGGGCGAGCGCCACGTTCAGGCGGCTACCGAGATCGGCGATGCGGGCCTGCGATTCTCGGTCGCGCTGCTCGGAGGCGGCCAGCGCATCCTCGAGGGCGGCGAGCTGCCGGCGCATGGCGGCGATCTGCTCGTTCAGCAGATCGACCTGGCTCAGCGCCCGCTTGGTGGCGCCGCGTTCGGCCTGGAGCTGGCGGTCGAGCTCGCTCGCTTGGCCCTGCTGGGCGGCGCTGCCGGCGGCCTCGGCCCGGATGCGGTCGCGCTCGGTCTCGATCGCGGTGAGCGACGAGCGCAGGGAATCGATCGTCGCCGAATCCGTGCGGCGGTTCGAGCGCTCCAGGGCGAGGAGGTCGGTGAGGTCGGCGATCTGGCGATTCAGGCGCGCCAGCATTGTGTCGCGCCCCGACAGTTCCTGCGAGAGGAAGAACTGGCCGACGACGAAGACCGTCATAAGGAAGACGACCGAGAGCAGGAGCGTCGCCAGGGCGTCGACATAACCCGGCCAGACGTTGAGCCCGCGCTCGCGCCGGGCCACCCGCGAGGCCATCTCAGACCCGCTCCCGGCCAAGCCGGTCCAGGGCCTGCTTCAGGTCCCGCTCGCGGCTCGCCTGCGCCTCAACCCAGTCGCGGATCATCTGCTGCTCGGCCCGCATGTGCTGGACGAGCCCCTGGATACCCTCCGCGAGGTTGGCCATCGCCTGGGTGGCGGCGCGGCCGTTCGCGCCGTCCGCGATCACTGCGGTGAGACGGTCCACCGCCTCCTGCAGCTCGCGCGCCGAGGCCGGCGATCCGGCCGCGACCGGTGCCGCCGCACCGCTTTCCATGCCCGAGACCAGCCAGTCCTCCAGCTCGTTGTGGAAGCGGGCATGGGCTTGGCCCGCCTGCAGGTCCAGGAAGCCCACGACGAGGGAGCTGGCGAGGCCGAAGAGCGAAGCCGAGAAGGCGAGGCCGATTCCCGACAGCGGCACCGCGAGCCCGCTCTTCAGCTCGTCGAACATCACCGCCGCGTCGCCGCCACCGCGCATGGAGCGGATCACCGAGCCCACCGCCGACAGCGTGTCGATCAGGCCCCAGAAGGTGCCGAGCAGGCCGAGCAGGATGAGAATGCCGGCGATGTAGCGCAGGATATCACGGCCCTCGTCGAGGCGCGCGGCCACCGTGTCGAGGAAGGCGCGGGTGCCGGGCAGGGTCGCCCCCCTCGCCCGCGCCTCGACCGCTGGGGCGAGCGGGCGCAGCAGGCTCGGCGCGTCCTTGGCGACCTCGCCGGTGGCGGCCGCATTCACGTAGGCCGCCTCGCGGTAGAGCCGGATCACCTGCCCGAAGGCGATCAGCACGGCGATGAGCAGGACGCCGAGGATCAGGCCGTTGAGGCCCGGATTGGCCAGGAAGGCTGGCGTGATCTGCTTGAACAGAAGGAAGGCCAGGAACCCGACCAGGACGAGGAAAACCAGCATCCGGACGAGGAAGATGCCGGGCTTGCCCACCGGTCTCGTGCGGGGCGGGGACGCGGGAGGGGCGGCCATCGGTCGCGACTCACTGACTGGCGTGGCATTCCACGGGACCGACAGCCCGAGACGGGCATGCCGCGGCGGTTCCGGCGGCACTGTGGCGGCAGGCTCGGCCCCGATCAAGTCGCGCGCGCTACGCGCGGCGGGATGGCGGCGTGCAGGCACGTCCCGACGGGCCGGTGCGGCGAAGCACCCGCTAGCCCGCAGGCGCGGTCGATCGCTGCCGGATGATGCGGCCGAGGATGCCGCCGAGCTGATCCGCCGAATACGGCTTGTGCAGCAACGCGATGCCACGCGGCCCCTCCTGAGCCAGCACGTGGCTGTAACCGGAGGCGAGCACCACCGGGAGGTGCGGCAGGCGGTGTTGCAGAGCCTTCGCCAGGGCGATGCCGCCCATGCCGGGCATCACCACGTCGGAGAAGACCGCGGCGAAGCCGGACCCGTCCGGACCGAGCGTCTCCAGGGCCTCCTCGGCATTCATCACCCAGGTCGTCCGGTAGCCAAGATCCTCCAGGATCTGCGTGGCGAAGCGGCCGACCTCGATGTTGTCCTCCACCACCAGCACACACTGGCCGTGACCCATCGGGAAGCCGTCGCTCTTCAGCTCTTCGACCGGCTTCGGATCCGTCTCGGCTGCGATCTCCGGCAGATAGAGGGTGAAGGTCGTGCCTTGCCCCTGCACGCTTGCCACATCGACGTCGCCGCCCGACTGCTTGGCGAAGCCGAAGACCTGCGACAGGCCGAGTCCGGTGCCTTTGCCGACCTCCTTCGTCGTGAAGAATGGCTCGAAGATGCGCCCGAACACGTCGGGCGCAATGCCGCTGCCCGTGTCGGTGAGCGACACGGCCGCGAAGGGGCCGGCCGCACCGCCATGGCCCCTGATCGGCGGCAGCATGGCGGAGCCGATCAAGCGCAGCGTGAGCGTTCCACCGCCATCCATCGCGTCGCGGGCATTCACCGCCATGTTCACGAGTGCGGTCTCGAACTGGCTGATATCCGCCTTCACGAAGCAGGGCGTGTCCAGGCCGTCCGTCACCACCCGGATGCGGGCGCCTGTGACCGTATCGAGCATGTCGGCCACCGAACGGAGCACGGGCCCGACTTCGAATACCTCGGGTTTGAGCGTCTGCCGCCGCGCGAAGGCGAGGAGCTGGCCGGTGAGCTTGGCGGCGCGATCGACCGTCTCGGAGACCGCGTCCACGTAGCGGGTGCGCCGCGCCTCTGGCAGGTCGGGCCGGCGCAGGAAGTCGACGGACGAGCGGATGATGGTGAGCAGATTGTTGAAGTCGTGGGCGACGCCGCCGGTGAGCTGGCCCACCGCCTCCAGTTTCTGCGACTGACGCAACGTTTCCTGAGCCTCCCGAAGCTCGGTCTCAGCGCGCAGCCGCGCGCTGATATCGTGCGCCTGATGGAAGGCACCGATGATCTCCCCCGCCTCGTTGCGCAGCGGTGTGTAGGTGATCTCCCAGCAGGGCTGCCCGAATTCCGGTCGGCCGAAGACAACCTCGGCCGTGTAGGTTTCGCCACTCAACGCCCGACGCATGTTCGCACGCATGATGACGGCCTGATCCGGAATGAGCAGGTCCGGGAAGACGTCACCGATCTCGGTATAGAAGCCGTTCACCCGAAAGAATTCGTCATTGTGGGCTTTGTTGAAGGCGATGAGACGATAATCGTGGTCGAAGGCACAGATCGGAGCGACGTGAGACTGGATGATGTTTTCGTAGAGCCGCAGCGCCTCCCGACTCGACGCCACGCGCTGGTTGGCATCGAGATGGAAGCCGATCAGGTCCGCGAACATCTGGAACAGGCCGATGATGGCGGGCGTGTTCAAAACGGCCGGCTTCGGGTCGATGGCGCAGAGCGTCCCGAAGAACGTGCCGTCCGGCAGCTTGATCGGCATCGAGATGTAGCTCTGGAAGCCGTACTGCGCCGGGGTCGGATGCCCGCAAAAGGCCGGATCCGCGGCGACGTGGTCGATCACCACGGCCGTTCCGCTCTGGCGGATCTCGTTGCAGATCGTCGTCCTGATCTCCAGCTCGTCGCCGGGTCGGAGACCGAAGGCGATGTCGTCCCTGACCTGGCAGGCGACCCAGCGGTCCTCGGTGACGCGGGCGATCGCGGCAAAGCCCATGCCGGTGGTGCGGCAGACGACATCCAGGATCGTCGGTACGGACGGGATGCTCTGGACGGCGAGACAATCGATTCGGAAGTCGTGGGGAGCCGACAAGTCGCGTCCGGGCATACTCATCGCGCGGACGATGACGGCGCTCCCGTAGCGCAGATGCGCTCCAACGGTAGGCTTGAGGCGAACGTGACAACGGCGATGCGTGTCGACTTGCTGGACATGACTGGACCCTGCCACGCTCGAGACGGACGGTCAAAGATTCCTAACATCCGGCTTTGACGGCGACGCGGCCGTCGCGATCGGATGTGTCGTTCGGCCAGTCGAGGCGCCGGATCCGGACCGGAAGCACTCCGATCATCCCGGATTCTCAATCCCGACGGCCTATCTGTCTCGGCGGCCTCGCCAGCGGCGCAGATGCCGCGAACGGTCGTTTTGCCCTCGTCGCACGGCGGCGCCGGGCCGCGGCCGGCGCCCCCCTTCCGGGCGGGATCGAGATCTGACGCTAATCCCAATGCCGTGGCCAAGTCTCCTCCAGATGCGGACCGAGCCGCACCGGCCACACGCCGGTCGCCAACCCGTCCGGCCCCGTCTCGACGGCGAGCCCGCACAGGGTGCCCTCCCCCGTGGCCACCTCCCAGCGCGAGCCCGGCGTCTTCTGGATGAAGCGGCGCACCGGCTCCTCCTTCTGCATGCCGAGCACAGAATCGTAGTCGCCGCACATGCCGGCATCCGAGAGATAGGCGGTGCCGCCCGGCAGGATACGGTGGTCGGCGGTGGGGGAATGGGTGTGGGTGCCGACGACGAGGCTCACCCGGCCATCGAGGAAATGGGCGAGCGCCTGCTTCTCGCTCGTCGCCTCGGCGTGCATGTCGACGATGACTGCGTCCGCGGCCTCGCCGAGCGGACAGGCGGAGACCTGCCGGTCGGCCGCGGTGAAGGGATCGTCGAGGGCGTCCATGAAGACGCGGCCCATGACGTTGACGATGAGGACGCGGGCGCCTGCAGCCGTCTCCACGATGCAGGCGCCGCGGCCCGGCGTGCCGGCCGGGTAGTTCGCCGGCCGGATCAGCTTCGGCTGCCGCTCGATGAAGACGAGCGCCTCGCGCTGATCGAAGCTGTGGTTGCCGAGTGTCACCGCGTCGGCGCCGGCCTGGATGAGCTCGTCGCAGATCGCCTCGGTGATACCGAAGCCGTGCGCCGCGTTCTCGCCGTTGATCACCACGCAATCGAGCCGCCAGCGCTCACGCAAGCCGGGAAGGTGCTCGCCGACCACCTGACGGCCGGGACGCCCGACGACGTCGCCAAGGAAGAGAAGACGCATGCTGGACCGCGACCGCGTGGGAAGAGAGGCTCTGGAAGGTTAGGCGCGTTCGCGCGCGAGCGGAACCGGCCCGTCCTCGGTCACCACATGGTCGAGCGGCCGGTCGTGCGGCTCGGCCGGCACGGCATCCACCTCCTGGCAGGCGAAGGCGATGCCCACCGTGAGGACGGGCGCGAGCCGGGTGATCGCGCCGTCGTAGTAGCCGCGTCCGTAGCCGATGCGCTGCCCGCTGCGGTCGAAGGCCGCGAGCGGCACGATCAGCGCGTCGGGATCGAGGGCAGGCAGGTCGGCATGCGGCTCGCTGAGCCCAAAAGAGCCCGGCACCAGGGCCTCGCCCGCCCGCCACTCGCGAAAGACGAGGCCGGACGGCGTTACCTGCGGCAGCACCACGCGCTGGCCGCGGGCGAACAGCCCCTCGGCGATCGGGCGTGGATCGATCTCGCTGCGGATCGGCCAGAAGGCGCCGACGAGCCGGGCGCCGGCGAGCGCCTCCATCGCGAGCACGCTGCGGGCCACCGCGAGCGAGCCGGCCTGGCGCGCCTCCGGCGAGAGGGCGTCGCGCCGCGAGAGGGCGTCCCGGCGGAGGGCGGCCTTCTCGGCCGATGAAGGAGGGTGCGGAGCCACGTGAGCCGTTGGAGGATCGATCCCGGGAAACCTACAGCGTAGGTGGGCGCCGTGTTGGCCAAGTCCACGGACGAGGCCAGGAACAGCTCCCGGGGGAGTCGATAAGGCCCCGGGGAAAGTGCTCCTGACGAACTCTGCAGCCCCGCCGCCCTCATGTAGCGACAGGGCGGGCCCCGCGCCAGGGGGCACCCGGCGGTTGTTTCCTTCGGAGCAGCGTTTCGCTAACACCCGCCGGGAACACCCGCACGGATTTGAGGAGCCCTCGGCGCCGGACGTCGCGGGCGGCGCGCACCGGGACATCATGACAGCACAGACCAGCGCCGCCGAGGCGGCGACCGAGATCGCGCCCCTGCCGCAGGCCCGGCTGATCCTCGCCTCGGCCTCGCCGCGCCGCCTCGCCCTGCTCCAGCAGATCGGCATCGAGCCGGACGCGCTGCTGCCGGCCAATATCGACGAGAGCCCGCGCAAGGCCGAGGCGCCGCGCGACCTCGCCCGGCGGCTCGCTCGCGAAAAGCTCGCTGCGGCCGAGGCCGCGATGCACCGCTCCGAGACCGTGCCCGCATGGCTGATCGCCGCCGACACGGTGGTCGCGGTGGGCCGGCGCGTTCTGCCCAAGGCCGAGACGCCCGACGAGGCGGCCGATTGCTTGCGCCTCCTCTCGGGGCGTCAGCACCGCGTCTTCACCACGGTCTGCCTGCTGACGCCGCGCGGCGGCCGGCGGGAGCGCGTGGTCGAGAGCCGGGTGCGCTTCAAGCGGCTCTCCGGCCGCGAGATCGAGGCCTATCTCGGATCGGGCGAGTGGCGGGGCAAGGCCGGAGGCTACGCGATCCAGGGGTTGGCCGCAGCCTTCGTGGTGAAGCTCGTCGGTTCGCACAGCGCGGTGGTCGGCCTGCCGCTCTACGAGACGATGAGCCTACTCGAGGGCGAGGGCTTCCCGGTGCGCGCCCGCTGGGGAGCGATGGCGTGAGCGCGGCGCGCAAGGCCACAGCGAAGACCGCGCCCTGCCCGATTTGCGGCAAGCCGGCGGTCCCGTCCCTCGCGCCGTTCTGCTCGGAACGCTGCGCCGACATCGATCTCGGCCGCTGGCTCAGCGACCGTTACGTCATCCCCGGCGAGGATGACGGCGAACCGAGCCTGTCCGAGCCCGAATCCGACCCGACGAAGAAATCGTGACGGGAGGCTTCGGAGAGACTGGACAGCGCCGTTTCCGCTCTCTATACCCCCGCCATCCGACGCCGCCCTGCGGCGCGGATGTCGCCCAGGTAGCTCAGTTGGTAGAGCATGCGACTGAAAATCGCAGTGTCGGTGGTTCGATTCCGCCCCTGGGCACCACAGCCTTTCTAGGCTCCATACTTTCCAATCATTTAAAAACCGAATTTGTCCCACCGGACGGTATCTCCGTTGAAGTGGGACACGCTACGATCCCCACCGGATCAAGCCGGATCAGGTGCAAGGCGCCGCCGGCGAGGATCGTCTGCCGCGCCTTCCGGGTGTAGACCGCAGCCTGCTTTGGATTGCGCCAGCCGTAGATTGCCATCAGCTGCAACTCCGTCGCGCCGCTCTCGGCGGCGAGGGTCGCCCCGGCCTTCCGCAAGGCATGCGCGTCGCAGTCGATGAGCCCGGCCTCTTCGCACCGTTTCCGGAACCAGTTGCCGAACCCATTGGCCGTGAACGGCCGACCGAACTGCCTGATCAGGAAGGCAAGCTCCGTCTCGTGGACAGCCGGGCGCGCGGGCATCGTGTCAATCGCCGCCTGCAGGACCGGCAGGACCTGCAGGTCGAGCGTGACCGGGGCGCGGTTCCGATTCGTGTGTTGCGTGTAGCGGAGCCAGCCGGCCGGGATATGCTGACGCCCGAGGGCGACCACGTCGGAGCGCCGGCAGCCGGTGAACAGCAGCAGGGCGAGGGCAAGGTAGCCCTTGGTTCCGGGCGGGTGCCGGGCGATGAACTGCGTAACCTCGTCCAGGCTCCAGGTGTGGAAGCCGTCGGTGCACCCCTGGAGATAAGGCACGTCGCGCGCCGGATTGGTCTCCGTCAGTGCGGCCGAGTTCCCGCCGGCGCGGCGGGATTGGCCTCCGAGGCGCGCCCGGCCAAGGTCTTCGTCCGCGAGGGCTCCCCCAAATGGGACGCCTGGGCCGAACACCACCGCCGCCTCAGCTGGCCGATGCCGACGCCCGTCCGCTTCGACAGCCAGCGCGCCGAGGGCTGGTGATTCGCGAGCGCCTTGCCCCGGCAGGCGTGCCGGCGTGAGAGGGAACTCGTTGTTCCCAGATCGTCCGCCAGGGCGAAGCGCTCCGGGAAACGCCGGTCCGACCGGCTGATACAGCGTCCGTGAAGTCTGAAAGCGGGCCTCCTCCTGCCCAACCGTGTCGTCGGCAGCCACGATGCGAAGCCGGTCAGGACCCACAAGCGGGTCAAGCTTGGGATGATGGCGGCCTGGTCGGCCGGACGGCGCCCTCGGCGCGGCGCCGACAGGACGCTGGAGGCCTCGTCCGCTCGAAGCGCCCTCGACTGGCCGGGGTTGTTCCTGCGCCGGCAGATCCGAGGACTGCCGAGGCGCAGCGCTACCTGTTCGATTGGATCTGAGCGCAGACCGAGGGCGAAGGCTTCAGCGATCCCTGCCCCCGCCGCGGCTGGAAGCGCCGCTCCGCCCTCAACCTCATCACCTGGGCCATCGACATCATCGTCGACGGGCTTGGTGGCGACGAGAGGAGCGGAGAGCGCGCCTGCCTGCGGTCCTCTCTTGGCACGTGCACAACCACAGCGAGACCCGAAGCAGGTTGCCGATCTGGTTCAGAGTGAAACGCGATCACAGGCCGAGGGGGACGGGACCGTGGCACGCCGGCGCAAGACACCATCCGTGACGCTCGCCACTGTGCGGGTACTGTCCGAGATCCCGACGCAGACGCTGAGCCGGGACATGGATCCGACACCCAAACGCCTGATGCCGGCGGGATACCCGGTCGCGATGCAGCTCGGGACGGGCCACGTCTAGATCATCGGGCCCAAGTGCTTCAGCCCGATCGGCTGCACGCCCGCGGGCAGCTCGACCCGGTGCAGGGCCGACGCAACGGCGAGCTGTTCGAGGCCGGGCAGAAGCTGCGCCACCACCACTACCTCGCGGGTCTGTCGGGCTTTCCCGCGAACGACCTGAGCCGGACCGGGCCGAGCGACCGGGCGACGCGCCGCCGATTACCGAGACGATGGAGCGCAACCAGCGTGCGCTGCGGGCTGCGGAATGGGCCCTGGACCCCGACGCATGGCAGGTTGTGCGGGCCATCGTCATTCTCAAGCAGGGGCTCTGGGAGGCCGGCGGCGCGGTGGGCTTCGGCAACCGCATGGCCGCGGCGGCAGTGGCGCTCGACAGGCTGCGCCGCGGACTTGGTGGGCTCGCCGAACTGTGGGGCTTCACCGTGCCACAGCGGCCTGTGACGCCAACCGAGGCGCCGGTGAGCGGTGCATTACGAGTGGCGGACAAGGTGGCAAACGTCAGCTAGCTTGGCATGACGTTACGTGGTGGGTCCGCTATCACGCGGCACTGCCGGGATTGCGCTTTCGCCATGTCCTGACCCATTGCGGATGTTCCACCGCCCGCCTCGGGAGGTCCGCTTCAAATTCTGGAGCAGACATAGCGCCGAAGAGGTCTCACCAACCCGAACGCGCTTGTTGATCTCCTTTGCGCTGTTCCACAGCCGGACCTGAAGTCCCGCCTGTAATCAAGCAGATGCAATGCCAGGTCACCTCCGAGAGGAAGCGGTCTCATTCACGTTTGACTATGGCTGGAGACAGCCATCGGGACCAGCATTCGTGGCCGCGGCGCCCAGAAGAGCTGTTTTTCGCACAGGATCGCCGACTTGCCTAGCTTCGGAGCTCCACGACGCGCTTGCGGCTGTGGACATTTATCTCTTCCGGCCGTGAGCGAGAAGCCTGCGCACGGCCCGTCCAAAGACTGCGATTGAGGCTGCTCATAGGCCGCAAGGAATCTTTACGCTGGCTGACAGCCTTGGCAGGTCAATCCGCGTCATGACCGTCACTACTCTGCTCAGGGTCGTTCAGCAATACGCCTAACATCTCGATCAGGTCCGTCGCGCGGTAGGGCTTCTGTAGCAACTCGAAACCATTTGTATCCTGATTTTCCTGTAGGTATCCGGAAGCCAGCAGAATTGGTATCTGCGGCCATTTCTGGCGAATGGTGTGCCCCAATTCGATACCAGTCATCGCGCCCGGCATGTTCACGTCGCTGAAGACGAGGGCGACGTTCGGCTCTTTCTCAAGTATGCGCATGGCCTCGCTACCATCATGCGCGCTGAGGACTTTGAAGGCGAGCGACTCGAAGGTAGAGGTGACGGTATAGCGGACGTCGGCATCGTCCTCGACGACGAGAACGGCACGGCCTGCACCGTCCACGGCACCCGTCGTTTCAACTCTCGCAGCTTGGTCGACCGTCTCCGAGGCAGAGCCCTGCTTGGCGAGCGCGGGCAAGCTGATGACGAAGCGGGTGCCCTGGCCGGGGCTGCTGTCGACCGTGATGATGCCCCCGCTCTGCTGCACGAAGCCGTAGACCATGCTGAGGCCGAGGCCGGTGCCTTTGCCAACCTCTTTCGTCGTGAAGAAAGGCTCGAACACTCGAGCGAGGACAGCGGGCGACATGCCCCTGCCGGTGTCAACGATCGAGATCTCTACGAAGCGAGTGCCCTCACGGCCGTCCTGTTCAGGGGGGGCGCGGCGCTGTATGCGGATGTCCAGCCTGCCTCCGTTCGGCATCGCGTCCCGCGCATTGACGGCGAGGTTGATGATCGCAGCCTCGAACTGAGCGTGATCGACGCAGACGTCCGGCAGTTCCTCCGCCAAGTCCGTGGAAATCGTGATCCGCTCGCCGAGCGTACGCTCGAGCAGCTTGACCAGACCCGGCATGAAGGAGGTGAACTCCAGGGCCCTGGGCTGCAGGGGAGAACGCCGGGAGAAAGCCAGTAGACGGCTGGTGAGTTCGGCGCAGCGATGCGCCCCCTCGATGGCGCTCTCGAGACGGCGGAGGACCCTTTCATCGCTCTGCAGTGATCCTTTCACGAGGTCGAGGTTGCCGATCACGATGCTCAGCATGTTGTTGAAGTCGTGCGCGATGCCGCCGGTCAGGCGGCCGACCGCTTCGAGCTTCGAGGCGTGCTGCAGGCTGAGTTCGAGCTCCTTCCGCTCGGTGACATCGAACCACATTCCTAAGAGTTCGGCGGCCGTGTCACCCTCGCCGCGGCGCACCACAACCTGATCGAGGATGTGCCGATCCGCCCCGTCGGCGTTGCGCCAGCGATATTCCAGCGCCACCGCACCCACTTCCGATACGCTGCGTAGCTCCGCGAACACGCGGTCGGTGTCATCGGGATCGAGGCGGGATTCCCAGAGATTCGCGGTCGCGAAAGCTTCGCGCGAGAAGCCGGTGATACGTTCGATGCTGTCATTCGTGAAGTGAAGCCGTCGGTTTTCCTCGCCGAGCGGGGCGGTGTAGAGCGCGATCGGCAGACTGCGCAGCACCGCGGCTTGGTGCTCCTCGCGCCTGCGAAGGGCCTGCTCGGCCTCCAGCTTCTCGCCGCGCACGCGCAGGTTTTCAAGCAGGAGCCGCTTCTCGGCCGCCGCCTTGTGCTTGATCTCCTCGGTCTTCCGGTAAAGATCGACGAAAACCTCAACTTTCGACTTGAGGACGAGGGGCTGGATGGGTTTGAAGACATAGTCGACCGCTCCCGCGGAGTAGCCGCGGAAGACGTGCATGTCGTCCTTGTTGTGCGCCGTCAGGAACAGGATCGGAACGCGGGAGCTGCGCGAGCGGCTGCGGATCATAGCGGCGACCTCGTAGCCGTCGATGCGCGGCATCTGGACGTCGAGCAGGATGAGAGCGAAGTCCTCCCGCAGCGTCCGGCGCAGAGCCTCCTCCGGCGAGGCCGCCAGGACGAGATCGAGCGCCGGGTCGGCGAGGATCTCGGAGGCGGCGAGCAGATTGCGCCGGTCATCGTCGACGATCAGGATCTTCGCCCTGACCGGAGGCAGCTCCGGGAACGCGGCCTCCGACCCGTCTCCAGCGTTCGCGCCCATTGAAGGGGATGCCTCCGGTCGCCCGATCACTGTGCCGTGCGCGCCGATTCGTGCGCACCCTCCCTGACCGCTGCGCCGTTCCCTGTCCCGCTGCGCCGCTCCAGCTGGACCCGGAGCACGGCCAGCAACTGGTCCATGTCAATCGGCTTCGAGACGTAATCGGAGGCACCGGCCTCAAGGCATTTCTCGCGGTCGCCCTTCATCGCCTTCGCGGTGACCGCGATGAGCGGCAGGCTCCGGAAGGCGGTCCTGGCCCGGATCTCCCGGATCATCTCGTAGCCGTCCATCCCCGGCATCATGATATCGATCAACATCGCATCGATGATCGGGTTCGCTTCGAGGAGCGCGATGCCGTCCCGGCCGTTCTCTGCGAACAGCACCTCGAGTCCGTGCTGCTCCAGCGCGCTCGTCAGCGAGAAGATGTTGCGGAGGTCGTCGTCTACGAGGATGACCCGGCATCCCTGTAGGCATGCTGGGTCCGTGCGCTCGATCAGGATCTGATCATCGACGGGGACGCGGCTGATGGCTCGGTGCAGGAAGAGCGCGGTCTCGTCGAGGAGCCGCTCGGACGAGCGCGTGTCCTTCAGGATGATGGTCGATGCGGTCTGCCTGAGGTGCTGTTCCTCGGCACCGGTCAGCTCGCGGCCTGTGTAGACGATGATCGGCAGCTCCTCCCCGTCCTGCGAGGCACGGATCCGCTCGATCAGCTCGGAACCGCCGAGATCGGGCAGACCGAGATCGACGATCGCGCAGTCGAACCGCCCGCCGGTCAGGGCTTCGAGGGCCGCCGAGGCGGTGCCGACCGCGAAGATCTTCACGTCCTCCTCGCTCAGGAGCGCCGACATGCTGGCGCGCTGGTTCTCGTCATCCTCGACGAGCAGGAGGTTTCGCACCGGTCGTGTAATGAACTCCCTCGAGCGCTCCAGGGCCCGCAATAGGCCTTCGCGCTCGACCGGCTTCTCGAGGAACCCGAACGCGCCCGCGCGCAGTCCGCGCTTCTTCTCGTCGTTGACGGAAATGACGTGGATCGGGATGTGCCGAGTGCGCGGATCGTTCTTGAGGAGGTCGAGGAGCGCCCAGCCGTCCATGTCTGGTAGCCCGATGTCGAGGGTGATGGCGTGCGGCTTGAACCGGTGGGCGAGGCTCAGCGCTCCGGCACCATCCTGCGCGATGAGGCCTTTGAACCCGCGCTCGCGCGCGAGCTCCAGGAGGACCGAGGCGAACATTGCGTCGTCCTCGACGATTAGCACGATGTAGTCGCCCGTATGGATGGCATGGCGGTCGTCCGCTGAGGCGGAGAGCGCCATCGCTCCGCTCGGCTGGCGTCCGATCACCGCGGATGTTCCGCTCCACTCCGGCATCTCCGGAGCCCGACCCGCGCCGGTATTCGCCGGCGGCACGAAGGGCAGGAACAGCGTGAAGGTGCTGCCCGCGCCGACGCGGCTCTCCACTACGATCTCGCCGCCCAGAAGGCGCGCTATCTCCCGGCTGATCGCGAGGCCGAGGCCCGTGCCGCCGTACTTGCGGCTCGTGGTCCCGTCGGCCTGTTGGAACGCCTCGAAGATGATGCGCTGCTTGTCCTCGGCGATGCCGATCCCAGTGTCGGTGACCGACAGGGCCATCCACTGGCTTCCCGCTCGCAGCGGTGTGCCCTCGGCCGAGCCGATCTTGAGGGAGACGCTACCCGTCTCGGTGAACTTGAAGGCGTTGGAGAGCAGGTTACGCAGGACCTGCTGCAGACGCTTCGAATCGGTTCGCACCGATCGCGGCAAACCCGGCTCGACCGCGATCTCGAAGGCGAGATGCCGCTCCTCGGCGAGCTGCCGGAAGGTCCTGTTGAGGTTCTCCACGAGGTCCTGCAGCGCGACGTCGCCGATCTCGAGCGACACGGTGCCGGACTCGATCTTCGAAAGATCGAGGATGTCGTTGATTAGCGACAGGAGGTCCGTTCCGGCCGCGTTGATCGTCTTGGCGAATTCCCGCTGCTTGTCCGTGAGGTTGCCGTCCCGGTTCTCGGAGAGGAGTTTTGAGAGGATCAGCAGGCTATTGAGCGGCGTGCGCAGCTCGTGGCTCATATTGGCAAGGAACTGGGATTTGTAGCGCGAGGTCAGGGTCAGCTGCTCGGCCTTCTCCTCCAGCGCCGTCTTGGCGACGGAGACCTCGCGGTTCTTGCCCTCGACTTCTCGCTTCTGGATCTCCAGCAGGCGCGCCTTCTCCTCCAGCTCCTCATTGGTCTGCTGCAGGCGCTCGCGCTGGTTCTTGAGCAGGTCCTCGGATTGCTGGAGCGAGGCGGCCTGAAGCTCCAGCCGGTCGTTGGTCTTCTTCAGTTCCTCCTGGCGGCTCTGCAGCTCGCCCGTGAGCAACTGGGACTGCTTGAGGAGCCCCTCGGTGCGCATGTTCGCCGCGATCGTGTTGAGCACGATGCCGATCGACTCGGTGAGCTGGTCGAGGAAGGATTGGTGCGTCTCGCTGAACCGGTTGAACGAGGCGAGCTCGATGACCGCGCGCACCTCCTGCTCGAAAAGGACCGGCAGCACGATGATGTTGAGTGGCGCCGCCTCGCCGAGCGCCGAGCCGATGGTGACGTAGTCGCCCGGCACGTTGGTGAGCAAGATGCGCTTCTTTTCATAGGCGCATTGCCCGACGAGACCCTGCCGCATCCGATAGCGGTTCGAGAGGTTCTTGCGCTCGGTGAAGGCGTAGCTCGCTACGAGGTCGAGCACCGGCTCGCCCGCATCGTCCTCGACCATGTAGAACACGCCGCGCTGGGCGCTCACCAGTGGAGCGATCTCGGACAGGATCATGTTCGAGACGGTGGCGAGGTCGCGCTCGCCCTGCAGCATGCGGGTGAACTTGGCGAGGTTGGTCTTCAGCCAGTCCTGTTCGGCGTTCTTCAGCGTCGTGTCCCGCAGATTGCGGATCATCTCGTTGATGGTGTCCTTCAGCGCCGCGACCTCGCCCGAGGCCTCGACCGCAATCGAGCGCGCGAGGTCGCCCTTAGTCACGGCGGTCGCGACCTCCGCGATGGCGCGAACCTGGGTCGTGAGGTTTGCGGCCAGCTGGTTCACGTTGTCGGTCAGGTCGCGCCAGAGGCCGGCCGCGCCCGGCACCCGCGCCTGGCCGCCGAGCTTGCCCTCGACGCCCACCTCGCGAGCGACGTTCGTCACCTGATCGGCGAAAGTCGCGAGCGTTTCGATCATCTCGTTGACGGTGTTGGCGAGCGCGGCGATCTCGCCCTTGGCGTCGACCGAGAGCTTACGCTTGAGATCGCCCTGCGCCACCGCCGTCACGACGCTGGCGATGCCCCGCACCTGACCGGTGAGGTTGGCCGCCATCATGTTCACGTTGTCGGTAAGATCTTTCCAGGTCCCGCCGACGCCCTTCACCTGGGCCTGGCCGCCGAGCTTGCCTTCCGTGCCGACCTCGCGGGCGACGCGCGTCACCTCGGAGGCGAAGGAGTTGAGCTGATCTACCATGGTGTTGATGGTGGACTTCAGCTCCAGAATCTCGCCGCGCACGTCGACGGTGATCTTCTTCGACAGGTCGCCGTTGGCCACCGCTGTGGTGACCTCGGCGATGTTGCGGACCTGACCGGTGAGGTTGGCCGCCATCATGTTCACGTTGTCGGTGAGGTCCTTCCAGGTCCCGCCGACCCCGCGTACCTGGGCTTGGCCACCGAGCTTGCCCTCGATGCCGACCTCGCGGGCGACGCGTGTCACCTCCGACGCGAAGGAGTTGAGCTGGTCCACCATGGTGTTGATGGTGGATTTTAGTTCCAGGATCTCGCCCTCGACCGCGACCGTGATCTTCTTCGATAGGTCGCCGTTGGCCACCGCTGTGGTCACCTCGGCGATGTTGCGCACTTGACCGGTGAGGTTGGCCGCCATCATGTTCACGTTGTCGGTGAGGCCCTTCCAGACGCCGCCGACACCCTTCACCTCGGCCTGGCCGCCGAGCTTGCCTTCCGTGCCAACCTCGCGGGCGACGCGGGTCACCTCGGAGGCGAAGGAGTTGAGCTGATCTACCATGGTGTTGATGGTGGACTTCAGCTCCAGAATCTCGCCGCGCACGTCGACGGTGATCTTCTTTGACAGGTCGCCGTTGGCCACCGCGGTCGTCACGTCCGCGATGTTGCGCACCTGACCGGTGAGGTTCTCGGCCATGAGATTCACGTTGTTGGTCAGGTCTGCCCAGGTTCCGGCCACCCCCTCGACACGAGCCTGACCGCCGAGCTTACCCTCCGACCCGACCTCCTTGGCGACGCGGGTCACCTCGGAGGCGAAGGAGTTGAGCTGATCTACCATGGTGTTGATGGTGTTCTTCAGCTCCAGGATCTCGCCCTTCACGTCGACGGTGATCTTCTTCGACAAATCGCCGTTGGCCACCGCGGTCGTCACGTCCGCGATGTTGCGCACCTGACCGGTGAGGTTCTCGGCCATGAGATTCACGTTGTCGGTGAGGTCCGCCCAGGTCCCTGCCACGCCCTTTACCTGGGCCTGGCCGCCGAGCTTGCCTTCCGAACCCACCTCGCGGGCGACGCGCGTGACTTCAGAGGCGAAGGAGTTGAGCTGATCCACCATGGTGTTGATGGTGTTCTTCAGCTCCAGGATCTCGCCCTTCACGTCGACGGTGATCTTCTTCGAGAGATCGCCGTTGGCCACCGCGGTCGTCACGTCCGCAATGTTGCGGACCTGACCGGTGAGGTTGGCCGCCATCATGTTCACGTTGTCGGTCAGGTCCTTCCAGGTCCCGCCGACGCCCTCTACCTGGGCCTGGCCGCCGAGCTTGCCTTCCGTGCCGACCTCGCGGGCGACGCGCGTCACCTCGGAGGCGAAGGAGTTCAGCTGGTCGACCATCGTGTTGATTGTGAGCTTGAGGGCGAGGATCTCGCCCTTCACGTCGACGGTGATCTTCTTCGAGAGATCGCCGCGCGCCACCGCCGTCGTGACCTCGGCGATGTTGCGCACCTGACCGGTGAGGTTCTCGGCCATCATGTTCACGTTGTCGGTGAGGTCCTTCCAGACGCCACCAACACCCTTTACCTGGGCCTGCCCCCCGAGCTTGCCCTCCGTGCCCACCTCCTTGGCGACGCGGGTCACCTCGGAGGCGAAGGAGTTCAGTTGGTCGACCATCGTATTAAAGGTGGATTTCAGGTCTAGGATTTCGCCCTTGACGTCGACGGTGATCTTCTTGGAGAGATCGCCGTTGGCGACCGCCGTCGTGACCTCGGCGATGTTGCGCACCTGACCGGTGAGGTTGGCCGCCATTAGGTTCACGTTGTCGGTGAGATCCTTCCAGGTCCCGCCCACGCCTTTAACCTGGGCCTGACCGCCGAGCTTGCCCTCCGACCCCACCTCCCGGGCGACACGCGTCACCTCGGAGGCGAAAGAGTTGAGCTGATCCACCATCGTGTTCACGACCTTGCCGATCCGCAGGAACTCGCCCCGGAGCGGACGGCCCTCGATCTCAATCTGCATGGTCTGGCCGAGATCGCCCTTGGCGACGGCGCCGATGACCCGGGCAACCTCGGTGGTCGGCTGCACCAGGTCTCCGATCATCGAGTTGACCGAGTCCACGCACTCGACCCAACCGCCAGTTGCCGCGGGAAGCTTGCCGCGCTCGCCGATCCGGCCGTCCTTGCCGACGGCGCGCGCCACGCGGTCAAGCTCCTTGGCAAGCCCCTGATTTAGCTCGGCGATGTCGTTGAAGGCCTCGGCGATCTCACCATCGATTCCGGTCAGGTCAAGCGGCAAGCGGACGGAGAAGTCCCCTCTGCGAAATGCCCGAAGGCTCTTGAGCAGAAGCTTCGGTTCGAGCTGGGAGGACACTGGCGTCATGTGGACACACCTGCGGACGGGAAGGTCCGCCTGTCTGCGAGCAACTCAGCTGTCGGCACAGTGTCATTGGCTGACGCGGCGTGAGGCTGATCGTTGGCCCGCTGAGAGGCGGCAACCGACGCTCGTACGGGCACGTCTCGCGAGGCGCAAGCTCAACCGAGGGTAGTAGCGGAATACCATCTCGAAGCATCGGCGTCGCCCTGCTACGCTGTGCCCGCTTTCCCCGATCCTCGCAGGTTGATCCACCCCGATCGCGGTGATGGTTCCTGGACCGAACGCAGACTACGTGAGGGTAACCGAGGGGGCGCTTCACTGTCGGCCGATGCTGAGGTTCACCCCGGCACCGTGTCATGCTCCTGCCATGCTCGCCGTCACGCCCGCCTGATAGGCCGCCTCGGGCTGAGTCAAGCCGCGCCTCGCCACGCTCGATCCCCGGCGGGCCAAGCCGCCGCCGAAGGCGGCCGATCCGCACTACCTGACCCCGGAGCATCACGCCTGGCGCGCTGCGGTCATCGCCCGGGCCGAAGGCCGCCGCCAGTGGCCGGGCGGCTGCAGCAAGGCCGCGCCGCGACGCCGCATGTTTGCCGACCACATCATGGAGCGAAAGGACGGCGGCCTGGCCCTCGGCCCGGCGAACGGGCAGTGCCTGTGCGGGCAGCATCACTCGCTGAAGACGGCCTACGGGAACGCGAAGCGGCAGGCTGCCGGAAGCTAGTGGCTCAGATCTGACGCTCGCCCCCAAACGAACGAGCCAGCGCAGGGCGGAAGGCGCGCTCCGCCGGCACGCCCGCAGGTGGACGTTCCGTCTCCGACCCGATTTCAGCATTCCGGACATTGCCCAGTCTTCTCGATAGCGGTCATCAACGGGCTATCGTTCAAGATCAGCTCGGTTTGAAAGGCGGAATGTGGCAAGACAGCCATTAGGTCTTGTCCGGCTGCGTTGTGGCAGCCGCGACCGCTCCAACTCCGTTGCTCAAGTCTACGCCCGTGTGAGGCGGTGCGCCGCTCGGCAAGACTGGCGCTGCTGAAGATTCGTCGCTCACCGGCTCAAGGCCAGCTTCTACCTCACGGATGAGGTCCGCGAAGTCATATGGTTTCCTGAGAAGGCGTGCGCGCGATGGAAGCTCGCGCTCGGGATCCACCTGACCTCCAGAGGTGACGATGATACCGACTGTTGGCCAACGGTGGTCAACGAAGTGGGCCAAGGCGATACCGTCGCCCACAACGTTCCGCCCGATGATCAGCATGCGCACGAGAGCTGATCCTTCAAGCACTTTTACTGCCTCAGCGGCCGTGCGGACCTCGATGGTCTGGAAGCCCACATCCGCCAGCATGTCGGCTGTGACCATACGGATGAGTACGTCCGTCTCCGCAATGAGGATGGCTATCTGTCTACGATCAGCGGTCACCGGGGCTTCTCTTGATCTGAAACTTACAGTTGCCAGAACGCGGAATTCGGGGCTTCCCGACAGGGGGATGTACCCGCTCGATAGATTCGAGGACCAAAGTCCTGTCGAGCCAATGAGCACGGGCTGCCTAAATCGAATGCAATTGCAACCGTCAATTGCACCAACGTGCAACCGGTTCCCTGCTCGCCCAGCCTCCTGTCCTGACCCAAATTGCACCCGCTCGCGGGCAAAGCATCGGACGCCAGCTGAGCAGATTTCAGGCGGCTAGCTCAGCAATTTGAAAAGTCTTTTCTCGCTAAACATGACCTCACGGGAGCAGCCAAGCCCAATTTTCGCTGCTGTTGAATTTCTGAGCACTTTGTTGCATCGGCGCCGACAACCCTTCGATGATGGGCTATCAAACGAGCATTCAGCCTCGTTTGCAACCTGGCTGACAACACCCGCTCATATGCATTGCCGCTCGGAAGGGGGAGTTTTTGAAGCCGCTCCACCCAGTCGTAGGCATCTGCCTTATCGAGAGCTCCAAAGCTGACCATACCAAGGGCCCGCGCGGTATCATGAGCAACCCTGGCGGCGGGTACCAGCGTTGGGTTCCAACCACGCGACCACCACCGCTGATCGTTCTTGTCGGAAGTATGAGGGAACTGCTGATGTACCGCACCGGCACGGGACGGACGCGGTGTCCTTCGACCTGACGCTGACGATCTCGGCCTCGGGTTCGGACCAGATCATCGGCTTCGGGACGAAGGCCGCCTCCGTCACCATGACCGCGCCGTCGAAGTTCACCTTCCACTCCAACGGCTCCGACCTGTGGACTGTCTGCTGATGCGCCGCCTCCGCCTCGTCATGGCCCTCGCCCTCGCCGCCCTCGGCCCGGCGGCGCCCGCCCGCGCCGACCAGGTCCTGCCGCAGGGGCGCATCCTCGACGCCGGCCCGAACGCGGGCGACGTGGTGTTCGGCGGGCTGAAGCTCGGCAAGCGCCAGAACGGCCGGCTCATCCTGACCCCGGACGCGATCACCGGGGACGCGTCGGGCTCGAACGTCACCCTGCGCGGGGTCCAGCGTTCGCTGGCGGTGAAGCTCGGCGAGCTGCCGACCATCCAGGACTTCGTCGATCCGACCGATAACGGCGACTACGCCCCCGCCATCGAGCGGGCGGCGGCCAAGGGCGTGATGGATGTCCGCTTCCCCGGCACGCAAGCGGAGTACCCGCTCAAGCGCAGCTTCAAGCTGCCCAATGCCGGGCTCTACCTCCACTGCGACGCGCGCCGGAACGTCGTGCTCAAGCTCTACGGCAGCGACGCCTATCACGGCATCGTCGGCAACACCTCGACCATGTCCTACGGCTTCGGGGTGGAGAACTGCTCCCTGGCGCGCGACGCCGCGGCCTCCTCCGGGGCGGTGCTCAAGCTGCAGAACGTCTTCTACTGGGACTTCAACGCCATCCGCATCTACGGCGAGAACAAGGTCTGGCGCGGCCTGGAACTCGTCTCGGTCGGGCGGGGGATGTCGCGCGACGTCACGGTCGATGACGTGCGCGAGCGGGCCGTCTACGCCAGGGGCGGCACGGCCGGGGGCGGCGCGGTCGGCGGCCCGGTGGTCGATAACACCTTCGACTATTGGTACGCGACCAACGTCAACGGCGTTTCGAGCGACCCGGCCAATGACGGGGTGCTGTACTTCGAGGACAACTTCTCGGCGCAGTGGATCTACAACATCAAGGCGGCACGCTACAAGGGCTACCTGATCTACTTCAAGGGCACGAAGGACAACCGCAACAACAACGGCCTGAACCTCGTCGTCAACCCGAATGCCGAGGCCACGATCAGCGGCGCCGGCGTCGTGCGCATGGATGCCGTCGTGTCGAGCCAGGTCGGCGGCTCGGGCGCCTGGATCTCGTCCTACGGCCTGCCGGCGATCCGCATCGGCGAGGACAGCCTCAACACCATCGTCAAAGGGCTGCAGATCGGCATCTCGGGCACCGGGGCGGACGCCGTGCTCGACGGCGGCCAGTACAGCACGATCCAGGATCTCGAGGTGGCGGACTATCCCGTCTCCGGCGAGGCGAAGTCCGGCGCCGTGGTCGGCATCCAGTCCACGGCGGTCGGCACGAAGATCGAGCGCGTGTCGGGCAACGCGACGCTGAACCTGATCCGCAACGAGGAGACCTCGAACAACAAGGGCTTCATCATCCGCAGCGCGGACTACTACAACATCCGCGGCGAGGTGATCCCGGGCCTGTACGGCGACGGGACGAACAGCATCCGCGACATCATCGCCCGCGGAGGCCAGGGCCCGTCGAACTACTTCGTCGCCGCGGCGACGATCTCGGTGCCCTACGGCAAGCCGATGTACTTCTGCTACAAGCGCGGAACCATCGATCGGATGCTGAGCCCCGGCTATCTCGGCGAGGAGCGGGTGATCCAGTTCCAGGACAGCGGGACGATCCGGGACATCAATCAGTCCGGCGTCGCCGGCGGCGCGGGCGGGTTCATGACCAAGAGCCGGGACGTGACCACCTACGCCACCTCGGCCACCGCCCGGTTCAAGTGGTTCGCCGGATACTGGAACGAGTTGTGATCCAGCCGCGGCTTCGGCCGCGGCTCCACTGCGCCTGCGATTACCGAGGACGGGGCCCCGGGACCTGAATCACTACGTATTGTCCGGTGATCGGGTCGAGGACGGTGACGGTCATGGTGGCCTCCGAAGCCCCGTACAGGTCGCTCTGCAGCTGATGCGTGCCGTCTTCTCTGATTCGAGCTTCCTGCAGGATTGGTTAGCGCCGCCTTTATGACAGTGCGTCCGCACACGCGGACTGTATCACCGTGCGAACGGATCATGGCGAAACTTGGCTGTCTCCAAGGCAGCGCGCGCGACTCTGTGGAGAACACTCGGGCCTGACTGCGCCAGAACGGGTGGCCCGGAGCCGGCCTCAGACGGCGCCATGCGCCTCCACGAAGAGCGCGTAGAGCGAGTGAGAACTCGCCATGTAGAGCCGGTTCCGTTTCGGACCGCCGAAGGCGAGGTTGGCGCAGCGCTCCGGCAGGCGAATGAAGCCAATGGCCTTACCCTCGGGATTGAACACCTTCACCCCGTCGAGGTCTTCCGGCCGGCCCTTGAGCGGATAAACCGCGCGGCCGTCGATGGTCTCCGGCTCCTCGCGGAGCGCGCCGTTGCTGCCCCAGCCGCACCAGAGATTGCCGTCGCGGTCGACCCGGAAGCCGTCGAGAGCACCTTGGTCGGTGGCGTCGACGAGCTTGGTGCGCGTGCCGACACTGCCATCGGGCCGGACCGGGTAGCTCCAGATGCTGCGGTTCGGCGTGCCCTTCCACTCGACCACGTAGAGCTTCGACTCGTCCGGCGAGAAGGCGAGGCCGTTCGGGTTGACGATGTCGCTGATTACCGCCGCCAGCGTGCCGTCAGGCGCGATCCGGAACACATGCGTCGTGCCCTGCTCGGGCTTGGCGCGGTCGCCTTCCCATTCGCCGTTGATGCCGAAGAGCGGATCGGTGAACCAGATCGAGCCGTCGGAGCGCACCACCACGTCGTTCGGCGCGTTCAGGCGTTTGCCCTCGAACCCGTCGGCCAGCACCGTGATTGCGCCGTCGCCTTCGGTGCGTGTCACGCGGCGGGTCACCGAGTGCTCGCAGGTGATCAGCCGGCCCTGGCGGTCGCGGGTGTTGCCGTTGGCGAAATTCGCGGGCGCGCGGAAAACGGTAAAGCTGCCGTCCCGTTCGTCATACTTCATGATGCGGTTGTTCGGCACGTCGCTGCAGAGCAGATAGCCGCCTTCAGGGAAATAGACCGGCCCTTCCGCCCAGCGCATGCCGGTGGCGACCTGTTCCAGAGTGCTGCTGTAGATCCGATACCGGGCGAAGCTCGGATCGAGGATCTGCACAGCCGGATCGGGGTAGCGCTGGTTCGGGCGGAAGGGGAAGGCCTGCGCCTCGGCCCGGCCTGGCAGAGCGGGGGCGATGAGGCTCGCCCCGGCCCCGGCGATCAGATGGCGCCGCGTCGGGTTCATCGCGCACCTCCTCAGACGCCGGCCGGCCCGCCGTCGACGCTGCGGGGCACGCCGAGCGGGTTCGCCTCCACGAGGGCCGCCGGCAGGAGCGCGTCGGGCAGGTCCTGGTAGCTGACCGGACGCAGGAAGCGGTCGATGGCGAGGCTGCCGACCGAAGTGGTGCGCCCGTCCGAGGTGGCGGGATAGGGGCCGCCATGGACCATGGCATGGCCGACCTCGACGCCCGTGCCGAAGCCGTTCACCAGGATCCGGCCGACCCTGCGCTCGAGGAGCGGGAGCAGGGCGCGGGCTTGCCCGTGGTCGGCCTCGTCCATGTGGAGCGCGGCCGTGAGCTGCCCCTCGAGCGCTGCGAGCACGGCGTGCAGCTCCGCCGCATCGGCGCAGCGCACCACGAGGGAGGCGGCGCCGAACACTTCGTCCGCGAGGCGGTTGTCCGAGAGGAACGCCGCGCCGGTGGTGGCGAACAGGGCCGGCTGGCCCTGGTGGGCGCTGCCGGGCTGGCCCTGCGCAACACGGGTGACGGCGGGGTTGGCCTCGAGCGCGGCGACACCGACGCAATAGGCCTTGTGGATGCCGGGCGTCAGCATGGTCGCGGCGGCAACGCCCGGCAGCGCTTCCGCGGCGGCAGCGAGGAAGGCGTCGAGGCCAGGGCCGTCGACCGCGAGCACCAGACCTGGATTGGTGCAGAACTGGCCCGAGCCGAGGGTCAGCGAAGCGATGAAAGCGCGCCCGATCTCGGCGCCCCTGCTGGCGAGCGCCGCCGGGAATAGGACGACCGGGTTGATGCTGCTCATCTCGGCATAGACCGAGATCGGCACCGCACGCTCGGCAGCGGTGCGTATCAGGGCGGTTCCGCCGCGGCGCGAGCCGGTGAAGCCGATGGCCGCCACGCGTGGATCGGCGGCGAGCTGCTGGCCTATGGCGATTCCGTCGTCGAACAGCAGGGCGAACACGCCGGCCGGCAGGCCGCATTCCGCGACCGCGCGCTGGATGGCGCCGCCGACCAGCGCTGAGGTGCCGGGATGAGCGGGATGGGCCTTCACGATCACCGGGCAGCCGGCGGCGAGCGCCGTGGCCGTGGCGCCGCCGGCCACCGAGAAGGCGAGCGGGAAGTTCGAGGCGCCGAACACCACGACGGGACCGACCGCGACTTGGCGCAGGCGCAGGTCCGGCCGCGGCAGGGGCTTGCGCTCGGGCTGGGCCGGGTCGATCCGCGCGCCGAGGAAGCTGCCGCGGCGGACGACGTCGGCGAACATCCGGAGCTGGCCGACGGTGCGGCCGCGCTCGCCCTCGATGCGGGGGCGCGGCAGGCCGGTCTCCTCCATGCAGCGCGTGACGAGATCGTCGCCGAGATCGAGGATGTTGCGGGCGATCGCCTCCAGGAACTCGGCACGGGCAGTCAGCGCCGTCTCGCGGTAGGCGTCGAAGGCCTCCTCGGCGAGCTGGCAGGCCCGCTTGGCCTGCTCGGCCGTGGCAGAGACGAAGGCCGGCTCTATTGCAGCGCCGCTTGTGGCCGCGACCGCGTGCCAGGGCGTGCCGGCGCCCGTTACGCGCGCGCCGCCGATCAGGTTGTCGCTGCTCAAGGTCATGCTGTGGCTCCCATTCGATTCGTCGCCAGGGTCAGGGTCTTGGCCCGTCAGAGCGGTGCTCGGGTCTTGGCCGAAGACGCTGCCGATTCCGAACCGCCACACATCGTCATCGGATCAAAACCCGGGGCCGGCCGTGCGGCTGGTCCCGGATTCGCGGTCTCAACGCACCAGGCAGGGCTTCTTGTTGTCGAAGGTCCAGCCGGGGATCAGGAACTGCATCGCCTGCGCGTCGTCGCGGGCGCCGAGGCCGTGGTCGCGGTAGAGGGCGTGCGCCTCCTCGACCGCCGACCAGTCGAGCTCGATGCCGAGGCCCGGCCGCTCCGGCACCCGCACGAGGCCGCCGCGGATCGCCAGCGGCTCCTTCGTCAGGCGCTCGCCGTCCTGCCAGATCCAGTGCGTGTCGATCGCCGTGACGGTGCCTGGGGCGGCGGCGGCCACGTGGGTGAACATGGCAAGCGACACGTCGAAATGGTTGTTCGAGTGCGAGCCCCAGGTCAGGCCGTGGTCGCGGCAGAGCTGGGCCACGCGGACCGAGCCGGCGAGCGTCCAGAAATGCGGGTCGGCGAGCGGGATGTCGACGGCGCCGAGCTGGATCGCGTGGTTCATCTGGCGCCAGTCGGTGGCGATCATGTTGGTGGCGGTGGGTAGGCCGGTGGCGCGGCGGAACTCGGCCATGATCTCGCGGCCCGAGAAGCCGTTCTCCGCCCCACACGGATCCTCGGCATAGGCGAGCACGTCACCCCGCCCCTTGCAGAGGCGGATTGCCTCGGCGAGCGACCAGGCGCCGTTCGGATCGAGGGTGACGCGCGCCTTGGGGAAACGCTCGTGGATCGCGGTGACGGCGGCGATCTCCTCCTCGCCGTGCAGTACGCCGCCCTTCAGCTTGAAGTCGTTGAAACCGTATTGCTCGTAGGCCGCCTCCGCGAGGCGGGCCACGGTCTCCGGCGTCAGCGCCTCCTCATCGCGGAGCCGGAACCAGCCGTCGCGGGCTTTCGGCTCGCGATAGCCGAGATCGGTCTTGCGGCGGTCGCCCACGTAGAACAGGTAGCCCAGCATCTCGACGGCGTCGCGCTGCTGGCCCTCGCCGAGGAGAGCCGCCACCGGCACGTCGAGGAACTGGCCGAGCAGGTCGAGAAAGGCGGATTCGACCGCGGTGACCGCGTGGATGGTGATGCGCAGATCGAAGGTCTGCAGGCCGCGCCCGCCGGAATCGCGGTCGGCGAATCGGGTGCGCATGGTGTTGAGCACCGCGTTCCAGGCGCCGAGCGGCTGGCCGACCACGAGGTCGCGCGCATCTTCCAGCGTCTTGCGGATGCCCTCGCCGCCCGGGACCTCGCCGAGGCCGGTGGTGCCGGTGGAATCGGTGAGCACCACGAGGTTGCGGGTGAAGAAGGGGCCGTGCGCGCCCGAGAGGTTCATGAGCATGCTGTCGTGGCCGGCGACCGGCACGACCTTCATCTCGGTCACGGTCGGGGTGTTGCGCGCGGCGTGACGGGGGTCGAGCGACATGGCGTGTCCTCCTGCGATCGGTCTGGGAAAGGGCCGCGCGGCCGGGCTCGGCCGGGCTCGCGGGGTAGGATCTCGGGCAAGAATGGTGGAACGGGATGGGCCAGCCGCAGAGGCCGGCCCGGGCGCGGAGGCGTCAGACGCTCTTCAGCTCGACGCGGCGGATCTCGCCGACCACCACGAGGTAGCAGAAGCAGGCCACCAGGGCGTTCAGGCCCACGAAGACCAGGGCGCCGTTGAACGAGCCCGTCGTCTGCACGATGTAGCCGATGGCGATAGGAGTGGTGATGCCGGCGGTGTTGCCGAAGGTGTTGAACAGGCCGCCGGACAGGCCGCCGCTCTCCCGCGGCGAGGTGTCGGAGACCACCGCCCAGCCGAGCGCACCGATGCCCTTGCCGAAGAAGGCGAGCGCCATCAGGCCGACCACGAGGCCATCCGCCTGCACGTAGTTGCAGCCGATGATGCTCATCGAGAGCAGCATGCCGCCCACGATCGGGATCTTGCGGGCCGCGGTGAGCGAGTAGCCGCGGCGCAGCAGCATGTCCGAGATGACGCCACCGAGGATGCCGCCGATGAAGCCGCACAGAGCCGGCAGCACCGCCGCGAAGCCCGCCTGCAGGATCGACAGGCCGCGCTCCTTGACGAGGTAGACCGGGAACCAGGTCAGGAAGAAGTAGGTCAGCACGGTGATGCAGTACTGGCCGATATAGATGCCGAGCAGCATCCGGTTGGAGAGCAGCTCGCGCAGGGTCTTGCCGGCATTGGCCTGCTTCTTGGTGCCCTGCCCGTCCATGTCGAGCAGCGCGCCGCCGGCCTCGATGTACTCGCGCTCGCCCTTGTTCATCATGGGGTGATTCTTCGGGCTGTCGATCACCTGCAGCCAGAGCAGGGCGAAAGCGATGCCGAGGATACCCATGCTGGTGAAGACATGGTGCCAGCCGAAATTGTGAACGATCCAGGCCATCAGCGGCGTGAACAGCACGGTCGCGAAATACTGCGCCGAGTTGAAGAAGGCCGAGGCCATGCCGCGCTCGCGCGTGGGGAACCACGCGGCGACGATGCGGGCATTGGCCGGGAAGACCGGCGCCTCGGTGAGGCCGACGGCGAGACGTAGGCCGAACAGCATCACCACGGCGGTCATGCCCGTGAAGAATCCGACGGCGCCCTGGACCAGAGTGAAGCCGGACCAGAGCGCGATCGCCGCCGCATAGACCCATTTGACGCCGTAGCGGTCGAGCAGCCAGCCACCAGGGATCTGGGCCAGCACGTAGGACCAGGCGAAGGCCGAGAAGACGTAGCCCATCTGCACCGGCGTGAGACCGAGCTCCTTGGCCATGTCCGGCCCGGCGATGGAGATGGTGGCGCGGTCGGCGTAGTTGATCGTGGTGGCGGCGAACAGCATCAGCACGATCAGGAGGCGGACGCGCGTGCGGCGCGCCGCCTCGGCACCGACGAGCGTGGGGCTCGTCGTGCCGCTCGAGGTGGCACTCATGGACGTTCTCCCTGGGTGAGGGCCGTCCGGTTGAGTCCGGGCGGCGGATCGTGCCGCCGTTGGATCGGCGGGCTCGTCGTTCTCGGATGGGGCTTGGTTCGCGGGGCCGCCTCAGCGGCGGTTGCCGATCAGGGCCTTGAGCTCGGCGAGTTCGCCGGCATCGAAATCGGTGAGCGGCGAGCGGACGGGGCCCGCATGGCGGCCGACGGCGGTCATGCCGGCCTTGACGATCGAGACCGCGTAGCCGCGCTTGCGGTTGCGGATCGCGATGTAGGGCAACACGAAGTCGCGCAGTTCCTTGTAGACGGCGTCCCGGTCGCGGCCGCGGACCGAGTCATAGAAGGACAGCGCCCATTCGGGCAGGAAGTTGAAGATCGCCGACGAGTAGGTGGTGACGCCCATCTCGAGATACGGCAGGGCGAAGGTCTCGGCGGTCGGCAGGCCGCCGACATAGGTGAGGCGGTCGCCCAGGCCGGCATAGATCCGGGTCATCAGCTCGACGTCGCCGACGCCATCCTTGAAGCCGACGAGGTTCGGGTTGCGCGCGCAGAGGCCGGCCAGCGTGGTCTCGTTGAGCTGCGCGTTGGCGCGGTTGTAGACGATGACGCCGAGGGAGGTCGCTTTGCACACCGCCTCGACATGGGCGGCGAGGCCGGCCTGCTCCGAGCCGACGAGGTAGGGCGGCAGCAACAGCAGGCCGTCGGCCCCCGCGGCCTCGGCGGCCTTGGCGAGCTCGATGGCGAGCGCCGTGCCCTGGCCGGTCGGGGCGATCACAGGCACGCGGCCGCGGGTCTCCTCGACGCAGGCGCGCACCACGCGGTCGATCTCGGTGGGGGTCAGCGAGAAGAACTCGCCGGTTCCGCCAGCGGCGAACAGACCGGAGACCTTGTAGTCGGCCAGACGGTTGAGGTTGTCCCGGTAAGCGGTCTCGTTGAAGCTGAAGTCGTCGTTGAAGTGCGTGACCGGGAAGGACAGCAGGCCGGAACCCAGCGTGCGGACCATCTCGACGGGGGTCATCCTCGGCATCTGTCTCACTCCCTGATTGTGCGCCCGTTCGGCGTTGCATCCGGGATAGGACCGCCCCTTAAATGCGTCCAACGTTGATTTTGGCTGGATTATCCCTGATCCTGCATCAATGTTCGAACTCGGCCATGCCCGCAGTTTCATCGCCGTCGCCGAGGAGATGCATTTCGGCCGTGCCGCCGCGCGGCTGAACCTGACCCAGTCGCCCCTCTCCCGGCAGATCCAGATGCTGGAACAGCACCTCGGTGTGACGCTGCTCGAGCGCTCTACCCGGGCCGTGCGGCTGACGCCGGCAGGGCGCACCTTCCTGGCGGAAGCTTACCGGGTGATCGCCGCCGCCGAGAGCGCGGCGCGGATCACGCGGCGGGCGGCGCGCGGGGAGAGCGGGTTGCTGCGCCTCGGCTTCACGGCGGCTTCGGCCTATCGCTCGCTGCCCCGCCTCGTGTCGCAGGTGCGCTCGAAGCTGCCCGAGATCGACCTCGTTCTGGAGGAGATGGTCTCCGACGAGCAGATCCATGCCCTCGACAGCAACCGGATCGATCTCGCCCTGTTGCGGCCGGCCGCGCGGCTATTCGACGAGGACACCCTGATCGCGAGCGCCTCGCTCACCCGCGAGCGCCTGTTGCTCGCCGTGCCGCGAGGGCACGCCCTGGCAAGCGCGCGGGCCCCGACCCTGCAGGATCTCGACGGGGAGGCCTTCGTGACCTGGTCGCCCCGCGGCGGGCGCTACTTCATCGATCTCCTCGAGGCGTTATTCGAATCCGGGGGCGTGCGGCCACGGATCGTGCAGCGGGTGAATCAGGTCCATGCCATGCTGGCTTTGGTCGGGGCCGGCCTCGGCATCGCCCTGGTCCCCGAGGGCGCGCGCGGCATCCGCATGGCCGAGGTCGCGCTCCGCCCGATCCCGCTTCCGGCGACGGCCCGGCCTGAGCTTCTGCTCGCCTGGCGGCGCGACAGCGCCAATCCCTGCCTGCCCGCGGTGCGCGCGGTCGTCCTCGACGGCAGCGAGGCGCCCGGGTGATCGGCGTTCAGGCCAGGAGTTCGCTCGCGTAGTGCCGGGCCGCGGCCTCCAGCACGGGCGAGAACAGGCCGAGCGTCAGCGGCAGGGCAGCCGTGAGGCGCAGCGTATCCTCGGCGATGTCGAGGGTGCCACTGACGCTCTGCCCGAGGGCGCGGGCCGCGAAGCCGCGCGCATTGCCCTGCCAATCGTCGATGATGATCGCGATATTGTCCTTCTCCAGGCGACGCTTCGCCCAATCCGTGTGCCGGTCGAGCCGGCTGCGCACTTCCTCGGTCCCAAGGCTGTGCGGCACGGTGATGACGATCTGCTTGGCCATCGGCCTCCCTCGCACGCGATCCGGACAGCATCCCGAAGCCTCGGACCCTGCGCGGGGATGCTTAACCTGACGTAAGCGGCTCGGCCGGCCGTGAGTGCCTTTCCCGATCGCATTGCCACCGGGAACGGCTCCAAGTCATTGTTTCGACGCGCGCTCTCGCGCCGAACCGTCATCCACCTCGACGGAGAGCGCTCTAGCCTGTGCCGCCGTCCCGCCCGAGCGCCCTCGCCCAGAAATGGAGACTGCCCGGATTGATCGGGCCCCCGGCCGCCGCGTTGCGCGCCGTGACGAAGGCGTGGAACGCCTCGGCCGAGCCGTCGCCGAGCAGGTCCCGAAGCGCGGTGAGGATGCGCGTGATGCGCAGGTGGTTGTGGTCGTGCGGGCAGAGCCAGAAATCGGTCTCCGCGTAGAAGCGGCGCATCCGGTCGCGGGACGCGACAAGTCCCTCCCGCGCGGCGGGGTCTATGCGGATCGCCTCCGCCTCGGCGGCCGTCAGGACGGGCGCCCCCGGCACGGCGCGGCTCGCCTCCCGCAGGGGGAAGCACCATTGGATGAAGTCGTGGACGCCCTCGATGCGGATGTCGTCGAAGGCGAGCACGTCGGCAAGGCGCCGCCCGGCCCCATCGCGGCCCGTGCCCGCGAGGAAGGCGTGGATGCGCCCGCTCACTCGGTCTCTCCCTTGAGCGGGCGGGCGAGCAGCCGTGCCGCCATCTCCTCGACCCGTGCCGCGCCGGAGACGATGGCCGCCACCGCCTCGGCGATCGGCATCTCCACATCGCGGGCCCGGGCGAGGGCCACCAGGGCCGCGGCGGTGAAGGCGCCCTCGGCGAGTTTGCCGCCGGAGGCCTCCTCCGGCGAGGCGCCGGCCCCGAGCCGCTCTCCGAAGGCGAAGTTGCGCGATTGCGACGAGGAGGCGGTCAGCACGAGGTCGCCGAGCCCGGACAGGCCCATCAGCGTCTCCGGCCGGCCACCATAGCTGCGGGCGAAGCGCATCAGCTCGGCGAAGGCACGGGCGATCAAGGCGGCGCGGGCGCTCTCGCCGAGGCCGCGGCCGGCGACGATCCCCGAGGCGATGGCGAGCACGTTCTTGCCCGCCCCGCCGATCTCGACGCCGCGCACATCGTCGGTGTGGTAGAGGCGGAGCGTCGGCCCGGAGAGGAGCCGCGCGAGAGCGGCCGCGCGCTCGGCATCGGCGGCGGCGAGCGTCACTGCGGTCGGCAGGTTGCGGGCGACGTCCGCCGCGAAGCTCGGGCCGGACAGGACGGCGACCGGCGTGGCGGCGGGCAGGATCTCGGCGGCGACATCGCTCATGAAGGCATCCGTGCCGCGCTCGATGCCCTTGGCGCAGAGCACGATTGGCGCCCCCGTCGGCAGGTCAGGCCCGAGCTGTCCGATTACCGCGCGGGCGGTTTGGGCCGGCGTGACGAGAAGGACGGCCGCCGCATCCCGCAAAGCCGCCGGATCGGCCGTCGCCCGGATCCGTTCGTGGAGCGGCACGCCCGGGAGGTAGCGGGCATTCTCGCGGCTCGCCTCGATCGTCGAGGCAGCCGCGCCGTCGCGCAGCCAGAGGGTCACGGCGTGGCGCGCGGCCACCGCATTGGCCAGGGCGGTGCCCCAGGAGCCGCCGCCTACGACTGCGACGGTTTCGGTCTCGCTCATGCGGATCCTCCCGGACATTCGAATGCATCCAGCCGGTAGAGGACGTGGACGCTCAAGGGATGGTCGGGTGGCAGGCCCGGATGCGCGAAGGTCCCGCCCGGCGCCATGCCGAGCCGCTCCATCACCCGGCGCGAGGCCGCGTTGCCGAGCGCCGTATAGGCCACCACGGCGGGGATCCCGCAACGGCCGAACAGGTCCGCGAGGCTCGCCCGCGCGGCGCGGGTCGCGATGCCGCGCCCCCAGGCGTCGCGGGCGAGGCGCCAGCCGATCTCAACGCAATCGCCCGGCCGTTCGCCGCCGGCAAAGGGCATCGGCCGCATGATGCGCATCCCGCCGACAAACCCGACGAAGCGCCCGCCTTCCGCCACGGCCCAGGGACCGAACCCGTCGGCATCGAAGCGCCGGTCGAGCGCGCGGGCCTCGGTGAGGCTTTCGGAGCGGCTGCGCAGTGCCGGGAAATGCGCCATCACCTCCGGGTCCGCATTGAGGGCGGCGAAAGCCGCATCGTCGCCGCGCTGCCAGCGCCGGAGCTGCAGGCCGCCGCAGGCAAGCGCGTCGGGGGCCGACGGTGCGCTGCGCCTGCCTCGCCACAGCATCGAGCGCCGGTCGAGCAGCGCGAGGTCCGCGCGCCCGTCGATCACGGCCTCGCCGAGCTCGATCGCCGCGGCGAGGCGTTCGGGCGGCATGTTCGCCCAGGCTGGTGGCCGGACGCTGTCGCGCCATGAGCCGCCGCAGGCGTTGTCGAGGAGGATGCGCGCGAAGCCGTGGTTCAGGCGCACCGGCCAGTCCGGACGCGCCGTCGCAGCCTCCGGGAGGCGCCGGTCCACGAGGTCGCGCCAACGCGTCTGAGGATCGGCGGGTGGGACCGGGCGGAGGGGCTCGGTACGGGCGTCGCTGTAATTGCCGCGTGGCAGCACGAGGCGGCCGGGCGGTCTCACCCGGTGACCGCCGCGGCGCCGGGCCTCTCCGCGAAAGGCCAGCGCGCGCGCGCAGGCACGGTGAGGTCGTCCACGAGGCCGAGGCGCAGCCGTTCCAGCCCCGCCCAGGCGATCATGGCCCCGTTGTCGCCGCACAGATCCAGCGGCGGCGCCACGAAGGCGAGGCCGGCCTCCCCTGCGAGCGCGGCCAGCGCCCGGCGGATCGGGCCGTTCGCCGCGACGCCGCCGGCGGCCACGAGGGCGGTCGGGTGGCCGGCGACATCGGCGAAACTGCGCAGCGCCACCCGGGCACGGTCGACCACCACATCCGTGATCGCCGCCTGGAAGCCCGCGCAGAGATCCGCCACGTCCCGTTCGGCGAGCGGCGCGATCCGCTCGGCCTCGACGCGGAGCGCGGTCTTCAGTCCGGAGAGGGAGAAGTCGGCCTCGCGGCGCCCCAGCATCGGGCGCGGCAGGGCGAAGCGCTCGGGATCGCCGCTCTCGGCCATGCGCTCGACCTCCGGCCCGCCGGGATAACCGAGGCCCAGCAGCTTCGCGACCTTGTCGAAGGCCTCGCCGATCGCGTCGTCGATGGTGCCGCCGAGCCGCACATATTGCCCGACCCCCTTCACGGCGACGAGCTGGGTGTGGCCGCCCGAGGCAAGGAGCAGCAGGTAGGGAAAGCTCAACCCGTCGGTCAGCCGCGCCGTCAGGGCGTGCGCCTCGAGATGATTGACGGCGATGAGCGGCTTGCGGCCGACGAGGGCCAGCGTCTTGGCAGTGACGAGGCCGACCAGCACCCCGCCGATCAGGCCGGGCCCGGCCGCGACGGCGATGCCGTCGAGGTCGGCGAGCCGCATACCGGCCTTGGCGAGTGCCCGCTCGATCAGCCGGTCCAGCACCTCCACATGGGCGCGAGCAGCGATCTCGGGCACGACACCGCCATAGGCGGCGTGCTCGGCGATCTGGCTCAGCACCTCGTTCGCGCGCAGGACCGGTGCGCCATCCTCGTTCGCGCCGACGATCGCGGCGCTGGTCTCGTCGCAGGTGGTCTCGATGCCGAGAATGTTCATGGAGAGTTCGGTCCTGACGGGCGCCCCTTGTATCCGGGCCGCCCGTGGGACCGCAACGCGATCAGTCGACCGCGACCATCACGTCGGACGCCTTGACGACGGCGTAGGCCTCGGAGCCGGGGGTGAGCTTGAGGGCATCGACCGACTCGTTGGTGATCGCGGCCGTCACGACCTGGCCAGGGGCGATCTCGATCTTCACATGGGCCGTCGTCGCCCCCTTCTCGACGGAGACGACCTTGCCCTTGAGGACGTTGCGCGCGCTGATCTTCATCGGGTCTTTCCCGGGGCCGGCGGACTGGCATCGGCGCCGATATAGCGCCGCGCCCCCCGTCCGGCATTTCAACGGTCGTCAGATTCCTCGGGCTCCGCAAGCTCCTCGGAGATCGGCCGGGCCCCCCAGTCGACCAGGACCGCGTTCAGATCGTCGAGCACGAAGTGTCGCGCGCTATCGCGGTCGTAGCCGTCCTCAAGGAGGTCGTCATAATCGGTGAAGGTGTGGCGGGCGAAGGCGACCAGGGCGAGCCAGGCCGCGTTTTCCGGCGCGGCGCGGCGCAGGCCCGGGCTGGCGAGCGCCTTGTCGACCACCGCCTCGGCCTCGAAGTCGGGCAGGCGCGGCGCCAGCCGCTGCAGCGCCGCGGCCACGGCCGCGCGCCGATTGATCCCGTTGCCGTCCTGTCGGCCGCTCACGACGCCTCCGGCGCTTTCCCAATCCGCGCCCAACCTGCCATACTCCGCATCGACTTGCGTGCCGTGGACAGAACGAAGCCGGCCGGCGCGGGCAAGCCCAGGGAGATCTCGTCCATGCGTGTGGGGTTCACCGCGTTCATCCTCGGCCTGACGCTGGCCGCAGGCCATGCCGCAGCGCAGGCACCCGACTCGGCGCCGGGGACGGCCGGTCCAAAGGCCGCGCGCAGCGTCACCACGACGGGCCAGACCAAGCCGCCGGGCGGAGGCGCCGCGGCGCCGATGAAGCCGATCAACGAGGCTGAGATGCTGAAGGCGCAGAAGGCCGCCGCCGCCCGCGACAAGGCCTGGGACGCCAAGATGCGCACCACGCTGGGCTCGATCTGCCGCGGCTGCTGATCCGGCCGCGCCGAATCGTGCGGAACGCGGTCAGTCGTCCGCTTCCAGCGCAGCCCCGTTCAGGCCGTTGATCCGCGCCTTGAGCACGTTCGAGGGCTTGAACACCATGACCTGACGCGGCTCGATCGCCACCTCGACGCCGGTCTTCGGATTGCGGCCGACGCGGCGGCCCTTGCTGCGCACCACGAACGAGCCGAACGACGACAGCTTCACGGTCTCGCCTTCGGCGAGACAGGTACAGATCTCGCCGAGAACCGTCTCCACGAGAGCCGCGGATTCCGTGCGCGAGAGGCCGACCTGCTGATAGACGGCCTCGCTCAGATCGGCGCGTGTGACCGTCTTCCCCGTCATGCTCCACCCCCAAGGAATGCTTTTTCGAGGATCGTCTGCACGACGTATCCCTATGATCCGGCACGCTAATCGGCGCTCCGGCCCGGGTCAACCGCAAGGCCGGTATTCCGCCGCAAATTGTCCGCTTGGGCCTACCAGCGAATCAGGGCCGCGCCCCAGCTGAAGCCGCCACCGATCGCCTCGATCATCACGAGGTCGCCGTCGCGGATGCGCCCGTCCTTGCGGGCGACATCGAGGGCGAGCGGGATCGAGGCGGCCGAGGTGTTGCCGTGCCGGTCAACCGTCAGCACGATCTTCTCGCGTGCGATGCCGATCTTGTCGGCCGAGGCCTCGATGATGCGCCGGTTCGCCTGGTGCGGCACGAACCAAGTGAGGTCGTCGGCGGTGACGCCGGCCCGTTCCAGCGACTCGACGATCACGTCGGTGACCGAGCCAACCGCGAAGCGGAAGACCTCGCGGCCCTCCATGCGCAGATGCCCGGTCGTGCCGGTGGAGCCCGGTCCGCCATCCACGTAGAGCTTCTCCCGGTGTCGCCCGTCGGAGCGCAGGCTCGCCGAGAGCACGCCGCGGCCCTGCGCCTCCGAATCGGGACGCGCCTCCATCACGATCGCCCCGGCCCCGTCCCCAAACAGCACGCAGGTGGTGCGGTCCTCCCAGTCGAGGATGCGCGAAAAGGTCTCCGCCCCGACCACGAGGGCGCGCCGCGCCCCGCCCGTGGTGAGGAAGCGGTCGGCCGTCGAGACGGCGAAGACGAAGCCGGCGCAGACCGCCTGCAGGTCGAAGGCCGCGCCCTGCCGGATGCCCAGAGCCGCCTGGATCTGGGTCGCCGTCGAGGGGAAGGTGTGGTCCGGCGTTGAGGTCGCGCAGATCACGAGGTCGATGTCGTCGGGGCCGAGCCCCGCATCGTCGAGAGCGGCGCGGGCCGCACGCGTGCCCAGCACCGAGGTGGTCTCCTCGGGAGAAGCGAGGTGGCGCTGGCGGATGCCGGTGCGCTGGATGATCCACGCGTCGGAGGTGTCGACCCGCTCGGAGAGCTCGGCATTCGTCACCACCCGCTCGGGCAGACTCGACCCTGTGCCGACGACGACGGAACGCAGGCTGGTCATCGTGTCCCTTCCCGGAACGCTCCGGAACGCGCGAGCTCTGCCCGCGGATCCGTCCTGGCGTTCCTCAATCCTCTACGCCGTCGGGAGCCGTGCCCGGGCGGGCCCGACCTTCACTCGTTGCGACCTGCGCCCCGTGCGCCGAACCGGCGCACGTCGTTGGGCGCGCCGTGCTCAGACCCGCGCCATCGTGGTCGGCGTCTCGTCCAGCATGTCGCGAATGGTCCGCATCAGGTCGTGGCGGGCCATGTCGTGGGCAAGGTCGATCGCCGCGGCGAAGCCCTGCGCATTCTCGGAGCCGTGGCTCTTGATGACGATGCCCTCGAGGCCGAGAAACACGCCGCCATTGGCCCGGCTCGGGTTCATCTTGTCCTTGAGCGCCTTGAAGGCCTGCCGCGCGAACAGCGCACCGATCTTGGCCGACAGGGTGCGGGTCATGGCCGAGCGCAGATAGGTGCCGATCTGCTTGGCGGTGCCCTCGGCGGTCTTCAAGGCGATGTTGCCGGTGAAGCCCTCGGTCACCACCACGTCCACGGTGCCGCGGCCGAGATCGGTGCCCTCCACGAAGCCGTGATAGGCGAAATTCGCCGCATCGTGCTCGCGTAGCAGCCGGGCGGCTTCCTTGACCGCCTCGTTACCCTTCATCTCCTCGGTACCGACATTGAGGAGGCCGACGGTCGGGCGCTCCAGGTCCAGTACGATGCGGGCCATGGCGGAGCCCATCACGGCCATCTCGACGAGGTGCTCGGCATCGGTGCCGATGGTGGCGCCCACATCGAGCACCACGCTCTCGCCGCGCACCGTGGGCCACAGGCAGGCGATGGCCGGCCGCTCGATGCCAGCCATGGTCTTCAGGCAGATCTTCGACATCGCCATGAGGGCGCCGGTATTGCCGGCCGAGACCGCGGCCTGGGCGTGCCCGTCGCGCACCGCCTGGATCGCCTGCCACATCGAGGACTTGCCGCGGCCCTGGCGGACCGCCTGGCTCGGCTTGTCATCCATGGCGATCGACATGGTGGTGTGCCGGATCTCGACGGCACCCTTCAGGCGCGGCTCGGCCTCGACGAGCGGACCCACCACGGCCTCGTCGCCGAACATGATGAAACGCGTCTCCGGATGGCGCTCGCGGGCGATCGCCGCCCCCGGCACGACCGTCGAGGCGCCATGATCGCCGCCCATGGCGTCGAGCGAGATGCACACGGGTTGGGACATGGTGGATGCGGGGCTAAGCCTCTGGGGAGCCGGGACGTGTCGGCGTGTGCGACCGCCCGGCGGAGGATGGGGCGCGGAGCGGGGCGGAAAATAGCGATCCCTCCCCGCCGGGCAAACGTTTTCTCAACCACGGCCGCTCGGAGCGTCCGCGACGCGGCGAGGCGCGCCTCCGAATCCCGAGCGTTCGAATTTCATGCGTCGCCGTCCTTCAGCGCACGCAACGCGTCGAAGGGGCCCGCATCCTGGCCAACCTGAACGGGTTCGAAGCTCACGCCGGGCTTGCGCGGATAGGGATCGAGGCCGAGCGCCAGGAATTCTGCGGTGAGCACGCCGAAATCGATGCGGCCGCCAACGATCGGGTCCGGCACCTCGGCATCCTCGGCATCGGTCCCCGCGAGCCGGTCGGTATCGGTGAACTCGACCTCGACCGGCTCGCTCACCTTCGCCTCGAAGGGCTCCAGGGTGACGGTGCAGATCTGGGTGACCAACGCCTCGACCCGGCCTGTGACGATGAGCCGGGTCGTCGGGCCGGAGATGTCGAAATGGCCGACGAGGTCGCGCAGACCCGGGATACCGAAATCCTTGGCGAGGGCCTCGGCTTCCGCCTGCGTCGCCTCCACGGTCACGCCGCCGCGGCCCGGCGGCAGGCGTGAGACGTCAACGATCCGCGAGAGGGGCCCGACCTTGTCCGCGTGACTCATACTCTGTCTCCTGCATCCGCCGCGAAGCCCGCCGGATCGGGAAGATCAAGCGTTGCCGCGAGCAGACGATCGAGGTCCGACCCGTCGAGGGCGGCATCCGCGGCCGTGACATAGGCCGCGAGCCCCGCCGCCTGGGGCGTCGCGGCGGCGGCGTCGGCCCCCAGAACATTGCGCGCGAGCGCGAGCTGCAGGGCCTCGCCGTCCCGCGCGTCAAGGGCGGCGTCGTAGCCCCCGGCCCGGCCGTAGAAGGCAGCGCCGAGCTTCTTCATGCGCTTAGGCACGCCGAAATCGCCGATGCCGAGTTCGCGCAGTGAGGCGTCGAGTTGGAGGAAGACCGAGTTCACGAGGTCCTGCGCCACGTCCGCGGCCGGCGGCGGCAGGCGGTTCAGGCGGCGCAGCACCAGCACGGTGTGGAGCACGAGGCACTCGAAACGGCCCTCGACGGTGTCGGGCACACCTAGACGTTCGTAGAGCGCGGGCGCCCGGCTCGCGGCGATGATCGCCAAGTGCAGTGTTTCGATGGTACGGCGGCGCTCGCTGCCGCGGCGGAAGAACCGGGCGATCATGCCGCCCTCCCCCGGGCCGGTCCCGCTTCTCCCCGGGGCTGTGTCCGGGCTTGCCTTGTCAAAGCCATAACCCCGCGGTACGGCAACCCACGGTCAAGGTGCAAGCGCTGCCGCAAACCGCCCGCAAGCGCGGGGCTGCGCGACACGTCGTCAACACAGGTTTTCCGGGGGGCCGATGCCGCGCCGTCTCGTCTCGTCTCTGGCGCGTGGCGCCCTCCTCGCAGGCCTCGGCCTGGCTCTGTCCGGCTGCATCGGCGAGGAACTGCGTCACGGCTATCAGGTCGATCAGGCGGCGCTTGCCGCGGTGAAACCCGGCATGAGCGCCGAGCAGGTCCTGCAGACGCTCGGCACGCCCTCGACCGTGTCCACGGTCGGCAACAAGTCCTGGTACTACATCTCGCAGAACACCAGCCGCACGGTGATGTTCCTCGGCGAGCGCGTCGACGACCAGAAGGTCACGGCGGTCTATTTCAACCAGGCATTCAAGGTCGAGCGCGTGGCGCTCTACGGCCTTCAGGACGGCAAGGTGTTCGATTTCATCGAGCGCACCACGCCGACCAGCGGCCAGGACCGCGCCTTCCTCAGCCAGCTCTTCCGCGGCCTGACCCGCTACGAGCCCTTCGGCGGCGGCGCCGGCAGCCTCGTCCCGGGCGCCAACCGCGGCATGTGATCCTGCGGGGATGACGGGCTCAGGCTCGGCGCCCCTGCCCGTTCGAGCGGGAGCGAGCGATCGTCCCGCGAGCGTTCGGCTCGTACCCTCATGCTGTCTCCGTCGAGGCTGCCGCCCCGCGTCGGTCTTGAGAGGCTGAAAGCGCCTCACAACGGGGCCCTCAGGCGGGTGCGAGCGGTCGGCCGGCGAGGCCGAGGGACGCGGTGATCGCGGCTGGATCCGCGAAGATCAGATCGGGGCCGGCGGCGGCGAGCGCCTCGGCCCGCGTATAGCCCCAGCTCACCGCTCCGAAGGCGCAGCCGACCGCGCGCGCCGCCTCCAGGTCGCGCAATTCGTCGCCGATGCAGAGTGTCTGCGCCGGTGAGACACCGACGCGCCCCACCAGTCGTTCGAGCCGCCGCGCCTTGCCGAACAGCGAGGCGCCGCAGGCGTAATGCGCGATCCGCGCCGCGTTCTCCGCACCGAGCACGCGCTCCACGTTCCCCTGCGTGTTCGAGCTGAGCAGCGCCAGGGCCACGCCGCCGGCCGCGAGATCAGCCAGCATCTCCGGCACGCCCGGGAACAAGTGCAGCCGGTCGATGTCGCGGGCGGCGAGCGCGTGCATGTGGCGGGCGATCGCCGGAAGCTTCCAGCGCGGCACGCCGAGGTGCCGGACGATGGCCGAGGCCGAGAGGCCGCGCAGGGCCTCGGTCTCATCGGGGTGGACGCGGCGGAAGCCGTAGCGGTCGGCCACGCCGTTCAGGACCTCGCAGAACCAGTCGAAGCTGTCGGCCAGCGTCCCGTCGAAATCGAGCACGACGAGCGTGTAAGGCGACACGAACCTACAGCCTCAGATTGGCGATCGGCACGTCGAGCCGCATCACGAGGCCGCTCGGGGCCCAATCGTGCTCCAGAACGCCGTCGAGCTGGCCGGCGACGCTGCGCTCGGCCAGCACCGTGCCGAAGCCCTTGCGCGCGGGCGCGGCCTTGACCGCCGGTCCGCCCTGCTCGGCCCAGACCAGTCGGTACTGGTCGCCCTCGCGGCAGCCGGTGAGGGTGACGGTGCCACCCTGCGCCGAGAGGCCCCCATACTTGACCGCGTTCGTCGCCTGCTCGTGCATGATCAGCGCGAGCGCGGTGGCGCTCCGCTCGCCGATTTCCGTGTCGTCGCCTGCGATGGCGACCCGGTCATGGCCATCCTCGCGGTAGGCCGCCATGATCAGCCGCATCAGGCCGAGCACGGTCTGACCGGACAGGGGCGGCGCGCTCTCCGGGGAATGGGGACGGACATATTCGTGCGCCCGGGCCAGAGCGCCCAGGCGATCACGGAAGGCGTCCACGAAGGGGCGCGCCTCCGGGTTGCCGCGCGCGGTCAGCGCAGCGATGCCGCCCACCACCGCGAAGATGTTCTTGATGCGGTGCGAGAGCTCGCGGATCAGGAGGTCGCGGGCCTCTTCCGAGCGTTTGGCCTCGCGCAGGTCGCGCGTCACCGTTCCGTAGCCGACCTTCGCGCCCGTCGAATCCCGCACCGGGAAGATGTTGAACTGGACGGGGACCGCGTCGCCGGTATCGATCCGATGGAAGGCGAGTTCGCCCTCCCACCAGCCGTCCCGGCGGGCGGCCGGCATCACCGTCCTCTCGAACACCGTCCGGCTCTCGGGCGTGAAGAACTGGGGGAGCGTGAGGGCGCGGGCTGCGGCGAGATCGGGAAGCCCGACGAGGGCGAGGCCGGCGGCGTTGAGGTGGACCGTGCGGCCCTCCTCGTCGGCGAGTCCGATGAAGTCCTTCGAGGTCTCGACGATGGCGGCGAGCTGGCGCGCCTCGCTCTCGGCACGCTTCAGGTCGTCGATATCGGTGCAGGTGCCGAACCAGCGCTCGATGCGGCCGTCCGCATCGCGGATCGGCAGGGCCCGGCCGAGGGTCCAGCGATAGGCGCCGGAGCGGTGGCGCAGCCGGTACTCGATCTCGTAGGGCTCGCCCGTGGCGAGGGAGTGCCGCCAACGCGTCCAGGCGCGCTCCTGATCGTCCGGGTGGAACATCCCGTTCCAGCCCTCGCCGTCGGTCGAGCCATAGGGCACGCCGGTGAACTCGTACCAGCGGTCGTTGTAGTAGTCGTGGAAGCCGTCTGGCAGGGTCGTCCAGACCATCTGCGGCATCGCCCCGGTCATCACACGGAAGCGCCGCTCGCTCGCGGCCAGTTCGGCCTCCCGGGCCGCGACTTCCGTCAGAGTGAGCCGGTGCTCAATCAGGGTGGAGACCTGATTGGCCAGGGTGCGCAGCGTCGCCGCCTGCTCAGGCGACAGCCCGTCCGGGCGCGGCACCCGGTCGAGGACGCAGAGCGATCCATATGCCACACCGGCAGCGGACCGGATCACCGCGCCCGCATAGAACCGGAAGTGATCCTGGCCGGTGACCAGCGGATTCTCGGCGGTTCGCGGATCCGCGGTCAGGTCGGGAACGACCAGGAGGCTGTCCTCTTGGATGGCATGGGCGCAGATCGAGAGTTCGATCGGCATCTCGCGGCAGCCGCCGAGGCCGATCTCCGCCTTGAACCATTGGCGTGTCGTATCAACGAAGCTGACGAGAGCCACGGGCGCTCGGCAGACATAGGCCGCGACCTGGGCGAGGTCGTCATAGGCGGCCTCACGCTCGGTATCGAGGATCCGCGCGGCGTGCAGAGCAGCGACCCGCTCGGACTCGCCCGGCTTCGGCGGGCTCGCCGGAGCGAGCGTGATCGCGGGTGGAATGAGCGGAGCCATGATTCACCGCTCAAATAGGGGTGCCGTCCGATCCCGAACAGGGATGACCTGCGGGCATCCCCCGATTTCGTGAAGAACCCGGTATTCGTTGCCGACCAGATCCGAACATCACGGGGCCTGGACGGAGCGGGCCGGCGCCCCGGACGATCGCTCGGGGCGCCGACCGTGGTGTCAGGCGGCCTCGGCGGACAGAACCGGATAATCGACGTAGCCCTCGGGGCCCTGCGAGTACCAGGTCTTGGCGTCGTCCTTGTTGAGGGGCGCGTCCTTCGCGAATCGATCCGGAAGGTCGGGATTGGCGATGAAGGTGCGCCCGAACGCGATGGCGTCGGCCACCCCGGAATCGAGGGCCGCCTGCCCACTGCGGTGGTCGTAATCGGAGTTGAGGACGAGCGGTCCCTTGAAGCGCTTGCGCATCACCGGCGCGACGGGCGGGTGGTTGGCCTTGCCGAAGGTGCCGTTCGGACCGGGCTCGCGCATCTCAAGGAAGGCGATGCCGATCTCGTCGAGCGCCGCTGCGGCGGCGCCGAACAGGGCATCCGGATCCGAGTCGTCGACGCCCTGGATCGCGCCGTTCGGCGACAGGCGGACCCCCGTGCGGTCCTTGCCCACCACGTTCGCCACCGCCTGCGTGACCTCGCGCAGGAGCCGGATGCGATTCTCCACCGAGCCGCCATAGGAATCGGTCCGGTGGTTCGTGCCGTCGCGCAGGAACTGGTCGATCAGATAGCCGTTCGCGGCGTGGATCTGCACGCCGTCGAAGCCGGCGGCGAGCGCATTGCGCGCGGCGCGCTCGTAATCGGCGAGCAGGCGCGGGATCTCGTCGATCTCGAGCGGGCGGGCCTCCGCGTAGGGCTTCTTGCCCGCATAGGTGTGGGCTTGGTCGGGCGCGGTGGTGGCCGAGGCCGAGACCGGCTTCTCGCCGCCGAGGAAATCGGGATGGACGATCCGGCCCATGTGCCAGAGCTGGCTGACGATCCGGCCGCCCTTGTCGTGGACCGCCTTCACGACGGGCTTCCAGGCCTCGACCTGCTCGTCGGACCAGAGGCCCGGGGCGAAGGGCCAGCCGAGCCCCTCGCGGCTGATGCCGGTGGCCTCGGACAGGATCAGACCTGCGCCGGCGCGCTGCGCGTAGTACTCGGCCATGATCGGCGTCGGCACGTGCTCCTTCGTGGCGCGTCCGCGGGTGAGCGGGGCCATGAAGATGCGGTTCGGGGCCTCGATGGCGCCGATGCGGATCGGATCGAACAGTGAGGGCATGGTCGTCCCGTCTCATGGCGCGCCGCTCGCGGCCGCGCCCGGTTACACTCCGAGCGCATAGGTGGTCGGCCCATAGCCTCGTACCAGGGCCTCATCCCGCGCTGCACGCGGGCCTCGTGCGGCGCCGCACATGAAGTCGCGATGAGGACGCCCGGACCCGCGACCATCCGGAATGGCGGAATCTGCAAAGCGAATGACGCGCGCGGTCACTGCCCTGCTCGTGGTCCCCGCCTAGGGTTCGATCCGTCGACGGGCCCGGCACTCGGAGCCCGTCATGGCAACCGGCGGCCGCGTCTACCGCGGAAGCGGCGCACCGTATCCCGATCCATCGATCGCGATACGGCCCCCGCGCCGCCGCTCATCAACCGAGGATCAAGAATGAACGCGTCCCTTCGCACGCGGCGGGCGATGCTCGCCCTCGCCCTCGCGCTCGCCCCGATCACCATCGCCTCCATGTCGGCCGCCCAGGCGCAGCCGGCTTCGTCCGACGCCATCGTCGGGAAGTGGGAGGCCGACGACGGCAGCGTGAAGCTCGACCTGTTCCGGGCCGGGTCCAAATTCCAGGCCCGGCTCCTCTACGGCAACAAGATCGTGGAGGCCGACAACGTCACGCTCAAGAAAGATCTCAACAATCCTGACCCTGCTTTGCGCAGTCGCTCCTTGAAGAACATCGTCTTCGTAACTGGCCTACGCTGGGCGGACGGCGAGTGGACGGGCGGTTCGATCTATGATGCCTCGTCCGGACGCACCTACAATTGCCGCGCCGAGATGCAAGACGGCAAGCTGCATGTCCGCGGCTATCTCGGCGTGCCCGCCCTCGGCCAGACGCAGACTTTCCATCGCATGCCCTGAGGCGCCCCGTGTCGGCGCCATCCGCCACGCAGCCTTCGCCAACCACCCTTGGCCGGTTGGCGCGATCTGCAACCCGGATGGCGCCGACCGTTACTGCTCGCCCCCGATCACCAGCCTAACGTCCGCCTGGTACACGGAGAGGACACGATGTCGGCCAAGGGAACGAAGACTGGAATGAAGACGGCGTTGGTGACGGGGGCGTCCTCCGGGATGGGCCGGGCGATCGCCGAGCGCCTGCTCGACGACGGCTACCGGGTCTACGTCGCCGCGCGTGGGATCGATCGGATGAGCGATCTGGCAGCGCTCGGCGCCCGGCCGCTACAGATGGACATCTCCAAGGAGGACGACATCCGCGCTGTCGTCGATATCATCCTCGCCGAGGCCGGGGGCGTGGACGTGCTCGTGAACAACGCAGGCTTCGGACTCTACGGTCCCGTCGAGGATGTCGGCCTTAACGAGGCGCGCTACCAATTCGAGGTCAACCTCTTCGGCCCGGCCCGCCTCACGCAGTTGCTCCTGCCGGCGATGCGCGCCAAGGGCGCCGGCACCATCGTCAACATCAGCTCGATGGGCGGCAAGATCTACACGTTGCTCGGCGCTTGGTACCACGCCACCAAACATGCCCTGGAGGGCTGGTCAGACAGCCTGAGATTGGAACTCGCCTCTTTCGGGATCCGCGTTGTCGTGATCGAGCCGGGTCTGATCGAGACCGGCTTTGGCGACGTGCTGGCCGAAGGCCTGGTAACGCGCTCGGGCGTCGGCGCCTATGCGACGATGACGCAGGCCGTCGCGCAATCGACCAGGGGCGCCTACGGCCAGGGTCGTGGCACCGATCCTGCCGTCATTGCGGAGGTCGTATCGAAGGCCGTGCATACGCGCCGGCCGAAGACACGCTACGTCGCCGGCAAATATGCCAAGCCGATGATCGCCATCCGGAAATGGTTCGGCGACCGCATGTTCGACCGCGTGATCATGAGCCAGATGCGATAGGACCCGGCGATGAGTGGAATGCCTCCCGACCGGTGCAAAGTGCCGCAAGCCTTCTGGCGCGCGGTCGACGCCCTCGGCCTGCCGCCTCCGGCGCTGCTGCGGCAGGCGCGCCTGCCGGCCACCCTCCATCTCGGCGGCCAATCCCTCGTCACCACGGCACAGTACTTCGCCCTGTGGCGGGCGCTGGAGACATTGGCCGGGGATCCGGCGCTCGGGATCAGGCTGGTCGAGGGCGCGGCGACCGCGGCACATCCGCCCTCGAGCCTCGCTGCCTTCTACGCTCGGGACTATCGCGACGGTCTGCACCGGATCGCGCGATTCAAGCGCCTGTGCACGCCGGAGCAGTTCCATATCGTGGAGGAGGCTGAGGATTGTACGGTCACCGTCGCGTGGCTGCACGCCGACGAGCCCGAGCCGGCGGTCGCCACGGATGTGGCCTTCGCGACCCTGGTCGAGCTGGGGCGGCGCGGCACCGGACAGCGGCTAACGCCTCGCCGCGTCGAATTCATGCGGCCCGCCCCTACCGAGGACGTGCATGCGGGCTATTTCGGCTGCACGATCCGCTACGGGGCCGCGCGCAACGCGCTGATCCTGAAACGTGCAGACCTCGACCGGCCGTTCCCGGGGCACAATCCAGAGCTCCTCGACATGCTGACGCCCGCCCTCGCCTCCGCCCTCGGCGAGTTGCAGGCGCGCAGCTCCACGCGCGAGCAGGTGAAGGTCGTGCTGAAACGCAGCCTAGCGAGCGGCCGACCTGAACTCTCCGATCTCGCCCGGGAACTCGGCATGAGCGAGCGCACCCTCCAGCGCCGAATCACGGACGAGGGCACGACCTTCCGCGAGCTTCTCGTCGAGGCGCGCCAGGAACTTGGCCGGCAATTGCTCGCCGATCCGTCCGCCGAGATCGACGAGGTTGCCTGCCTGCTCGGCTATCAGGATGCGAGTTCGTTCTACCGAGCTTTCCGGGACTGGGAGGGCGTCACGCCGAATCAGTGGCGTGAGCGGAACGGGCATGGAACGGCGCCCTCCGTTCATTGAGTCGGCATCCGCGTCCGCCGGTCGGCGCGACGGGCGAAAAGGACAACACGCATGAAATTGCTGCTGGTCGGTGCGAGCGGCCTCGTTGGGAGCCATGTCCTCGGCAAGGCGCTGGCGGACGACCGGGTCGAGTTGGTGACCGCGCCGGTGCGCCGGCCGCTAGCGGCTCATCCGAAGCTGCTGGCGCCGGAGGTCGATTTCGACGCGCTGCCGCAGGGGGCTTCGTGGTGGCGGGCCGATGCGGTGATCTGCGCTCTCGGAACGACCCTGCGCACGGCGGGGTCCCGGGCGGCATTCCGGAAAGTCGACTACGATTATCCGCTGGCCGTTGCGCGCCTCGCCCGCAGCCATGGAACGCCGACCTTCGTGCTCAACTCGGCGATGAGCGCGAAAAGGTCGTCGTGGGTCTTCTACAGCCGGGTGAAGGGTGAACTCGAAGGCGATCTCGAAACGCTGCGCTTTCCCTCGCTGACGCTCGTGCGGCCCGGTCTGATCGGCGGACAGCGTCAGGAGAACCGGCCGGGCGAACGCCTCGCCGTCGCCGCCTTCACGCTTCTCGCCCCTGTTCTGCCGCGCAGCCTGCGGATCAACCCAGCCGCGGTCATCGCCCAGGCCATGATCGAGGCCGCAATCGCTGGGTCTGCCGGACGGCATCTCATCGGCTCGGCTGAGCTGGTCGCTCGCTGACCGCCTTGATGCTGCGCCCGACTGTATCGCGGTCGGGCGCAGCGCCTACCGCTCAGCTATGCGCCAGGATCGCGAGCAGAAGCAGGGCGATGATATTGGTGATCTTGATCGCCGGGTTCACGGCGGGGCCGGCCGTATCCTTGTAGGGATCGCCGACGGTGTCGCCGGTCACGGCCGCCTTGTGCGCGTCCGAGCCCTTGCCGCCGTGGTGGCCGTCCTCGATGTACTTCTTGGCGTTGTCCCAGGCACCGCCGCCGGACGTCATCGAGATGGCCACGTAGAGGCCGGTGATGATGACGCCGAGCAGCATCGCGCCGACCGTCGCGAAGGCCTGCGAGCGGCCGGCGATCGCCTGGATTACGAAGAACAGCACGATCGGCGAGAGCACCGGCAGGAGCGAGGGAACGATCATCTCCTTGATCGCGGCGCGGGTCAGCATGTCGACGGCGCGGCCGTAATCGGGCCGGTCTCGCCCCTCCATGATGCCGGGCTTCTCGCGGAACTGGCGACGCACCTCCTCGACCACGGCACCGGCCGCACGGCCGACCGCGGTCATGGCGATGCCGCCGAACAGGTAGGGGATGAGGCCGCCGAGCAGCAGGCCGACGACGACGTAAGGGTTCGACAGCGAGAAATCGACGCTGACGCCCTTGAAGAAGCGGTACTGAGTGTCGCTGGCATTCGCGATGAAGTAGTTCAGGTCCGAAGTGTAGGCAGCGAACAGAACCAGCGCGCCAAGGCCAGCCGAGCCGATCGCGTAGCCCTTGGTCACCGCCTTCGTGGTGTTGCCGACCGCATCGAGGGCGTCCGTCGACTTGCGCACATCTGAGGGCAGGCCCGCCATCTCGGCGATTCCACCCGCGTTGTCGGTGACCGGGCCGAAGGCGTCGAGGGCTACGACGAAGCCGGCGAGCGCCAGCATCGCGGTCACCGCGATCGCGATGCCGAACAGGCCGGCGAGCGCGTAGGTGGTGATGATGCCGGCTACGATCACGATCGCCGGCAGCGCCGTCGATTCGAGGGAGATGGCGAGCCCCTGGATCACGTTTGTGCCGTGGCCGGTGACCGAGGAATTGGCGATCGACTTCACGGGACGGAAGTTCGTACCCGTGTAGTACTCGGTGATCACCACGATCAGCGCCGTGATCGCGAGGCCGATCACGGCGCAGCCGAGAAGGCCGGCCGAGGTGAAGGTCACCCCCGTCGTCGTGGTGAAGCTCGTCGAGAAGCCACCGAGGAGGGTGTAGTTCACGATCGCGATCGCCACGATCGAGAGCACGCCCGCCGTGATCAGGCCCTTGTAGAGGGCGCCCATGATCGACTGGTTGGCCCCGAGCCGCACCGCATAGGTGCCAGCGATCGAGGTAACGATGCAGGCCGCGCCGATGGCGAGCGGGTAGAGCATCATCGTTTCGAGCACGGGTCCGCTGCCGGCGAAGAAGATCGCGGCGAGCACCATCGTGGCGACGACGGTGACGGCGTAGGTCTCGAACAGGTCGGCCGCCATGCCGGCGCAGTCGCCGACATTGTCGCCGACATTGTCGGCGATGGTGGCGGGATTGCGCGGATCATCCTCCGGTATGCCGGCCTCGACCTTGCCGACGAGATCGCCGCCAACATCCGCACCCTTGGTGAAGATGCCGCCGCCGAGACGGGCGAAGATGGAGATCAACGAGGCGCCGAAGCCGAGCGCCACGAGCGCGTCGATGACCTCGCGGCTCGAGGGAGCGAGACCGGCGCCGCGGGTGAGGTAGGTGTAGTAGAGGGCCACCCCGAGCAGGGCGAGACCCGCCACCAGCATGCCGGTGACGGCGCCCGACTTGAAGGCGACCTCCAGCCCGCTCCCGAGCGAAGAGGACGCCGCCTGCGCGGTGCGGACATTGGCGCGCACCGAGACGTTCATGCCGATGAAGCCGGCCGCGCCCGAGAGCACCGCGCCGATCAGAAAGCCGATCGCGACCTTGAGGCCGAGGAAGTAGGCGAGCGCGACGAAGAGGACGATCCCGACGATGCCGATGGTGGCGTATTGGCGCTTGAGATAGGCTTGGGCGCCTTCGCTGATGGCGCCCGCGATCTCCTGCATCCGCTGGGTGCCGGCGTCGCGTTTCATCACGTCGTTGATCGTGACGATGCCATAGGCGACGGCGCAGAGCCCGCCCAGGATGATCAGCAGCAATGCGGTCATTCGTCCGTCCTTGTTCGTGGGCCTGGCTTTGGCTTTTGGCCTTCACCGAGCTCGACCCGGGTGGGGCCGTGGGACGCAGTGCTCGGAAAGGTGCATTTCCTCCCAGAAGTGCCCGCTCTGCTTGCCAAACTTCGCGGTTGAGAGCAAACGCCACTTTGGACGGGCGAACACAAGTTTTCGCTGCACTGCAGCGCAAGCACGGCAGTTCACATCGAACTGCTGTGTCGTCGCGATGGGCCGGTTTTCAGAAGTGACTGAACGCGGCGCTCGCGAAGGCGCGGGGCCGGCCGTCCGCATCGCGGAAGATCGGCGCGCCCTCGCCCACCGCCACGCTCCCGATCGCGTGGACCGGCACGCCGACTTCGGCCGCCGCCGCCTGGAAGGCGTTCAGGCGATCCGGCTGCACCGTGCACAGGATCTCGTAATCGTCGCCTCCGGTGAGGACGACGTCGAGCAGGGCGGGCCGATCGGCGACCGCGCGGCCCGCAACCGGCGACAGGGGCACCGCTCCGGTCTCGACCGTGGCGGTGAGGCCCGTGCCTTTCAGCATCTTGGCTAGGTCTCCGGCCAGCCCGTCCGACACGTCCATCGCGGCACTGGCGAACCGGCGCAGCACGGGAGCCAGGGCGAGGCGCGGGCGGGGCCGCAGGTAGCGGTCGGTGAGCGCGGCACGCGCCGCCTCGTCGAGGCTGCCAACGAAGACGGGATCGAGGCGCAGGCGCAGGCCGAGCGCGGCGTCGCCGATCGTGCCGCTGACGCAGATGCGATCGCCCGCGGATGCCGTCTGGCGGCGGACCATGGCGCCGGCCGGCACCTCGCCGAGAGCGGTCACACCGATCAAAGTGGCACCGCCGGCCTTCACGGTGTCGCCGCCGAGAAGCGGGCAGCCGTGCCGCGCCGCCGTTTCGCCGAGGCCGCGGGCGAAGGCGGCGAGCCAGTCCTCGCTCCAGTCCGCGGCGAGAGCCAGCGTCAGCAGGAAACCGCGCGGTGACGCACCCTTGGCGGCGAGATCCGACAGATTCACGCCGAGCGCTTTGGCGGCGATCGAGTCCGGCGGATCGTCCGGGAAGTAGTGGATTCCGGCCACCACCGCGTCGGCGGTGAGAACGAGATCGTGGCCGGGCAACGGTGTGAGGCGTGCCGCATCGTCCCGAAGCCCGTCCGCCCCGTCGCCTGCGATGGGAGCGAAGTAGCGGGCGATCAGCGCCTCCTCCGAGGCGCGGGGTCCGGCCCCGCTCACCCGCGCTTCTGGGTGGTCAACTCGTCGCCGCGGACCTTGCGGGCGATCCGGTCCAGCACCGCGTTGACGAGACCCGGCTCGTCGCCGGTGTAGAAGCTGTGCGCCACGTCAACATATTGCGAGATCGCGGCGCGCGGCGGCACATCCTTGCGGAACATCAGCTCGTAGGTGCCGGCACGCAGGATCGCGCGCAGCACGGTCTCGATGCGCCGAAGCGGCCAGCCCTGCGTCAAGGCCTGGTCGATCTGCGGATCGATCTGGCGCTGCTCCTCCACCGTGCCGCGCAGGAGGTCGCGGAAGAAGGCCACCTCCGCCGGTGGATGGGCGACGCCGTCGATTTCCCGGCCGATCCAGTGGGCCTCGAACTCGGCGAGCGCGTCGAGGACGCCCTTGCCGGAGATGTCCATGTCGTAGAGCGCCTGCACCACGGCGAGCCGCGCACCGGCGCGCTGTTCGAGCTTCGTCACGGGCTCAGGCTCCCTCGGCCGCCAGTTTCAGGGCGAGGACGGCAAGGGCGGCTTCCGCCGCGCCGCCGCCCTTGTTCATCTCGGAGACCCGCGCGCGGGCGAAGGCCTGCGCCTCCGTCTCGACGGTCAGGATACCGTTGCCGAGGGGCAGGCCGCGATCGACGGACAGGTCCATCAGCGCGCGTGCGCTCTCGCCGGCGACGATGTCGTAATGGCCCGTCTCGCCGCGGATGACGCAGCCGAGGGCCACGACGGCATCGTAGGGCCGGCCCGCGCGCTCGGCTGCATCCAGCAGGATCGCGGCCGTCGCCGGGATCTCGAGGGCACCAGGCACGGTGACCACGGTCGCCTCGGCGCGGGCGGCCTCGATCGCCGCGCGGGCGCCTGCAAGCAACTCGTCGGCGAGCGCATCGTAGAAGCGCGCCTCGACCACGAGGATGCGAGCGCCTGGAACTTGTGTGGCGGCTAACGCCGCCCGGCTGTGTCCAACCATGAAGCGTGACCCGAAGCGGGGGAGGAAGGGCGTATCCGCGCGCCGTCACGGCCTCTCGTGCGGGCCGGTGTTCGGGGCCGCGAGCGTTAGACCGAAGCGGGCCCCGCCACAAGCGGGACGTCGTGGCTTCCGATCCGCCGCCGCTTGCAGGCCTCGGCCCGGCAGATGCATGAACGCAGCCGAGCGTGCCTCTTGGGGGCCCACAGGGAGATCAGCGTGCCCGAATTCGACCTCGCGATCCGGGGCGGCACCGTCGTCACCGCCGGCGACACGGTCCAGGCCGATATCGGCATCCGGGACGGGCGCATCGTTGCGGTCGCCGACCGGGTCGAGGGGGCAGCGCGCGAGATCGACGCTGGCGGCCTCCTCGTCCTGCCGGGCGGCATCGACAGCCATGTGCACATCGCCCAGCCCTCGGGGCCCGGCATCGTCATGGCTGACGACTTCGCCTCGGCGACCCGCGCCGCGGCGGCGGGCGGCAATACCTGCGTGATGCCGTTCGCCTTGCAGCCTCGCGGCGAGAGCCTGCGCGCCACCGTCGACGCCTACCGGGCGAAGGCGGATGGGCAATGTCTGATCGACGCCGCGATTCACCTCATCGTCTCCGATCCGACCGATTCCGTGCTCGGCCAGGAGCTGCCGGCCCTGGTGGCGGACGGCTACACCTCATTCAAGGTCTTCATGACCTATGACGACCTCGTGCTGAACGACCGCGAACTCTTGGAGGTCTTCGCGGTGGCCCGGCGCGAGGGCGCGCGGGTGATGGTGCATGCGGAAGGCTATGACACCATCCGCTTTCTCAGCGAGAAGCTGGAGCGGGCGGGCGAGACACGGCCCTACGGGCACGCGCTCTCGCGGCCGCAGACGGTGGAGCGCGAAGCGGCGCATCGCGCCATCAGCCACGCCGAGCTGATCGACGTGCCTATCGTGATCGTCCATGTCTCGGGGAACGAGGCTATGGAGCAGATCGCCTGGGCACGCGCCCGCGGACTCAAGATCCACGCCGAGACCTGTCCGCAATATCTCACGCTGACCGCTGAGGATATGAAGGGGATCGGCGACCCCGACGACATGGCGGGCGCCAAATATGTCTGCTCGCCTCCGCCGCGCGATGCGGCGAGCCAGGCGGCGGTCTGGTCCGGCATCCAGCGCGGCGTCTTCGACGTCGTCTCCTCCGACCATTGTCCCTTCCGCTACGACGACCCGCAGGGAAAGCTGAATCCGCGCGCGAGAACCTCCTTCCGCTGGATCCCGAACGGAATCCCGGGGATCGAGACCCGTCTCCCCGTCCTGTTCTCGGAAGGCGTCTCGAAGGGGCGGATATCGCTGAACACCTTCGTGTCCCTCACCGCCACCAATCACGCCAAGCTCTACGGGCTCTATCCGCGAAAGGGCTCGATCGCACCCGGCTTCGACGCCGACCTAGCCCTGTGGGACCCGAACCGTCGCGAGACCATCCGCCAGGAGATCCTGCATCACGGCTCGGATTACACGCCGTGGGAGGGATTCGCGGTCACCGGCTGGCCAGTGATGACGATCAGCCGGGGCGAGATCGTCGCCGAGGAAGGCCGCATTCTCGGCGAGCCCGGCCGCGGCCGGATCGTCGACCGTACGGTGAACCCCACCGAGCGCCGGGCAGATTGAGGATGCGGACCTGCCCGATCACGCTTCCTTGGACCCTGCGCCGGGCGGTGCCATAAGGGGCGCCGCTCTCGCGGACCCATCGGGGATGGACGGTACACAGACCACCCGGATCGCAGATGCGGACCGGCCTGCCCCGGCCCGCACCCCGCTCTCGCCCCTGCGCACCGCCTGGAAGCGGGTGGCGCGGGCGATCGGCGATGCGCTGCCCAAGGGCCTCTACGCGCGCTCGCTGATCATCATCATCGCGCCGGTGGTGCTGCTGCAATCGGTGATTGCATACACCTTCATGGAGCGGCACTGGCAGCTCGTCACGCGGCGCCTCTCCTCGGCCGTCACCTCGGACATCGCCGCGCTCATCGACATCTACGAGAGCTATCCGCAGGACAAGGACGCCGAGACCCTGACGCGGATCGCGGGCAATCGCCTCAGCCTGGACCTCGACATCCTGAAAGGCGCGAAGATTCCGTCCTCGGGTCCGCGGCCCTTCTTCTCGATCCTGGACGAGGCCCTCTCCGACGAGATCAAGCGCCAGATCGGCCGCCCATTCTGGATCGACACGGTCGGCCGCTCGAACCTCATCGAGATCCGCGTGGCGATCCCCGATGGGGTGATGCGGATCACCGCGCGGCGCAGCCAGGCCTACGCGTCCAACTCGCACATCTTCCTGGTGTGGATGACCGGGTCCTCGATGGTCCTGCTCGGCGTCGCGATCCTCTTCCTGCGCAACCAGATCAAGCCGATCCTGCGCCTCGCCGCCGTGGCCGAGGGGTTCGGCAAGGGACGCGACATCGAATTCCGCCCGCGCGGCGCCCGCGAGGTCCGGCAGGCCGGTCATGCCTTCATCGAGATGAAGCGGCGCATCGAGCGGGCGATGGAGCAGCGGACGGCGATGCTCAACGGCGTCTCGCACGACCTGCGCACCATCATCACCCGGTTCCGGCTCTCGCTCGCCCTGATCGAGCAGACCCCGGAGGTCGAGGACCTCACCCGGGACGTGGACGAGATGAGCCGCATGCTCGAAGGCTACCTCGCCTTCGCCCGCGGCGATTCGGCGGAGGTGGCCGCGCCGACCGACATGCGCGCCCTGCTGGAGGATCTGCGCACCGACGTGGAACGGCTCGGCGCCCACGTCGCCGAGGTGGATCTCGAGGGCGACACGACGGTGACGGTGCGGTCCGACGCGATCCGTCGCTGCCTGTTCAATCTCGCCGCCAACGCCGCGCGCTACGGCGAGACCGTGATGATCTCAGGCCGGCGAGAAGCCCGCAGCTTTCTCGTCTCCATCGACGACGACGGCCCCGGCATCCCCCCAGAGAGCCGCGAGGAGGTGTTCAAGCCTTTCGTGCGCCTGGACGACGCCCGGCAGGATGCGGGCGGATCCGGCCTCGGACTCTCGATCGCCCGCGATATCGCGCGCGCACATGGCGGCGACGTCACGCTGCACGAGAGCCTGCTCGGCGGCCTCCGGGCGACGGTGCGAGTGCCGGCCTGATTCGGGTTGCGCGCGCCGCAGGCGTCAGCCGCGGGCGTGCGCCATCGCGATCTCGCTGGCGACATTGGCGAAGAGATAGTCGAGCGCGCGCTGGTCGAGGCGCGCGGCATCGAGGCGCTGCCGCAGATCGTCCGGGCCCCGCCAGGGCCGCAGACCGTTCGGCAGGAAGCGCAGGAGCATCCCGCTCACCACCTGCTCCCGGACATAGGCGCGATGGCCGACGAGGCGCGCGATCTGCAACGCGAGGTCGCCGACCGGATCGGTCGGGGCGCCGGGACCGCTCCGCTTTACAGCTTGAAGACGCATGGGACTCTCCAATTCGATCTGAGATTGGACGAGAGATGCTGCGGTTCGATGCGGGATTTGCGGACAATTTTACGCACTGCCCGTGATGGCAGGCGCGCTGGATGGGTCGCCGCCTAAAATCTTGGCGGCAGGGTGTCCCCATCGCGCGGAAGCGGTGCTATGCACGCTGCGCTTGTCCGCGCCGCGGCCTCCGGAAGGGTGCCGCCCCACGTGAGTGCCGCCATGAACCCGCTCGTTCCGCTCTCCATCCTGGTCTGCGTGCCCATCGCCGCCATCGCTCTCGTCCTCGGCACCGATACCGGCATCGAGACGTCCCTGATCACGGCCACGATCAAGACCTTCATCATCCTCGGCGTGATCGCCGCCGCGATCTCCTTCGGTGCGAGCCGGCTGGCCGAGCGCTCCAGGCCCTGAGGGTTGTCGGCGGGCCGCCGCGGGCGCCCCGCTACGCTGATATCCGTTGCGACATCGGAGCGGTCTCGACGCGCCGCCCGCGGCACGTCGGGGCGCCGCAGTGCCGGTCACCCATCACGTGCCGCACCGCAGGCCCGCGCCTTGCATCGGCGTACCGGGCGGCGCAGCCTCGTGCGAATGGCGCTGCCGCGCTCATCGTCCGAGGCCAACGATCGATTTCGAGAGGCTCCGCATGCTCCACACCGTCCCCGCCTTCGGGCGTATCGGCGAGGAGAACGCCTTCGCGGTGCTGGCCCGGGCCAACGCGCTGGCCTCCGAAGGCCGCGACATCATCAATCTCGGCATCGGCCAGCCCGACATGCCGACGCCGCCGCACATCGTCGAGGCCGCGATCAAGGCTCTGCGCGACGGCCATCACGGCTACACCCCGGCCACCGGCATCCTGCCGCTCCGCGAGGCTGTCGCCCGCGACATCCACAGGCGACACAGAGTCGAGGTCTCGCCCGATTCCGTGCTGATCGTGCCCGGCGGCAAGGTCACCATGTTCATGGCGATCCTGATGTTCGGCGAGCCGGGCGCCGAGATCCTCTACCCGGATCCGGGCTTCCCGATCTATCGCTCGATGATCGAGTTCACCGGCGCCACGCCCGTCCCGGTGCCGATCCGCGAGGATAACGGCTTCGCCTTCTCCGCGCAGGAGACGCTCGGCCTGATCACCGAGCGCACGCGCCTGCTCATCGTCAACTCACCGGCCAACCCGACCGGCGGCGTGACCCCGAAGGCCGAGATCGACGCACTGGTGGCCGGCCTCGCCGCTCATCCGGACGTGGCCGTCCTCTCCGACGAGATCTACGGCACCATGACCTATGACGGGGAGGCGCATCACTCGCTGCTCGCCTATCCGGAGATTCGCGACCGGCTGATCTATCTCGACGGCGCCTCGAAGACCTATGCCATGACCGGCTGGCGGCTCGGCTGGTCGGTCTGGCCGAAGCCCCTTTACGACGCCGCCCGCAAGCTCGCGGTCAATGCGCATTCCTGCGTGAACGCCGCGACGCAATGGGCCGGCGTCACGGCCCTCGATGGGCCGCAGGATTGCGTGGTCGAGATGGTCACTGAGTTCGACCGCCGCCGGGCGATCGTCGTCCAGGGCCTCAACGACCTCCCGAATGTGAGCTGCATCACGCCGAAGGGCGCGTTCTACGCCTTTCCCAACGTCTCCCGGACCGGCTGGAAGGCGAAGCAGCTCGCCTCCACGCTCTTGGAGGAGGCGGGCGTCGCGGTGATCGGCGGTCCCGATTTCGGCGTGCATGGCGAGGGCTATATCCGCCTGTCCTATGCCAACTCGGCCGAGAACATCCGCCGCGCGCTGGAGCGGATGCGGCACTTCCTCGCCGAGCGCCAACCTGCCTGACGCATCTAGGCTGCGACCTCGCGCTCGACCCGCTCCGCGGCCGGCTCCGGCACGTCGAGGGCCTCGGCCAGCATCTTGAAGAACTGGCGCTCCTGCACCGTATCCAGGTCGATCGCCAGGCGGGCCGCGGCGTAGATCCGCGTCGCGGCCTCGGGATCGTTCACCGAATCGGCGATCTCGTCGATCTCGGCCGGGCTTTCGAGTTCGCGCTCGAGCCAGGCGCGGCCGTCGGGATCGAGGCCGGCGGCGGCCACCGCCTCGTCGAGGCGCCGTCGCTCGGCCGCGTCGATCACGCCGTCGGCCAGCGTGGCGGCAACCATGGCCCGCAGCATCAGGCGGGCCTCGTCCTCGGGGACGTCCTTGAAGTCGGGTGTGGTGGCGCCCTGCACGGCGGTGCCGCGCAGGGCGTGGTAGGCGATGCTGCCGATCAGGGCGAGGCCGCCGAGCGCGGCCCCGGCGGTGAGGCCGCCGCGCCGTGCCCGCACCAGAGCATCCACGATCCGTCGCGTATCCGCCATGTCCGTTCCTCCCGAAGGTCCGGACCGGCAACCCGCCGGACGGGCCTCGGGTTCACCGCCGCGCCGATGTCGGGGCGTTCAGGCGTCGAGGGCGTCGTCGTCCTCGTCCTCCTCGTCGATGTCCACCAGGAAGACGATGTCGGCCTCGTCCTCGTCGTCGCCGGATTCGGCGTCGGCATGGTGCGGATCGGCTTCGAAATCGCCCGAGCCGTCATCCTCGGCGAGCGCGTCCTCGAAGATCTCGACCTCGTCTTCCGTGGCCGGGCGGACCTTCAGCTCGGAGGTGCCGTTCCAGAGCGGCGTGCCGCTGCTCGTCATCGACCGGATGTCGGACTTGAAGCCGTCGCAGGTGAAGAGGTCGCGCGCGGTCTCCTCGTCGCCGTTGATGACAGCCACGGCCGTGCCGTCGATCTCGAGGGTGAACATGACCAGCTTCCTTCTCGCGAGTCGGCGCCCGTGAGATTGGCGCCGCGCGGCGCCTCTGTAGGGGTCGGCGGGGCGCCCGCCAACCCTGTCCCCGCGATATCCGGCCGATCGCGCGTCAGGCGCCGGCGCTGCGGGCGATCGCCCGCTTGACCACCGCCTGCACCTCGGGATTCGAGAGGAACAGATCGTGGTTGATCAGCCCGCCACCGTAATCCGAGGCATCGGCCACCCGCACACCCAGTTCCTCCAGGCGCTCGCGGTCGGCCGCGCCGGCTCGAACGACGCCGCCTGCGATGGTGCTCGACAGTTCGAGGGCGCGGTCGTTCGTGGATGAGATCACCGTGATCTTGTTCACGTCCGGCCCAAGCCGCCGCACGCCGTTGGCGAAGAGATCGAAATCGATGTCGGGGGCGGCGAGCACGACCGCGCCGATGCGCGCCATCGCTGCCTCGCCGGCCTCGGCGCGCAGCATGCGCAGGGTCTCCAGCGTCAGCAGCGTGCCCATCGAGTGGGCCACGATGTTGATCCGTCCGCCGCTGGGCGAGGCTGCGAGAGCCTTCAGAAGGTCCTCGAAGGCGTCGCGTGACCACAGGGCGCTCTCGCGGTCGTAGCCGTAGTCGAAGGTCGCCGCGGCCGAGGGCCAGGTGAACAGGCCCGAGACGCCGCGGAAGCGGATGCCGTCCGACAGGCGCGCCGCGCTCACGGCCGCCGATTCGAAGGATTCGCGGTAGCCGTGCACGTAGATGAGCACATCGCGGCCCAGGGCCGCCTGGGCGAAGGCGTCGGCCGCGCCGGCGCCGGTCTCGACTTTCGGCACCGCGCCGATCGTCCAGTCGCCGGTGACAACGGCGGAGACCTTGCCGATCAGGGAGCGGTCCGGCGGCGACAGGCGCACCTCGGCGAAGCTCAGGCCCCGGCCCCGCTCGCTGGTGAAATAGGGTGCGCGCGGCGTCGCCGCCGTGGGCTTGCGGGTGGTCGCCACCAGCAGGACCGGCATGACATCGAGAGCCGACTGCTTCTCAGGGATCGCCGCCGTGCCGGGCACGAGCCCGTCCGCCACGCAGGCACCGAGCGCGGGCGCCAGCGCGGAAGCGCCCGCGAGCGCGCCGAGGCGAATCAGGGAGCGTCGGGTGGGAGGCTGGCGCAGCATGATCCGGGGTCGCGTCCGATGCGGCCGGGCGGGAGGGCCCGGACCGATGCGACAGCCTGTGCCGCAGGATCGTGACCATGACGGGGCACAAGCGTGGCCGTGACGGGTGTGGATTGCGGGCAGGAGGTGCGATGTGGTCGGCGGAGCACAGGAGCCTTTGCCAGGGCGGATCCGACCCCTCGACGAACGCCGCACGGCCGGTCATGTAGGGCACATGGCCTCTCCCTCCCTTGACCTCGATGCCCTTCGCGAGCGGCTGCTCGCCGGCGAGCGCGCGGCGCTGGCCCGTGCGATCACGCTGGCGGAGTCGAAGCGGCCCGACCACCGGGCGCTGGCGCGCGACCTCATTGACACCGTCCTGCCGCAGACGGGCAAGGCGATCCGGGTCGGGATCACCGGAGTGCCCGGCGTCGGCAAATCGACCACGATCGATGCGCTCGGCTCGAACCTGACGGCGGCCGGCCACAAGGTGGCGGTGCTCGCGGTCGATCCGTCCTCGACGCGCACCGGCGGCTCGATCCTCGGCGACAAGACCCGCATGGCGCGCCTCGCCCTCGATCCCAACGCCTTCATCCGCCCGTCCCCGTCCTCGGGCACCCTCGGCGGCGTCGCCGCCAAGACCCGCGAGACCATGCTGCTCTGCGAGGCGGCCGGGTTCGACGTGATCCTCGTCGAGACGGTGGGCGTCGGTCAGTCCGAGACGGCGGTGGCCGACCTGACCGACTTCTTCCTCGTGCTGATGCTGCCCGGTGCCGGCGACGAGCTCCAGGGCATCAAGAAGGGCATCCTCGAGCTCGCCGACATGATCGCGGTGAACAAGGCGGACGATGGCGAGGCCGAGCGCCGGGCGAATGCAGCGGCGTCCGAGTATCGAGCCGCACTTCACATCCTGACGCCTGCTTCCGCCACTTGGACGCCGCCGGTGGTGACGATCTCCGGCTACCACAACCTGCGTCTCGACGCGCTCTGGGAGAAGGTCGTCGACCATCGACGGCGCCTGACCGCCACCGGCGAGATCGCCCAGCGCCGGCGTGAGCAGGATGTGAAATGGATGTGGGCGCTGGTCCACGAGCGTTTGCACCAGCGCCTCGTCGGGACCGCCGAGGTCCGGGCGAAGACCGCCGAGGCCGAGGCTGCGGTCGCGGGAGGGGCGCACTCGCCGGCTGCCGGCGCGGCGCTGATCGCCGAGCTGATCGGTTTGTGACGCCTCTCCTCATCACCGCCTTCGGCCCGTTTCCTGGCATGCCGCGCAACCCGAGCGCGGCACTCGCCCGAGCCCTCGGAGCGGCCCTGCGCCGCCGCGCCGGCCCGGCTCCTCGCATCCTCGTCCTGCGCACCGCCTACGCCTCGATCCCCGGCGCGCTGCTGCCGGCGCTCGCCGACCAACCCGCCGCCGTTCTGATGCTCGGCGTCGCCTCGCGGGCCAAGCGGATCCGCGTCGAGATCCGCTCCCGCAACCGGGCGAGCCGCCTTTATCCCGACGCAGCAGGGCGCATTTCCGCGCGGCTCGATCTCGATCCGGACGGGCCAGCCTCCCGGTGCAGCGCCGTGGCCGCGCAGGCGGTGGCCATCCTGCGCCGCCACGGGCTCGACGCGCGCGCCTCGAACGATGCGGGTCGCTATCTCTGCAACGCGAGCTACTACGCGGCGCTCGCCGTGGATGCCCCGGTGCTGTTCGTGCACATCCCCCCGGTGCCGCGCACGGCGCGGCCCCTGAGCCGGGCCACGGCGCAGGCCGCGATGGGCCGCCAGGTCAGGGCCCTCGCCGAACTTGCCGGACTGATGGCGGTGTGCGGCCGGCGCGGCAGGTCGGTGTCCTTCGCGAAACCCGCGCAGCGCCCTCGCGTGCGGTGATTCTCCGCACGAATTGTCGGTCTGCGGCGGGGCCAATCGCGATCTCGGGCGTTCATCGGACTACGGACGGCACCGGGCAATCCGCTGGGGTCCCGGCGTCCCGCTTCGAGAACGGAGAGATCATATGGTTGACACGGATCGCATCGTCGGCGGCGCGAAGGAATTCGCCGGACGCGCCCAGGGCGCGGCGGGCGACTTCGTCGGCTCGAACCGCGACTCGGTGGAGGGCCGCTTCCGCGAGGCACAGGGAACCGCGCAGAATCTCTACGGCCAGGCCAAGGACACCTTGCGCGACGTCGCCGACAACGCCGGCAGCTACGCCCGCGACGCCTATGACCGCAGCGGCGACTATCTGCGCGATGGGCGTCAGGTGGTGGGCTCCCGCGTGGAGGAGAACCCTCTGATCGCCCTCCTCCTGGCGGGCGCCGTCGGCTACGGCCTCGCCCTGCTGCTGCACGGCCGCCGCTAGAGGCATTTTTCGCGGACGCTCCTGGGCGAGCGTCCGCGATCCCGCGTGCGGGCCGCTACTGCGCGGTCCAGCCGCCATCCATCGACAGGTTGGCGCCGGTGATCTGGCTCGCTGCGTCCGAGCACAGGAACACCGCGAGCGCTGCGACCTGATCGACGGTGACGAATTCCTTGGTCGGCTGCGCCTTCAGCAGCACATCCTCGATCACCTGTTCCTTGCTGAGCCCACGCGCCTTCATCGTGTCGGGGATCTGCGCCTCGACCAGCGGCGTCCAGACATAGCCCGGCGAGATGCAGTTCGCCGTGATCCTATAGGGCGCGAGTTCGAGGCCTGCCGCCTTGGTGAGGCCCGCGATACCGTGCTTGGCGGCGACGTAGGCCGACTTGAACGGCGAGGCGACGAGCGAGTGCGCCGAGGCCGTGTTGATGATCCGCCCCCATTCGCGCGTCTTCATGCCGGGGATCGCCGCCTGCATGGCATAGAAGGCCGAGGAGAGATTGATCGCGATGATCTGCTCCCATTTCTCGCCCGGAAACTCCTCGATCGGCGAGACGTACTGAATCCCGGCATTGTTCACGAGGATGTCGACCGAGCCGAAGCGCTCCTCGGCTTCGCGCACCATCGCCGCGATCTGCTCGGGCTTGGTCATGTCGGCGCTAGAGTAGTGTGCCGTCACGCCGAACTCGGCTTCGATGCCGGTACGCGCCCGCTCGATGTCCTCCGGCTTGCCGAAGCCGTTGAGGACGACGTTGGCTCCCTCGCGCGCGAAGCCGCGGGCGATGGCGAGGCCGATCCCGCTGGTCGAGCCGGTGACGACGGCGGTCTTGGAGGTCAGGGTCATGAAAGCTCCGTGGCGGTCGGGTCTGCGGCCTCGGGCACATTACCTGTGCCGACGCGTGCGGCGCGGCAAGATGGTGCGGGTGAGGGACGGCTCAGCCCGTCAGGGCCGAACCGTCCGCGAAGGCCGCCGCGAGATAGGCCCGCACGAAGGGCGGCATCCGGCCCCCATCGATATCCGCCGCCCCGCGCACGGTGACGACGCGGGCGAGCTCCGGATCCGCCTCCTGCCGGCGGTGCCGTTCCATCCGGGCTCCCAACTGCGCGGCGGTCTCCCCGAAGCGGACCGGGCGCAGGAAGGCGAGTTGCCCGTCGCCGCGCAGGAGCACCCAGGATTCGCCGGCATCCTCCGGCAGATCGAGGCCGGTCTCCTCCCCGAGTTCGCGGCCGGCGCTGCCGGCGAGGTCGACCGCGTCGCCGCGGACATCATCGCGGTCCGGCGTGCCGCAGGGAAAGTAGATCTGGCCCGCATTGGCCGTCTGCGGCCCCATCTCGCCCATCAGCACCGCGCCGTCGGCGCTCCAGGGCACGATGGCCGCGAAGGCGTTGGCCACGTGGCCGTCCGGCGAGCCGCCGTCGCGATAGGCGATGAAGCGGGAATAGGTGGTCTCGAAGAAGTCGACCCGGCAACCGCTCTCCGTCACGGCACAGTCGCAGGCGAGGAGAACCGGCCCGTCGAAGAGCGCCGGCCGCGCCGCCCGCCGCCGCTCCCAGTTCTGGGCGACACGCTCGGCATTGTCGCGGGCCCAGGCCCAATCATAGGTCACCAGCCGCGCCTCGATACGGGCGAGCGACAGAACCTCGAACCCGTAGGGGCGGCCCTCAGACATGCAGGGTCCCGTCGGCCACCACGATCCCCGCACCGCCGATCTCGACCGAGCGCAGCGCACCCGCGGCCAGCTCGATCTGGAGGTCGATCTCGCTCGGGCGGCCCATCGCCACGCCCTGGCGGATGGCGACGTCGTGCGTGCCCTCGCCCAGCGCCTCGAACTGCATGAGCACGCCGGCGAAGGCGGCCGCGGCCGAGCCGGTAGCCGGATCTTCCGGTGCGCCGAGGGCCGGGGCGAACATCCGCGACTGGAAGCGCAGGCCGAGCCCCTCCGGATCGGGTGTGTAGAGATAGACCGCATCAGCGATCTCCGGCAGGCCCGCGCCGGCCTTCGCGGCATCGAGGCGCGCACGGCTCGCCACGGGCACGAAGGTGAATTCGGGCCCCGCGGCGTGCCGGCTCGGGCGGTGGCGGCCAAAACCGATGTCGCCGGGCTCGAGTCCGAGGGCGGCAGCGAGAGGCACCGGGTCCGGTCCGTCGCCGCGGAAGTCGGGCATCACCGGCAGCTTGAAACGCGCGCGGCCCCGATTCTCGTCGGCTTCGACCACGCACGGCACCACGCCGAGTTCGACCTCGAGGCCGAAGGCGACCGCGTCGGCGAGGTCGGCGCGTCGGTCCTGCAAGGCGAGGAGCACGGCGCTGCCCACTGTCGGATGGCCCGCGAAGGGCAGCTCGCGGGTGGGCGTGAAGATGCGGATCCGAGCGCGGTGGCGGGTCTCGGTCGGCGGCAGCACGAACACCGTCTCCGACAGGTTGAACTCGCGGGCGATCGCCTGCATCGCCGCGCCGTCGAGCCCGTCCGCGTCGAGGACGACGGCGAGCGGATTTCCGGCAAGCGGCGTCTGCGTGAACACGTCGAGGATGACGAAGCGGCGGGGCATGGGGGCTCCTCTGCGGGCGGGCGAGGCGGGCGTCGCCTCGTCGAACTCCGGCGGACTGGTAGGAACTGGGTCAGACCGGCACGACCGGGAAGGTCTCGCTCGGGCTCACGAACTCGTCCTGAGCGGCAACGGTCAGGATCTCGCGGGATCCAGCCTCGGCCGTGCGCCGGAGCAGCCCGTAGACCGAGGCGCCGGCCATGCCGAGGGCGAGCGTCGCCGAGCCGGTTCGAGCATAGTGCACGAAGAACAAGGCTGCGATGCAGTCGCCCGCCCCGTTCACGTCCAGCGAGAGGCGGGGTGTGCGCAACAGCCAGAACGCGCCGCCTTCCCCCGCGAGCAAATCGATGGCGTCGGCGGGCGTCGCATCGGTGATCAGGGAGGTGACGAGGACGACGCGCGGGCCGCGCGCCTGAAGCGCCAGCACCGCCGCCTTGGCCTCGGCCAGGGTGCCGGTCGGCAGGCCGGTGAGGGCGTCGAGCTCGAACTGGTTCGGCGTCAGGATATCGGCGGCCGGCACGGCCTGGTCGCGCATGAAGTCCGGGATGCCGGGTCGGACATAGACGCCGCGGCCGATATCGCCCATCACCGGGTCGCAGCAATACAGCGCCTTCGGGTTGACGGCGCGCACCGCGGCGACCGCGTGCAGGATCGCCGTGCCGATATCGGCCGAGCCCATATAGCCGGAGAGCACGCCGTCGCAGGTGCCGAGCACCCCGCGCTCGCCGATGCCGGCCACCAGCTCCTCGATCGCCGGCCCATCGAAGACTCGTCCGCGCCACGCGCCGTAGCCGGTGTGGTTCGAGAACTGCACCGTGTGGATCGGCCAGACCTCCACGCCGAGGCGCTGCATCGGGAAAACCGCCGAGGCGTTGCCGACATGCCCGTAGGCGACGTGGGACTGGATCGACAGGACCTGCACGGGTTCTCACCTCCGAACTGGGGCGGCTGGACTGTTAGCGGGTTTCCCGTGAGGCCGCATCCTGCATCCGGCCCGGGGCCGGGTTGCGCGAATGCTGGCACTGCCCCAGATCCGACGCTCCTTGGGATCAGGACGAAGCAGACAGATGGATCTCGAAGCCCTGCGGATCGCGGCCCTCGGCTTCGTGGAGGCCCATAAGAGTTGGGCCCCCCTGATCACCGGCGTGCTCGCCTTCTGCGAATCGATCGCCTTCCTGTCGCTCCTCGTGCCCGCGACGGTGATCCTCGTCGGCATCGGCGCGATGATCGGTGCCGCCGACATCCCGCTCTGGCCGGTGGTGGCCGCCGCCGGCATCGGCGCCGGGCTCGGCGACTGGATCTCCTACGAATTCGGCCGCTATTACGGCCCGAACGCCAAGGCGATGTGGCCGATGCGGAACTACCCGGAGATGGTGTCCCGCGGCGAGAGCTTCCTGAAGCGCTGGGGCGCGGCGTCGGTGGCGGTCGGGCGCTTCTTCGGGCCGGCCCGCGCGGTGGTGCCGCTCATCGCCGGCATCTTCGCGGTCGAGCGTCTGCCCTTCCAGGTCGCGAACTGGCTGTCCGGCTTCGTCTGGGCCTTCGTGCTGCTCGCTCCCGGAGCCGGGCTCCTTAGCTGGCTCCAGGGCTGAGAGCCCGGCGCACGCGCCGCAGGTGACAAGCAGCCCCCGAGCCGGGCAGAGTGTTCCGAAACGGAACGCTTCGCCCGATGCTCCCTGGCCCGATGCCCCCTGCCCTCGCCACCACCTCCGACACACTCCTGCCGCCCGATCGCCGCCAGTCGCCGACGGCGGCGCGCATCCAGCGCGGGGTGCGCCGCCTGTTCTCGGAGCTCGGCTGCGTCAGCCTGCCCGAATTCTCCCTGGCGAACGGCCGGCGCGCCGACGTGATCGCCCTGTGCGGCGCGGGCAAGCTCAGCATCGTGGAGATCAAGTCGAGCGTCGCGGATTTCCGGGCCGACCGGAAATGGCCGGACTATCGCGACTTCTGCGATCGCTTCTACTTCGCGATCTCCGACACCGTGCCGGAAACGATGATCCCCGAGGAATGCGGCCTCATCGTCGCCGATGCCTTCGGTGCGGCGATCCTGCGCGAGCCCGCCGAGCACACGCTGAGCGGCGCCCGCCGCAAGGCAGTGACGCTCCGTTTCGCCCACAGCGCGGCGCGGCTGCTGCACGTACTCGCCGATCCCGGCGCGGTGCGCGAAGGGGCGCTGTAGCTATCCCCGCCCACTCCGCCGGGCCGAGACCTTCGCCAGGGCCGCGAGGTCCTTGTCGGCATCGCCGTGGGCCATGGCCTCGATCAGGCCGTCGCGGAGCACGCTGGCGAAGGGCATCGGCACCCCGACCGCCTCGGCCGCCTGGAGCGCGAGGCGCACGTCCTTGGCGCCGAGCTTCAGATTGAAGCCTGGCGGCTCGTAGCGGTTCGCCGCGATCGACGCGCCGTAGCCCTTGTAGACGGGTGAGGCGAACAGCGTGTTGGTCAGGAGGTCGAGGAGGTCGGCGCCCGGTACGCCGTGCCCCTCCGCGAAGGCGCAGGCCTCGCCCATCGCCTCAATCGCCGAGATCAGCATGAAGTTGCCGGCAAGCTTGACCGCATTGGCGCGGGGCGCCTCCGGGCCGAACGGCCAGGTCTTGGCGCCCATCGCGTCGAGAAGGGGCGCGGCGCGGGCAACGGCCTCGTCCGGGCCGGCACAGACGATGTTGAGTTCGCCGGCCTCAGCGACGTTCGGTCGGCCGAAGACCGGGGCGGCGATGTAGGGCACGCCGGCTCGCGCGTGGATTGCGGCGAGGTCCCGGGAGAGCGCCACCGAGATGGTGCTCATGCTCAGATGCAGGCCCGGGCGCTCTGCGCCGTCGAGAAGCCCGCCCTCCACAATGACGGAGCGCAGGGCCGCATCGTCGGCGAGCATGGTGATCGCCGCCTCGCCCCGGAAGGCCTCCGCCGCGCTCTCGACCACGGTCGCACCGTCGAGCCCCTCGGCGGCACCGGCCGAGCGGTTCCAGACCCGGACCTTATGGCCGTCCCGCAGCAGGCTCGCGACCATGCCCCGGCCCATGCGCCCGAGACCGATGAATCCGACATCCATGCGCAGTCTCCTCCGCTCTCGCTCCGCATCGCGCATAGAGCGCGACGGCGCCGACGGATCAAGCGGCGCGGTCCATTGGCGGCGCCGGCCTCTGCTCGGGCGGGGCGGGCGCGGGCTGTGCCGCCAGCGGCAGTTCGATCACCGCGCTGAAGCCGCCCTCGGGGCGGTTCTCCAGGATCAGGCGGCCGGAATGGGCCTCGACGATCGCCTGCACGATGGACAGGCCGAGACCGAACCCCGTGGCCTCGTTGAGGTTCCGGGCCCGGTCGCCACGGACGAAGGGCTGGAGCATCGCCTCCCGCTCGGCCTCGGCGATGCCGGGGCCCGGGTCGCGCACCTCGACGCGGGTGCCGCGCGGGATCGCGTCCATGAACAGGCTGGCGCTGCCGCCATACTTCACGGCGTTGTCCACGAGGTTGGTGATCGCGCGCTGCAGCTCGTCGGGCCGGCCGCGCACCAGAACGTGGCGGCTGCGCTCCACCGAGACCTGCGCGCCCACATCGGCGAAGCCGTCGCAGACCGTGTGGACGACGGAGGCGAGATCGACCAGCGACTGGCTGCCCACATCCCGCCCCTGGCCGTCGCGCACGAAGGAGAGGGCCGCCTCGACCAGCGCGTTCATCTGGTCGAGGTCGCGCAGGGTCGAGGCACGGGCGTTCTCGTCCTCGATGAACTCGGCGCGCAGGCGCAGCCGGGTGATCGGCGTGCGCAGGTCGTGGCTGATCGCGGCGAGCATTTGGGTGCGGTCGTCGATGAGGCGGCGCACGCGGGCCCGCATCCGGTCGAGCGCCCGGGAGACGGCGAGCACCTCCTTCGGGCCGGCCTGCGGCAGGGCGACGTGGTCGTCCCGGGCGCCGAAGGCCTCGGCCGCCCCGGCGAGGCGCGCCAGCGGCGCCGTCAGCGCGCGGGTCGCCCAGACGGAGAGAAGCGCGAGGGTCAGGCCCAGGAAGACGAAGGTGAAGATGATGGCGCCCTGGCGCGGCGGACGCAGGGGATCGTCCGGCAGCGTGCCCTGGAGCATCGCGCCGTTGGATGTGGCGAGGCCGAGGCGCAGGCTGTGTCCGGCGGGGGCCGATGGCGGCGTCAGGTTCGCGACAGTGAGGCCGCGGCCGAAGCTGTCGCGCAGGCGCCGGGCCACCGGCTTGTCGGTGCCGGTGTCGCCACCCTGGCCGTTCCACGGGGCGATGTCGAGGATCGGAAGGGTGCGGGCGGCGCTGGCGAGGAGGTCCGGCCGCAGCTCCGGCGCGGAGGCGTCGAGCAGCCGCGCCACGGTGGCGAGGCGCCCGGTCAGGACGGCGGGCCGATCCTCCGGCCGCCAGGGCTCGTGCAGGAGGAAGAAGGCCAGCGTCGCCACCACATGGGCCGCGGCGATCGCCGCCACCACGAGGAGTGCGATCTGCCCGCCGATGCTGCGTGGCCGCAGCCGGGCGCGGAGGCGGTGCACGAGCCCGCTCATGCCCGCGTGACCTCCGGCGTGAACAGGTATCCGCCCGAGCGGATCGTGCGGATGATCTCGGGGTTGCGCGAATCGCGCTCGATCTTCTGGCGGATCCGGCTGATCAGCACGTCGATGCTGCGCTCGAACGGCCCGGCCGCCCGCCCCTGCGTGAGGTCGAGGAGCTGGTCGCGGGAGAGCACCCGGCCGGGCCGGAGGCAGAGCGCGTGAAGCAGATCGAATTCCGCGCCTGTGACGGCGACGCGGGCACCTTCCGGGCTGAGCACCTGGCGCAGGGACACGTCGAGGGTCCAGCCGGCGAAGTGAAGGCGGCGCACCCCGTCCTCGTCGGTGCCGTTGGCGGCGCTGCGGCGCAGGATGGCGCGGATCCGCGCCAGCAGCTCGCGCGGGTTGAAGGGCTTGGCGAGATAGTCGTCGGCGCCGAGTTCGAGCCCGATGATGCGGTCGATCTCCTCGCCCTTGGCGGTCAGCATCAGGACGGGGATCTGCGAATGGCCGCGCAGGCGCCGGCACAGGCTCAGGCCATCCTCGCCGGGCAGCATCAGGTCGAGGACGATCAGGTCGACCTTCGCGTCGCCCAGCACCCGGTCCATCTCGCGCCCGTCGCCGGCGAGCGTCACCCGGCACTCGTTGCCGCGGAGATAGCGCGCGACGAGCGCCGAGATCTCGCGATCGTCCTCGACGACGAGGATATGGGGCGTGGCAAGCGCGGTCATCGCGGAGGTTTCGGTCGCGAGCATAGCCCGGTTATGGCCCGGCCCGGGCCGTATCCGGAAGATGGGGCGGGCCGGACAATTGTAACCGCACGTTTCCCGGGCGGCAGCGGACATATCCGGAAACACGTCAGTCGTGCAGGACGCGCTGCCTCGCCGATCGGCGCGCCGGCGGGCCCCTCATTCCGGAGGGGAGCGACGGTTCCGGACGGGGCGCGGGTCCCCTCTCCCGAACGGGAGAGGGGGCCTGTCGTGGTGCGCACATGCTTTCGGCCCCGCGCGGATCATCCGCCGGGGGCATGGCTGGCGCGGTCGGGGTGACGCGGGACGCCGCGGAGCCCGAAACGCAACGTTGCACAAGCCGGCTCCCCGGCGTCCCGCGGATGAGAGGCTGAGAGGCTGAGACCCAGCCCGCCCATCCGTCTTGTCGTCGCGGTGTCTGTCCCGGCGTCCTCCGACCTCGCGACTGCCGCTGGCCGGGTCCGGTCCCTAGCGGGACGGGAACCCCGTGCACGCTGACATACGCCCGTCCGGCGCGAGGCCCGCCTCCTAGTGGGTCGGGCCGGCGAGTCTCTGGCGATCCCCCAGAGCCGGGTCGGGACGGGCGCATTTCCTCAGCCCGCCTCACCGCCCGGATCCGAGCAGACCTTGCG